>Ga0172379_10008837_pt1 | contig 12578 bp, 8 predicted proteins | sample GrowelOW334metaG_FD_119756 | JGI IMG/M metagenome (GOLD analysis project Ga0172379, IMG submission 119756) | Groundwater microbial communities from an aquifer near a municipal landfill in Southern Ontario, Canada - Groundwater well OW334 metaG | ecosystem: Environmental > Aquatic > Deep... | reverse complement strand
CGAAACTCAGCTCAATCCCCATTTTTTATTCAATGCCCTCAACTCTCTCGCGGAGCTCATCCACCAAGATCCTGTCAAAGCTGAAGAAGCAGTACTTAAAATTTCTACATTTTTACGCAATACCATGGGGGAAAAAGCACTGATAACATTGGGGGAAGAACTTCAGAATGTACGTGATTACATAGATCTTGAAAATATCCGTTTTAATGGAGCCATTGCCTTGACTATCCAAAATGACGAGATGGCCTTAAAACGACCAGTCCCGAAATTTTCCATCCAGCTTTTATGTGAAAATGCAATCAAACACGGGATGAAAAGAAGTTTTTCCCCTTTTAAGATCACCATTAACGTACAACAGTCTAAAACGCTTCGTATCACTGTCAGTAATAATGGCCGAGCAATTACCAATACAGCTTTTGGTATCGGCCTTTCCAATCTTCAAGAGCGTCTGACACATCTCTGCCATGGGAAACTTAGCATTGAAAATATCGATGTCCCTACTTATCTTATTGAACTCAAGGAGTGTTATGAACATATTGATCGTTGATGACGAGCCACTTGCCCTTGCTCGTTTGCAAAGACTTTTAGCATCGCTTGGACATACGGATATTACAGAAGCTTCAAGTGCGGTAGAAGCATTGGAGCTAACTTTTAGCAGAAACTTCGATATCGCTTTTTTAGATATTTCGATGGCAGATATGGATGGGATCGAGCTTGGCTATGCTTTGCGCTACAAACATGAAAATATGGCAATCGTCTACCAAACTGCGTATGAAAACTATGCCCTGAAAGCATTCGATGTGGGAGCAGTGGATTATCTCCTCAAACCCTACACGGCAGAAGCTTTGGAGCGTGCATTAGAGCGTGTAAGTGTTAAAAATCGCAAACCTGAGTTGCGCCTGATTTCAAAAGCAGGTAACGCTCATTATCTCCTTCGTCCTGAAGATATTTTTTACGTCAAAGCCGATCTCTCCGAAGTCATTTTACGTTCGAAAGAGGGATTTTCGTATTACCCAAAAAAAATATCTGACGTTGAAATTTTGCTGGAATCACACAATTTCATGCGGGTACATCGCTCCTACATCATTAATCTAAATAAAATCGAAGAGATGGAGACCATCGATCAAAGCCGAATCTGTTTTAGTTTCACCGGAATAAAAGAGACCATAGAGAGCTCCAAAGACGGAGCTAAAAATTTCCGTACAGTATTTAAAGGAGAAAAATCATGAAAATTGCCGTATCAGGTTGCCTTTTAGGGGAAAAAATCCGCTTTGATGCGGGACACAAACGAGAGCGTTTTATCATTGATGAGCTGGGAAAGTTTGCACAATTTGTCTCTTTTTGCCCTGAACATTTAGCTTTTGGGACACCGCGTCCTACGGTACGGCTGGTCACAGTGAACGGTTCTGTTGCGGTACGTTCCAATAAAACCGGCGATGATCTCACCGATGCTCTGATGAAAACAAGTCATGATGAACTTTCTAAACTAGAGCTTGAATCGCTGTGCGGGATCATTTTTAAATCAAAATCTCCAAGCTGTGGCATGAACAGTGCCAAGCTCTACCTCGAGAATGGAATGAGTGACGGGAAAGAAGACGGAGTATTTATGTCGCTGTGCCGTGATCGTTATCCCTTATTGCCCATGGAAGAAGAAGGACGGCTTCAAGATGCGTGGCTGCGAGAAAATTTTGTGATGCAGCTCTTTGCTTACGATGAATTTGAACAGTTTAAAGCCAGTGATCCGAAACTAAATGATCTCGTTCGTTTTCATACCATCCATAAGTTTATGCTCCAGTCCAAAGATGACACCCTCTATCGAGAACTGGGCAACATCGTCGGTAACCGTGAAAAATTTTCTCTTGAGGTTTTAATGGGAATGTATGAGCTTGGGTTTAAAACCGCCATCAGCCGTAAAAGTTCGATCAAAAAAACGCGCAATGTACTCGATCATTTAGCAGGATTTTTCAAAAAAGAACTGACAAAAAGCGAAAAAGAGACTCTGCATGAACAAATAGACGATTACGCTCATAAGCTCATCCCCCTCATCGTTCCTCTCTCGACGATTCATCTGTATGCTAAGAAATACGACACCCAGTATTTGCTCGATCAGACTTTTTTAAGCCCTTATCCTAAAACATTGGCGTTACGTTCTCACATCGACGGCGGTAAATAATCGTGCGTCGGATTTTATGGTTTCGACGGGATTTGCGGGTAGAAGACAATCCCCTCCTCTCTTTTGAAGGGGATGTTTTCCCGATTTTTATTTTCGATCCTGCGATTTTAGATGCGCTCCAAAAAAATGATCGGCGTGTCACTTTTATCTTTACAGCGGTAATACGTCTTAAGAAAGATTTAGCGCTTCGTGGTTTGGATTTGGCACTTTTTTACGGAAAACCTACCGATATTTTTGCATGGCTTTTAACTCAAAACTCATTTAGCGAAGTGTGTGCTTCAGGTGATTATGATTCGTATGCCCTGATACGAGATCGTGATGTCTCACACCTACTCGAATTTAACCCCGTTCAAGATACCTACATCTTCGCTCCCGATGAAGTGCTCAAAAATGACGGAACTCCCTATCTCGTCTATACTCCCTTTTATAATAAATCTAAAACCGTATTTCAATCTACGCACATGGCAGAGTCTCTTCCTGTACAACAGCAATTAATTGACTTCGATTACACGACTACCCACAGTATCAATGAACATGGATACCAAAAACTTCCTATTTCTCTGGAATCCATCGGTTTTGAACCACAGACTCTTACGGCGCATCAACAAAAAACTCCCCAAGAAAAATTAAATGACTTTGCTTCAAAACTTGCCAATTATTCTCACGATCGTGACATCATGGCACTGGAGGGGACATCCGGGCTGGATGCCGATTTACGTTTTGGGACTATAAGTGTTCGTAGTATTTTACGATGGCTGGTGGAACAAAAGAGACAAGGAATCGATACGGAACCGTTTTTTCACCAACTGATCTTTCGGGATTTTTATGCGATGCTGCTGTATCACTTCCCTCGTCTTTCCACACGAAATTTCCGCTATCCTTTTAAAGGAATCGAAAACCAAGACTATTTTGATGCATTTTGCGCCGCGAAAACGGGCGTGCCCATCGTCGATGCAGGGGTGAGACAATTGCTAGAAACAGGTGAAATGCACAATCGTGTTCGTATGATTTGTGCCTCATTTTTCACCAAAAATCTGCTGTTACCCTGGCAGTGGGGAGAATCATTTTTCGCACAGCATCTTATGGATTACGATGTAAGTTCCAATATTTTATCATGGCAATGGAGCGCAGGAACGGGTGTCGATCCGCAACCGTATTTTCGGATTTTTAACCCCTATGTCCAAACGCTTAAATTTGATAAAGAAGGACAATATATCAAGAAATATCTCCCTGAGCTTGCTGATGTACCGGCTAAATTTTTGGGAGACGAAGCACTGCTTACCCAACACTCGTATGATGGTTATCCTAAACCCATTGTCAATCACAAAGTAAGTTCTAAAAAAGCGTTAGAATATTTTTCCAAAGAAGTATAAATTTTATATCACAAATTTAATTCACGAGTGCTACAATATTTATAATATGATTAAATTGTATTTTTTTACAAAAGCAAAAGGTAGTTAAATGGATATAAATTTTCTACAAACGCAATCAATTCCCCTTGATATTAAAAATCAGCACGACAGCGAATGTCTCGCATTTGCAATAAGCTCTTCCGAAGACGGTATTTGGGAATATGATATTCAGTCTAATAGTACATTTGTGTCCAAGAGATGGCTAGAGATTATCGGTTATCATGAAGAGGAATACCACAGTTCCATCGAGTCTTGGAAAAAGCTTTTACATCCCGATGACTTAGAAGAAGCACTTGGTGTACTGTATGGTTCAATTGCCAATAAAGTTGAAAGTGCACATGTACGCTATCGTGTTCGCCACAAGAAAGGGCATTGGCTGTGGATTTATGACCGCGCTAAGATTTTGTTTGATACCCAAGGCGAACCTCTAATCATTGCCGGCTTTCGTACCGATATCACGAAACAAATCGAACTTGAGCTCCATTACGAAGAACTCGCTGCCATTGTTCAAAATACCACGGTAGAAGTCTATATTCTCGATACTGTAACACTGAAATATTTGTACGCCAATAACGGTGCACTCAAAAGTCTGGGATACACTCTCGATGAACTCAAAAATCTCACCATCTTCGACATTAATCCTGACATTACCCTCGAAGATATTGATATTTTTCGTCAATATCTCCTAAATATCAGTCATGAGCTTACCAATCTTTCAACCCACAAACGCAAAGACGGTTCTGTTTATCCTGTTCAAGCAAGTGTCCATAAACTCACTTATCAAGGCCAGACAGCTGTTGTTATTTTTGATACCGATATAACTGAGCTTACCGCTATCCAAGACAAACTTCAGCATTTAGCAACCCATGATTCATTGACTGGATTGCCCAATCGAGTTTTATTCCACGACAGACTTGAAATGGCGATCAAACAAACTCGTCGAAATGAAGAAAAGCTTGCCATCTTATTTGTTGATTTAGACCACTTTAAACAAGTCAATGATTCTTTGGGTCATTCTATCGGAGATGAACTGCTTATCGAAGTTGCCAAACGGTTACAATCTCTTTTACGCGACAGTGACACCATCGCGCGCATGGGAGGAGATGAGTTTAATATTTTACTCGATGGATTTGACAACACAGAGAACATTATCTCTCTTGTTCAAAAATGCATTGTTGCGTTTAAAGAACCGTTTACGGTTCAAGAACAACGGCTATACGCAACCTTAAGTATTGGTATTTCAATTTATCCAGACGATGGTATCAACGCTGAGGTTCTACTAAAAAATGCTGATGCAGCCATGTACAAAGCTAAAACAGAAGGACGCAATACCTACCAATTTTATGCCCACGAAATGAGTGAAAAAGCATACGAACGGGTCATTATGGAAAACAGTCTTCGAATCGCACTCAAAGACAATCAGTTCAGAGTCTTTTATCAGCCTCAAATCAATCTCATTACTGGTGCCTTAGCAGGCATGGAAGCATTGGTGCGCTGGGAACATCCCTCACTTGGAATCGTATCACCGGATAAATTTATCCCTTTTTGTGAAGAGACCGGACTGATTCAAGAGATTGACTTTTTTGTATTGGAAAGTGTCATAAAACAACAAATTGAATGGAATTTGGAAGGAATTACTATTCCTAAAATCGCCATCAATTTTTCGGCTAAGACACTGAACAGTCGTTCAATTGCAGACGAAGTGCGTACAATCATGAACTTTTACCGATGTCCAACAAATTGCATTGCTATTGAAGTGACAGAGTCACACATCATGAAAAATCCTGATGAAGCGATAAAAATTTTAAAAGAACTTCAAGCCTTGGGATTGGAAATATCCATTGATGATTTTGGAACCGGATATTCATCTCTCTCGTATCTCAAAAAACTTCCCATTAATAAACTCAAAATCGATCAAAGCTTTATTCGCGACATACCCTACGATGAGGATGACATTGCCATTACCAAAACTATTATTGCTCTCGCTCACAACTTGAAACTCGATGTCATCGCTGAGGGAGTAGAGACACTGGAACAACAGCAATTCTTGATTGCTAACGGATGCCCTCTCGCTCAGGGGTATCTTTATTCCAAACCTATTGACACCGAATCCATAACACGGCTCATTAAAAGCAAAGAAAAATGGATCTAAAGCCTCTCGATAAGTCCGTCCTACATCAGAGGTATATAGTCACTCAGCTTATAAATTTCTTCCGTGCTGTTGATGATAATGTACTCTGATTCTAAAACAACGATACCATCAGGATCAATCTGCTTGACATTAAGTATCCCTTCTTCATATCCTCCTGCTTCGGATGAAATTACGATAAAGTCATCTCCTTCGAATCAGAAAATCCTTCCTTTTGGAAAAAGTTCTTTAAGCTGATTGGCAATTGAGATCAAGAGCTCATTTCCTTTGTTCCACGACATCTCTTTATTAAAGTGAGAGAAGTTGCGAAGGCGGAGAATAGATACAAAAAATTTATCCTGCATTTGATGTAAAACAAGATTCAAATAGGATTCATTGTATAAACCTGTAAGATTATCATTGAAAAAATATGAAAATCGCTGTTTTTCAAGATCACTTTTGGGCATTTGCGACGTTTGCACAATCACGGCATCACTCAGAACATGAAGTGCTGCACTTACCACATCCGGATGAAACTGTGACCCGCTTTTCGCGTTAAGCTCCTCCATCGCATCTTGAACACTTAATCTTGCCTTATATATACGACTGGTTGTCATCGCATCAAAGGCATCTGCTACAATAAGGATATGAGCTTCCATGGGTATTTCTTCATTCTTGAATCCATACGGATATCCTTTACCATCGTAGTGCTCATGATGATATTTCATAATCTCGGCAAGTTCGGAATACATTTTTACTTTTGAAAGCATTTTATAGCCAGCCGTTACATGATTTTTAATCAGTTCATATTCCAATGCGTTTAATCGTCCCGGCTTGAGCAAAATGGTATCAGGAGTAGCAATTTTTCCAATATCATGTAAGATTGCCGCTTTTTCAATTTTATGAATCGTTACTTCATCAATGCTTAGGTATTCGGCAAGCATACGTGAGTATTTAGCCACACGCAGTGTATGACCTGCCGTATACGCGTCACGCTGTTCGATCATATCTACAAATGCCAAGATGGTTTCTTCGTAATTTGTGATTTGCTCTTGCTGAAGTCTTTCTGTCATTTTTCGTTGTTTATACGCACTCAAAGCCATCGTGATATCATGCACCATTGCATCAAGGATATTAATCTCCTCTTGATCAAATCCACCCTCTCGATCACTCCAAAAAGAGAGTACATCAAATCCATTTTTCTCATCATCTTCAATCATAGGAAAGGTTATGGACGCCGTCAGTTCATAATCTTCTTGACGGTTACGATTTCGGTTAGGCAATTGCAAGTGTAACTCATTTTCCAAACTTCGATATCGGTTTGAAATCGCTTCAAAAATAGTGCTGAAAATTGTATTCTCTTTAAGTTGCTCAATCGAATAATGTTCTCCGTCAAAAAGCTCATATAAATCCCCTGAAACATACCGCTTGTGAAACATCTCACCATCAAAGTGACCAAATAAAATCAACTTGTAGTTAGGATGATGCTTAAGCGTTTCCATACTTGTTTCAATAATGGACCCTAGAGAATAGGTATTGATCAAAGCTTCATTAAGCTCTGTAATGGTCTCAAGGAGTTTTTTGAGATAGTGCTCCCGCCCATAAAGCTGCTGTACTTCGCGAGTACGCTCGGAAACCTTTATTTCCAGTGTTGCATTGAGTTGTTCGATATTCTCTTTATTTTTAAAAATTTTACGGATGAAATAAAGAAAAGTTACCAATCCTATCAAATACATACCGATAATAATGACAAAAAAGAGTCTGAAATGCTTTTCGATAGTGTGAATATCTTCATGATAATTCATCAAAGGAAGGGTGATTTCAATACCTCCCCGCATTTCTCCTACCGTAAAATTGGTATGACATTCAACACATCGAGGTTTCGTGTACAAAACTCCCACAAAATCAAATTTAGAATTATCGTCTGAAAAACGTCGATAGATCATCTCTTTGGGATGTGCTTTGAGATACATCAATGCGTCTTTAGCAAATCCTGTTGCACGGTTGTGCTCATTTTTTGGTTTTAGGCTGTAAATATTAAAATGGTAATCGTTTTCTTTATCCCCTTCTTTAAACACCCCTCCAAATTTATGATGCCAAATTTCCATCTCTTTAATGGTGCTGTAGTGTGCCGTTGCTTCTTGTACCAACAGACGCTGTGTTTGCTGAATTTGATCGTGCTTGGCATTGTTCAATATCCATAAAATAGTCACTAAAGCGACCGCACTGACAAAAGTGGCAATGATCATAAAACTAAAACCCTCTTTGTGTCTAAACATAATTTTCTCCATTAAAATTCTCTAGATCAGATACAATTCGAGCGATTCCAAAGAGTCCGATAATTTCACCCTCTTTATTTTTAATCGGGTATTTACGATTATCGACCCAACCATTGCGACCGTTGTTTTCTAAAATAGGTTGAATTTCACGCGAAACGTTAATTCCCCCACTAAAAACTTCTTTTTCAAGCTTGAAATATTTATCGGCATACTCACGTGAAAAAACTTCATAATCGGTTAGTCCCACCAATTTTTCTTTGATTGGTACATTGGTTAGACGGACAAGACTATGACTCCCTGCGGTAAATACATGATACCGATCTTTAAAATAAATAAAATCATCTGTATTCTCCATCATCGCCTCGAAATTTTGAACAATCATGGTATCCTCAACTGATTTTGCCAAAAGAATCGGATCTTGCATCTCAATCTTCCACATGTCATCATTCAGCGGTGCACACCCTGCTTTGATGATTTTTATATTTCTATTTGCATGAAGCATTCGCAAAGTTGTCATAAATGGCTTACGTAATGCTAATCGTTCAAAAAAATCGTGATCATCAGGATGCACGATATCTCGTAACGATATGATCCCCTGCGTTAGCATATCATTGGAATATCCCAATAAATCGATAATGTCAAAATCAGCAAACACAATCGTTTCTCCGCGAATGCCTCGTACTTTTATCAGTGTCTTAGACGGTGACAATATTGACGAAAGCTCCAAAGAAGAAGTTTGCGCTGCGACAATACGATTTCTGCCTAAGTGTTTTGCCTCATACAGAGCGTTGTCCGATAATTTAAGAACCTCATGCAGGTCCATCGCTTCTAGCCATTTTGGGTGATATAATCCACCGCTAATGGTTATCTTCAACTCAATTTCACCCAACACAAACGAGTGTTCTTCGATACTGTGTCGTAAAGCTTCCGCTTTTTCTATTGCTTGAGCTTGAGAAATTCGATTGAGAATAATAACAAATTCTTCTCCTCCTGCGCGGTAGGCACTGTCTTCAGATCGGATGGCTCCACGAATAAGAGTAGCCAGTTCTTTTAGAACAAAATCCCCCATATCATGTCCGTAGTTGTCATTGACTTTTTTAAACCAATCAATGTCTAACATCAAGACTGCAAAAGGAATACGATTTTCACGATAATGAGAAATAAGAGTTTCAAGCTCATGTTCCAAATTTAGTCGATTATTTAATCCCGTAAGTGGATCATGCGACGCACTGTATTGGAGTTTTTCATTTGCCTGTTCAAGACTGTACGTTCTGATTTGAATCTCTTGTTCCAGATAATTTTTATTCCACATCTCTTTTTGGAAAAGTGTTCGAAGTGTATTTGCCATGGGTTGAAAAATAAAGATCACTTCCATCAACAAGGTTAAAAGAGTGACAATCCATGCAATTAATTCAAGATTTTGAATGACTGCAATCTTTTCTTCACCTTCTTTTTGGTACTGCAAAACAATCTCATTTAAATCCACTAAAAGTGTATCCGACATCATGGATAGATCATAAAGAATTTCATTGTATTGATCCGTGTTTTGAGAAATCAGCAGTTTGTTCGCCAATCTAAGATAATCATCGACACGACGTTTTGTATCGACTTTTCCAAAATAAAGGTTGTTAATGGTTGTGGAGGGGGTAAAAGTTACCATCTCAGTGATCTGACCGGTAGAGAGACGATTGTTTGCATCTTGCATTTCATCAATAGCTTTAAGCAAAGAAATTTTTGTCTCTTTTGCGTCACTTATATTTCCATGGGAAACGTGTGATGAATAATGCTGAGCCAATGAAGCAACTCGTTGAGAAAGCATACGCTGTTTGCCTGAAATATTAACAATCAGTGCAGTTGACTCAGCTGTTTTTAGAGCGAAATGAAGGATAAAAAAAGCTCCGCTTGATAAAAAAGCGATTAATAATAAAGCTAAAACATACCGTTTCGTAAAATCAATTTTAAACGTTTCAGCAGGCATCTACACCTCTAATGGTTATATTAAACTATCTTATTCCATTTCACCTTTGTTATTTCTTGTGTAGCATCAAAATTACCGATACCAAAGTCGCATCATCGCAGCACCTAACAATGCATAAGCTGCCTCGTTCACGCCACCCATCCATGCACCCATCGCTCCCAGTGACAACATCAATGCTATCACTATCGATCGAAGCGCATCTTGAGTATTTTTTCCGATACTTTCCAACTGCATGGGTGAAATTTCAACCACCAGTTCTCCACGACTCGCTCGTCTAAGCGTTTCACGAAGAGCATGTAAATCATCAGGAAGATGTTTAATCTCATCGATGATACTCTCTACTATCGAATCTTTCATCCCTAAAGCTCGCGGAATATTACGCTGTAAGATAGGGAGAATGTCTTTGATCCCGTTAAAATTTTCGATGTACGTCGTCCCTAATCCTTCGATGATCGCACTGACACGTAAAATATAAATGGCTTCTTGGGGAAGCTTGAACGGAAGATTTCTGGTTTGTTCTAACACTTGAAATGCAAGCTCTTGCATACTGCTGCTGTCCAACGAATCATTGGCAAATATCTCAAACATTCGCTCCGTAAATTCGGCAAGTTCGGCTACCGGCGCATCATACGCAACGGTTCCTAAACGCTTTGATGCACTCACATACGCTTCATAATCCTGCTCATTCGCAGCACGTAAAAGCTCGATAATCGCAATACGTGTCGGATTGGAAACTCGTTTTACCATTCCAAAATCTAGCAATATTAGCTGCCCTTGAGGGGATACGAGAAGATTTCCAGGATGCGGATCGGCATGAAAATACCCCTGAACGAGCATCTGATCGGTATAAAAGCGCACCAGCTTGTCAATAAGCGGGATGATATCGATACCGCTGTTATGAATACTCTCACGATCATCAAAGCGCCACCCTTCTTCATAACTCATCACCAACGCATCATCGCAACTGTATTTAGGATAGGCTCGAGGGAAAATCACTCCTGAAGAAGCATACAAGTGTGAAAATTTTTCCAAATTTGACCGTTCTTGATTCATACTGCACTCTTGCACGATCATCACCGAAAACTCAACGATAACCGATTCAACCGAGTGACGGGTCGTGTGGGAAAAAAGCGGTCTAAAAATACGATTGAAGAAAGAGACAATACGTATATCCGCACGGACACGTTTTTCTATCCCCTCTCGTCGGAGTTTTACAGCAACTTTGGTCTCTTCATCCAGCCAAGCCTCATGCACTTGACCAATAGAAGCAGAGGCTATGGGCGTAGGATTAAAACGGACAAAAGGAAGTGCAGGAAAAGCACGGTGCATTACTCTCTCGTACTCTTTTTGAGACATAGGCGGAAGATCATCATGAAGTGTTTTTAGGGCACTGAGATACTCGGCATCGAAAAAATCGTTACGAGTGGCAAGAACTTGAGCCAGCTTAATAAAACTTGCACCCAGTTGGGTTATCGTGCTCGCAAGCTTTTGTGGCGATAACGGCCTTACTCCGAAAAATCGGCTCTTTTTCTTGATCAGGAGATAAAAAGAGAGGAGCAGTCGAAAGACACTCCAAAGCCGGTAGGGAGAATAAAGAGAATTCATTTTTTGAGTGCTTCGATGTCCTTTTTGGTCGCAAGTCCCAGTTCTTCGATCACCTCTCTAATCGCAGTTTTCATTTCTTCTTTGAGACGGGTTTCTTCATTTTCACCTTTCGTCTTGAGGCTCTCTAAAAAGCTCTTGGTATCAGTAGTGTTAATTTTTCCTTTTTCTTCGAGTTTTTTTAACTCTTCTTCTACTTTTTCTTTAATCAATAAGGCTCCACCCATTCCGCTATAAAATAATTCTTTTAACATGATATCTCCCTTTAGTTTCGTAATAATGAATTATAATATTAAAGAGGACAATAGCGGTAGTATGTTTTTGTCGATTCATCAAATGCCAATAAATGGCTACCAATCAAACGTTAAGTCATTCATAATTACACAATACAAAGGATTGCCATGCTTGACCTTACTCAAATGCGCCGTGACTATAAACAATCTACCTTGAATGAGAATGAAGTTTTTTCACAGCCGTTAGAACAGTTTGAAAAATGGTTTACTGAAGCACTTAATTCTAAGATTATCGAGCCCAATGCAATGCTGTTAGCCACCGTAAACAAGGAATCTATCCCTTCCATTCGCGCGGTATTGCTCAAGATTTTCGATGAACGCGGATTTGTTTTTTTTACCAATTACAACAGTGATAAAGCACAGGATATTGCTGTAAATCCTAACGTTGCACTCGAATTTTTATGGCTTGATCTGGAACGGCAGATTCGTATTACGGGTCGTGCAGAAAAAATATCTACAGCAGAGTCTCTCAAATATTTTCTCAGCCGTTCTCGGGACAGTCGCATCGGTGCATGGGTAAGCGACCAAAGCCAAGTGATCAATTCTCGTCAAGCTCTCGCCATGCAAATAGCTAAAATGAAAGCCAAGTTTGCCAAAGGTGAAGTACCGCTTCCCGATTTTTGGGGAGGATTTCGTGTAATTCCTGAAAAAATAGAATTTTGGCAAGGGAGAGAGAACCGTCTGCATGATCGTCTTCTCTACACCAAAAAAGG
>Ga0172379_10008836_pt1 | contig 12579 bp, 11 predicted proteins | sample GrowelOW334metaG_FD_119756 | JGI IMG/M metagenome (GOLD analysis project Ga0172379, IMG submission 119756) | Groundwater microbial communities from an aquifer near a municipal landfill in Southern Ontario, Canada - Groundwater well OW334 metaG | ecosystem: Environmental > Aquatic > Deep... | reverse complement strand
AAGTTGGCTGTTTGCGCGGCCTCTGGTATAATTACAGGAAAGAAACCCCTAAATAATTATGCTTGAGAGGGTAAATTTGAATAATTTTGATCTGCAAAGGATGGTTGTAATCGTCTTCATAATCTGTTTGACGGTTTTTTCATTTTTCGCGTTTAATAATTCCCGGGAAAAGTCCCGGGACGTAAAAAGAAAAGCCGACCTGCAGGTTTTACTGCTGGCGCTCGATATCTACCACGATAAGCACGGATTTTATCCGGAATCAAAGGATGACGTACAGGGCTGGGACGTAAGCTACGCGGCTGGCGGAAAGGCAGATGATTTTTTGGCGGTCTTAAAAGAGGAGAATTTAATTGACCGGGAAGTGCGCGACCCCTTGAATAATGATAAGTTTTTTTACCGCTATAAAAAATATCCGGCCGGAGTCTTTGGCTGTTCAAAGCCTTTTTACATCCTCCAGATTATAAATTTTGAAACCCAAATTGACGGCCGGGGCATGGGAAAATGCAATAGCTTTGACTGGACCAAGCAGGCTCCCTACGGCTATACTCTGCAAGGCTATGACTAAAGACTTGATAGGAGGTGATGAGGATGCGTAAAAGAAGGTTTATTTAGTAAAATCGCCTAGTTTAATTACGGCCAGCCGGCTATGTCCGCGCAGGTCTTTTTTTATTTGGACTTGGGCGGATGGCAGAATTTTTTTTGCCAGGCGCTGGATAGATATTTTTTGGCCCGGGTCGATTTCACAGAAAACATGGACAGAAGCTCGAGCTTGAATGCCGTTCACTGTTAACATGCTCCTTAGTTGCTGAAATAATTCCCGGTAATATTTTAACCCGTCAATTCCGGCCTCAAGCGCCAATCGCGGTTCATGTTTTATTGAAGGCGAAGTCTTAATCTGCTTCGGAGTTAAGTAGGGAAGATTGGCAGTGATGATTATCTTTTGATTTTGGCTTAGGTGATTGTGATTGGATTTTAGTTTAATTATCGGTTCGAGCAAATTTCCGTGATAAAATTTTATTTTATTTGCTACATTATTATGCTTCGCGTTCTTTTTCGCAATGTTCAAAGCTAGTTTTGAAATGTCGGCGGCAAAAAATTGAATGTCCGCGGTCTTGTTTTTTTCCATTAGCATTTTAGCCAGAGAAATAATAATGCATCCCGAGCCGGTGCCAACGTCAATGATGGCGAATTTTTTATTGCCATGGATATTTTTTTCTTTGGCCAATTCCAAAACTTCGTCTACTATTAGTTCGGTTTCCGGGCGGGGAACTAGCGTGTGTTTATTAACTATGAAATCAAAACCATAAAACTCTTTATGCCCTAAAATATACGCCAAGGACTCCCCTTTTTCGCGGCGTTTTAGCATGGCATCAAGCCTTTTAAGCTGGGTCGGGCTAAGCTTAATTTCCGGATGAGTTAAAACATATTCCCTTGATTTTTTCAAGAGATGTGCTAGTATTAGCTCCAGCTCAAAAGGGGGCAGTTTTTTTGTCCTTTGAAAATATATTATAAATTTTGTTTTTTTATCTATACGCATAGTGTAGGTTTATCTGGAGCGCCCGAGAATAGCTCTCGGGCTAAACGCAACGTTATTGAATTGAAAGGAAAAGAGATGAAAGAAAAGGCAGATGCGCATCTACAGTTGGCCCCCGGTTCAGTGGTTTTTGTCCCGCAATCGCCGAGCCGTGTTTTTCCGATAACGATTCCGGCCATTCTGGGAATCGTTCTGGATGCTCACGGGGTGGCGGAGGCGGGAATAAAATTACCGTCCGCAAAACCTAATACACGCATAATCAGGATTTGCGGACGCAATCCCGGCGCTAATCAGCACTTCTGGACGAATTATGATTTTCTTTTTCCAGGCCAAGGTTTCCGCACGGTCTGGGCTCCGGAAATGAGGGTTTCGGCCCTCAATACTCTTCTTCACAGAATTGGCTTTCATAAGGCCATTCTGGAGAATATCCGAAGCGGCGGAGAAGGCAGTTTTACCCAGGAAAGAGCCCGGGCTTGCGGGTTCGAACTGACGCCCCTCACGGTACACCACTCGCAGAGACAAGGGGAAATGCTTCATCTTCGCGTGAGCGCTAAATACCCTGGCACTGACGCGCTGATCAGGATTTTCGAGAAGTGTATCCCGTAGCCTTTCTGAAATTTTTTTCTAGGAGGGAAAAATGACTTCAAGAAAAAGGATTGCATTTTTTGGCCTTTCGGATAAGACCGCCTCGGCGGTCTTGAATTTGTTTATTAACGCCCGAACCGGCTACATAATTGATCGCTTTGCGGGCAATGAAGCAGAGCTCTTGAAAGCTGAAGACAGGCTGGGGGACTACGATCTGGCCTTGATCAATCCGGAAGTGTCCGGGTGGTACGGACGCGGGCCCGGAAGTTTTAGACTGTGCCACCAAATTATCTCCCGTTGGCGAAAGGCGCGGATAGAAATTCCGATATTCGCCGTCGCCGAAGTTGACGCTGAAGAGGAAGCTGGTCTCATTTGGGCCGGCTTGACAAAGGTTATTGACAATAAACCCTTTGAGATAGTCGATGCCGTAAGGCAATTGTTCCACGACAATGTTGTCAACGGAACAAAGGCCGCGAAACCCCAATCGAATTAAACTCCAATTGCCAACCAACGGAGGAAAATCATGTCTTTCGAAATACTTTGCGCCCTTGATCTTGAAAAATCCTGGGCGGCAGTCATCCAGGAAATGCTTAAGCGGGAGGGATACAAAGTTTTACTCTGCCGCAACTGCGCGGATGAAATATTTGACATCGATCTGGATCAGTTTAATCTCCTTATCATCGATCCGGTGATGACAGGAAGCAGATCTGATGCGCGTTCCGGGGGACTTCCTGTGGGTATTCATGCGGCCAGGTGCCTGCGGGAAAACGGCTGCAGAGTGCCAATCATGGCCTTTGCCGACGTTGGCAGAAAGGCTTTTGAAGAGCTTCTGGATGCCGGAGTTGATACGGTGGTTGATCTTAAGTGCTACCCTGAAACCGTAAACAAATACGTGCTTTCTGCGGTAGAGCGCTTAATAAAGATTGGCTGGGCTCTTCGGTAGAAATAAGCGAGAGTCGGCCGGAGTAAACCAAGCGTAAGCAAAGATATAACGGGCCGCCAACCTTCGGGATGGCGGCTATTTTTTTTGTTAAAAAACTTTCAGACCATCTTATTTTCACCTTGTTTTCAATTCCCTAACTCCTTTTTTAACTCCTCAATAACCGGCAGAAGATCGCCATCCATAATCCGGTCGATTGAGTGCCAGGATTTTTTTATCCGGTGGTCGGTTACCCGGTCCTGGGGAAAATTATAAGTGCGGATTTTTTCCGAGCGGTCGCCGGAGCCGACTTGATCGCGCCGTTCGGCCGCTTCCCGGGCGTGGCGGTCTTCTTCCATTTTTTGCAGAATCCTCGAGCGTAAAACCAGCATAGCCTTATCTTTGTTTTGGCGCTGGGATTTCTGGTCCTGGCACTGAACGACGACTCCGGTCGGGAGATGAGTAATCCTTACGGCCGAGTTGGTGGTATTGACTTTTTGGCCGCCCGGTCCGGAAGCCGCGTAGGTGTCAATCCGCAAATCTTCCGCCTTAATCTGGACGTCAACTTCATCGGCTTCGGCTAGAACCGCGACTGTAACAGCCGAAGTGTGGATCCGCCCGGCTTTTTCGGTTTCCGGAACCCTTTGCACCCGATGCGTACCGGCTTCGAATTTTAAATTGGAATAAACATTTTTTCCTTCAATGGAAAAAGTTATGTCTTTAAATCCGCCAATTCCTATTGGCGACGAATCAAGGATATTTATTTTCCAGCCGCTGCGTTCGGCAAACCGCGAATACAGGCGGTAAAGCTCGGCGGCGAATAAAGCCGACTCGTCGCCGCCGGTGCCGGCCCGGATTTCCATAATAATATTTTTTTTGTCAAAAGGGTGGGCTGGCGATATTTCGCTTTTGATTTGGGCCTCCAATTTCCCTTTTTTTTCTTCCAGTCCGGCCAGTTCATCTTTGGCCATATCAGCCAGTTCGCCTGATTCGCTATTTATTATTTCCCGGCTTTGCGCGATTTGTTCGATAGCGCTATTTAATTCCATTATCAAACCGGCCGCTTCCTTTAGGTCTGAATGTTCCTTGGAAACGGTTTTTAACCTTTCCGGATTAGAGGCGATTTTCGGGTCAGAAAGCTCTTTTTCCAGATTTTTGAATTTTTTCAAAATTTCTTCAAACATATTTTTAGCTGGCTTAAAGCGGAAGACTGATATGGCTATCGAGATTTTAAGGAGATGGGTTTAAGGCAAATGGCCGGCAAGGCGCAAAAAAACTATTCTTTTGCCCCTATACATATTTTACATGTAAAAAGCATTAAAAAGAATAGCCTTTTAGTATTGTTATTTTTTGGTTTTTTTGGCGGCAGTTTTTTCCGGTTTGGCTGAAGAGGCGGCGGATTTTTTCGCCGTACGGGCGGCTTGCTTGACCTTTTTTCCTTTTCGAGAGGGCGAAACTTTGGACTTTGCCGCTACGCGCGCGTGGAATTTTTCTACCCGGCGGGCGGAATCGACGATCTTTTGCTTGCCGGTATAAAAAGGATGGCAGGCCGAACAAACCTCGGTCCTAATCTCCGCCAGGGTCGAGCCGGTTTCAAAAGTATTTCCGCAGGAGCAGATTACCTTTACCTTGTCGTTATATTTTGGATGGATGTCATTTTTCATATGATTCTATCGCTTTGTGGCAGTCTAAAAGAATTATAAAAAGCCAGGCGTCCTGACTAGAATAAATGTAGCATAAGACAATGTTTTTGGCAAGATTAGGGCGTATTCGAAAAAAAACTAGTCTTGGCCAGAGTTAGTAATCTCTTTAGCCATCTGCTCATGTTTGGTTATTGCGCTTCCATGGCGCCAGCTTTCGATGTATTGGCCGAGCCCGTATTCGTTAAATTTATTGGCCAGTTTAGTGCGGCTGTGGATAAAAATTAAAAGGGAAGAGAAGTCTATGAAATATCTTTCGCCGACTATTTTATATTTTATCACTTGTTCGGAAATAGCCCGGCGGATGGTTTTGTTGTTTACGCCAAAAACTTTCGCGGCCTCGGATACGTTAAGCCAAATCGGATGAAGGGCCGCATTTTTTAGTAATAATTCAGAAGGTCTTTTTGGCTTGTCATTCTTGGTCATAAATGATTTTAGCAGAGTAAAGTCCAAGGTGTTGTGGACTTAAAGTAGATAATTGGCTAATAATAATCAAATATACGTTTTAAGTCCAAGGTGTTGTGGACATTGCGTGAAGAATTTGACAAAGATTTGAAAAGATATTTTAGGCCAAATTGTGGATAAGCGGGTGAGTTATGTCCACGCTACTGTGGACTTATCTCATATTTAAGACCATTTTGTCATAGAATTTTTTAAAACGCAAGAGCAAAGAATAGGAACTAAATAACCTGATCGTATATGTGAACTTATACATGAACCTATTATGAGATAATCTCTGCGGACGAACCGGATAATTTGAAGGATGTGAGAATGGTCCAGGTGATTTTCTATTGCCTGCTGGTTTGAAATATGCTAGATTAAAGGTAATATAGGGTATAGAACCCGCATTGAAAAATTGGCCTCATAAATATATTAGAAGATAAGCTAATCTTAGCTTTCTTTAGACTAACTTCAAGGTTAATTGTCAAGCGGGGTAGTGGTGCGAATAACCTTTATACAAGCTTTAAGAAGAAGCTAATTTTTTGGTTTAGACAAAAGATGTTATGATTTAATAAAGCGTACTTATTAGAGGTGTAATCAAGCGCAATAAGTTTCGTATATTATGTCAGGTAAGATAAAGGAAAAATTACTATTTTCAAGACTGGCCAGGAAGAACAAAGACGCATTCCGCGAATTTTATAATCTCTACCTGGACCGGATTTACCAATACATCTATTTCAAGGTCAACAGCAAAGAAGACGCCGAAGATTTGACTTCAGCCTTTTTTTTAAAAATTTGGGGCTGTATCCAGGAAGGAAAAATCAATGACCCAAAAACCTTTAAGCCTTTCCTCTATACTGTCGCCCGGAATCAGGTGATTGACCACTACCGAAAAATGGCCCAGCAAAAAACCGTATCTTTAGATATTCAAATCGGACGGGAACAGGAAGGCGGAAGCGAGAACAATAAGACGATGAAAGATTTGTGCGTTGACGAAAAATGCAACCCGGAAGAGAGCGTAATAAAGGCACTTGAGCTCGGACGGATAAAAGAAAAACTATTTTGCCTGAAAGACGAATACCGGGAAGTGATCGTTTTAAAATATATCGACGGATTAGAACCGAAAGAAATTGCCGCCATCCTCCAAAAGTCAAAAGGCAACGTAAACGTGCTGTCGCACCGGGCCGTAAAAGCGCTGAAGGATTTAATAGATAAGGATTTAGAGAATTTAGAAAAAAAAGGCTTGGAAAAAGAAATAGAGAATTCAAAATAAATCCATGACTGAAAAAGAACTCATCCAAAAATTAAATAGCCTGAAAGTTTCGCCTGATTCAAGCTGGAAAGAAAAGAATCGGGATATTTTGATGTCCCAGCTTTTTCCGGGCGAAGATTCCGGCGAGCGCTCGGGAATGAAAACTATCGAGCGGCTGGATGTCTGGTCCGAGGTTTTTGTCCCTTTTGACCTTATCCATAAAATGATGGCTCGTCCGGTTTTGGTAACTATTATGGTTATGATCGCGCTTTTGGGCGGAGGCGGAGTTGCGAGCCTCAAGGCCGCCAAAAACTCAAAGCCCGGCGATTCATTATATATAGCCAAGATTATAAATGAGAAAGCCCAGCTGGCCTTAACGTTTAATGAGAAGGAAAAAGCCAAGCTAGGAGTTGAATTCGCCGGCAACCGGGCCAAAGAAGCGGTTCAGGTAATGGAAGAAGGAAAAAACGAAGCCGATAAATCCGAGAAAGTCGGAAAGCTGGCCGAAGAATTTAAAAACGAAATCGATAAAGCTAAAGGCCGTTTGGAAAAAATCGGAGTGAAAGACGTAGCGGTTAATAACGGCGAGAAGGATAATGCCAAAGGAAGCGAGGACCAGGATAAATTGTTCGGCGCTAACGCAGGCCGGAACGGAGAAGGAATCCAGATTTCGGGAGAGGGCGGAAAAAAAGAAGAGGCGCCGAAAGTTACTGCCGGCCAAGGCGAGACTAAAGCAACGAGCACGGCCGGGAACGCCAAGACTTTAGAAAAAAAAGCCACCCCGGAAAATATTTTAGATGAGGCCCAGGAGCTGTTTGAAAAGAAAGATTATGGCGGAGCCGCCGATAAGCTCGAAAAAATGTACAAGATAATCGATGATATAAAAGAGGGAGCTTCGATAGATTCGAACGCTACGTCCACCAGCGGTAAAATGGAGATGACTGCGAAGCAATAAAGTAAAAAATAATTAGAAATTGTCCGCCCCGGCAAGATGAAAGCGCGGGGCAAATAAATTCATCTAAATCGAGCTTGGCCGCAAAGGTCGGTTCCGCCTCTAGAGGCGGGATGTCGCGCTCGTTAGAATATTAATAAAAAAAATGTTCTTAGCTAAAAAAGAATTTTCCCGTCGTCCTGCTTGCAAGCGGGGTCGGGGAGGCCCGGTCCCAAGATTTGGGATGCGGGAGAACGAAATTTTAGCGGAACTAACAATCAACCATTTCTATGGAAAGATTTAAAAAACTGTTTGCAGGCGTTGTGATGCTATCAACAGTTTTATCAATGAGCATGGTCGCTGCCCCGACGGTTTCCGCCGCGGCCACAGCCGGCGATTTGATAAAAATGAACGGACTTTCATCCGTTTACTACCTGGCTGGCGACGGCAAACGTTATGTATTCCCGAATGAGTCTTCTTATTTCAGCTGGTACGGCGATTTTTCATCCGTGAAAACTATTGCCCAGTCTGAATTAGAGTCTTATCCTTTGGGAGCTAACGTAACCGTACGGCCTGGTACAAAGTTGGTAAAAATTACAACTAACCCAAAAGTCTACGCGGTAATCGCGGGAGGCAAATTACTTGCTATCCCTGACGAAGCTACTGCCACGACTTTATACGGCGCTAATTGGGCTAAGAGAGTTATCGACGTTTCTGATGCTTTCTTCACCAATTACACCATCGACACAGCTACCGTAAGCGCAACCGCCTATCCGCAAGGATCATTGATTAAGACTGCGGCTGACGCATCAATCTATTACATCAACGCTGACGGTACTGCCAGTAAAATTACAACTGAAGCCGCTTTTAACGCCAACCGCTTTAAATGGGCTGATGTAATTACCACTACCCTAGCTATTCCGACTGCCGGAGCTGATATTACCGGCGGAGTTTCGACCATCACTGACACTTCGTCAGGCGCTGGCGGAACGATCGGAGCTGGAACCGGCTTAACCGCCGCTTTGGCTTCCGACACACCGGCTTCTACTACTATTTTGACCGATAGCACTGCGGTTACGAACGGAGAATATTCACAAGCGTTAATCCCTTTCACTAAGGTTAATTTTACTGCCGCTTCTGACGGTGATGTAAAAGTTACATCTGTAAAATTCAACCGGATCGGTGTTACCAGTGATGGTGACATTGGAAATCTCTATCTTTATGACGGAGATACCAAATTAGCCGAATATACTTCCTTCTCTTCGAAGGTTGCTACTTTCACTGATTCAGTCGGCTTATTCACTGTATCAAAAGGAACAACCAAGACTATCACTTTAAAGGGAGACTTAGCTAAAACCAGTGGAGGAACCGGTGCTGGTGAAACCATCGGCTTTAGCTTAAACGCCGCGGCTGACGTTGTTACCAACGGTGCAGCCGTTTCCGGTTCTTTCCCGATGTCCGGTAATTTAATGTCGACCGCCGCAGTTGATGATCTTGGCCATTTTTACTTTGCCGGAGCCGCTGGTTCGAACGGAACCATTCCGACTACCGTTAAAGCCGACGAAGCCGGAAAAGAATTATGGAGCGTTAACGTGACTGCCGCTTCCCAGAACATGATTATTAAAAGCATCAAGCTAACCATGGTAGGCACTATCGCAACTACTGACATCGACAATATCGTATTAAAACTGGCTGGCGAAAAGATTGCCGGTCCGGCTACGATTGCTTCTGACAAGACCGTTACTTTTGATCTTGGCGCCGGAGTAACTCTAAATTCCGGTCAGACCAAAGCTTTATCCATAGTCGGCGATATGAAGGGCGGTTCCGGAAGAGTATTTAAATTCACTATCCAGAAATCCGCTGATGTTGTAGTTTACGACAACGGTTATGGCGTTTACGCCACTCCGAGCGTAAATACCACCTCAACCGCTTTCGGCGTAGTCCAGCAGACTACCGGAAACGGAACTTCTGTTGATTCCGGAACAATTACTTTAGGCGTTGCGACTGACTCACCGACCGGCAATATTCCCGATGCCGCTACCGGCATTATCCTGGCTAAGTTCAGTTTTGCCGCTGCCGGTGAAGCCGTTAAAGTTGACAACCTTTCAGTAACTTGCAACGGCAGTGATGCTACTGACCTTCTGGCAAACGTGAAATTACTTTTGGATGGAAGCCAGGTAGGAACAACTGATACAAGCTTGCTGTGCGATAACGCTTCCGCTGCTAACGGAACTTCGAGCTTCACTTTCGGCAACACTTTTGTTATTCCAGCCGGAACAACTAAGTATGTAACCGTAGTAGCTGACACTTCCGATACAAGTGTCGCGACTGACGCCACTTACGCGCTTTCTTTGGTAACCGGATCTGCTAACGCCCTTGGCCAGGTTACTATGAGCTCTTTGAGCACAACCGCTCAAACCGCGAGAACTTTAACAGTGAAAGCCGGAACAGCGAACGTTGTCGAAAATACCGCTTTCGCGGATCGTTCAACCACCAACCCGACCGGAACTGTTAACGCGACTGAAGCCCAGATCGCTTCATTTATCATCACTGCCGGATCCGGAGAAGCAATAACCGTTTCCCAGATTGCTTTGGCTGATGACGCGACTTCTCAAGTTGGCGATAACTTCCAAAACTTGAAAATTAAGAACAATGGAGTCCAGATCGGGACAACTATCGCGTCTTGCAATACTACCGACGGAACCTACGCATTTTCTCCGGCTACTCCGATTGAAATCGCGGCTGGAGCCCAGTATGTTGTTGATGTCTTTGCTGATATCAAGAGCTCTCCCGCTGATTCCGGAACTGCCGCCGCCTTACTTTCTCCGGTGATTGAATTCGGAAGCATAACCGCGACCGGAAAGACTACCGGATCAAGCGCGAGCTATGATCCGACTGATTTTGATCTTCAGAACGGATATATTTCCTCGCAAGGCAACTTAACCATTACCTTAGACGGCGCTACCCCGATTGCCCAGCAAATGGTAATGGGCGCGACTGACCAGGAAGTGGCCCGCTTTAAATTAGCGGCTGATGTTTCTGAAAACATTACGATTTCAGAAATCTACATGGCGGCTAACGTAAAAGCTACCGCTACCGGTACCTTCAAAAACATCAAATTGTATGTTGACGGGGTACAGGTCGGATCCGCTTCCAACTTCGGTTCAACTTCTACTTCTACTTATGCTGTTGCTCCGTTCACCGGTTTGGCTTTGACCATCCCGAGGAACTCCAACAAGGTAATAGTAGTTAAAGCTGACGTTTCCGTTTCAGGAGATGCTGACAGCGCTGACACAGCCGCTTTCTCCATCATCCACGATTACGATTCAGGCACAGCCGGAGTCCAAGAACCGATCACAGCTAAAGGAGCTTCTTCCGGACAAAGCATTACTGGAGCTTACCTTGACTTAACTGCTTCACCGGATGTTGACTTTAGCGCCCAGACGATGACTGTTTACGCCTCTAAAGTTACCTTGGCATTTGCCTCTGATACACCTTCAGGCGCCCAGTCAATCGGCAATGACGCGATTGTAGCCAAGATCATAGCTACCAATTCCGCCAACGCGGGCAACTACACTTCGACCATCAAGTACATGAACTTTGACATTTCTCAAAGCGGTACTTCGAAGGCGGCTGGCGCAGCTGTTGAAATCAAGGTTTACAAGAATGGAGCAATTAATTCTTCAAACCTTGTTGCTACGACTTCTTTCGCCGCCGCGGAAAGCCGCAATATCGGCGATACCGAATATACCAACGGAACTTCGAACACCACCAACTTTGTTGACACTGAAATTTCAGCCGGACAATCCATGACTTTCATAGTCACTATGGATACCGACCAGGTAGAAATTTCAGCCGACACGACTGCTGAATCCATTGGTATCGGTTTAGCGTCTGACGACCTTGGATGGAGAGACGGAGTGATCACAACTGATATTGTGACCTGCGATTCTCTACCGTTGTCCTCCAAGACCCTTACCTATAACTAATCTATTTAGTTAAAGGTATTGAATCAAGTAAATACGGTTAGTATTGCTTGACATAGATCTCCGCCCCGTCCCGCATTTGCGGGACGGGGCGGGATTGTTTTTTGGAAAAAATATGGTAAGATTAAATAAATTGCGAATATAAAAAATAATTGCCATGACAGAAAAAATCATTAAAATCGGCGTAGGTTTATCGTTTTTACTGCCTTTAGTTTTCACATCCTGGACAATGTATCCGGCCCATTTCGGGAAAACCATATTTTTTCAGATGTTAATCGCCGTCTTGGGGTTAATCGGATTAGGCTGGATAGCTCTTAAGAAAAAAACTTTATTTAGATTCAAAGCTCTGGATTGGGTGGTACTGGCATTCTTCGGCTCAATGCTGGTTAGCGCAATTTTTGGCAACAATTTTAACCGGAGTTTTTGGGGCGACCAGTCCCGGGTACAAGGAGTATTCACCTGGATCCATTTTATAGTATTTTATTTTTTAATCCGGCAGTTTTTCGCTGTCCGCGAAGACTGGAAAAAAATCCTCGGCGCGGTTCTCGGCATAAGTATTTTATCTTCAATTACTGCCTGGGCCGGGCCGCACATTCCTTTTATCGCCCAATATATTGAAGCCGGACCTAGGCTGGCCGGCCTTATCGGCAACCCGATATTTTTTGCCAACTACTTGATGCTTCCCATGTTTTTGGGAATTTTTTATTACTTTTATTTTAGCGAGAACGCCTGGAAATATCTTGGAGCCACGGCCGCGGTTTTAAGCCTTATAACCATCATGGGCACCCGGACAAGAGGCGCGTTTGTCGGACTGGTTTTTGGCTTTGGCTTGTCATTTTTTTTATATCTCATATTCGGAAAGAGTAAGAAAATTAGAATAAGCCTGGCCGCGGCAGCTATTTTGGCAGCTGCCGTTTTAGGAAGCGGATTTGTTTTTAGCGGCGTAAAAAAAGCTATGCCGTCCCAGGTTTCTTTTATCTATAGCATCAGCTTAAATGATACGACCGCGAAAACCCGGCTTATGGCCTGGCAAATCGCCTTAAAAGGCTTTCGCGGCGCGCCGATTATCGGAAACGGGCCCGAGAGCTACCAGTATATTTTTGACAAATATTATAATCCGAAATTTTTGGAATTTTCTTTTTCCGAGACCGTCTGGGACCAGCCGCACAATTTCGTTTTGGAAATTATGAGCGCTATGGGGCTTTTGGGCCTTGCCGCCTACTTAAGCCTT
>Ga0172379_10008835_pt1 | contig 12580 bp, 8 predicted proteins | sample GrowelOW334metaG_FD_119756 | JGI IMG/M metagenome (GOLD analysis project Ga0172379, IMG submission 119756) | Groundwater microbial communities from an aquifer near a municipal landfill in Southern Ontario, Canada - Groundwater well OW334 metaG | ecosystem: Environmental > Aquatic > Deep... | reverse complement strand
TTCGACACCTCCACCCTCTCAATAGATAGTACGAATAACCGTATTGGAGTTGGAACTTCCAGTCCGGCGAACATCGTTGATGTCCAACTAACCACGGGGGATACCAGTAATCAAGGTATCGACCTTAACGGACAAGGCGGAGGCTACATTAAACTAATAAACGGAACTACTGCTTCAAATGAATATTATCCATATATCACCAGTGCAAGCTCCAGTACCAACGCCGCCGCACCGGGACTGTTGATCGAAGCAGTTCCTCAATCGGACGCCTCAAACAAACCCGCTGTAATTATCAGAGCCAAAGATCCAGATGATGCATCAGCAACAGAAGCCTCTCCGGTTCTTTCAATTCGTAATTATGGTACCGAGTACTTAAGAATGCTTTTCGATGGCAAGGTTGGTATCGGCACCACAACACCGGAACTCGTCCTTGACGTTGAAGGTGACATAGAAGTCGGTACCGGTACTACCGGTTGTGTCAGAGACAGCGACAACACAACCCTTGTTGGAACTTGTTCGTCAGACGCAAGACTCAAATACAACATCCGCACTCTCGAACCAACACTCGATAAACTAACACAACTTCGCCCTGTAATCTTCAACTGGAAAGATGGAAACACAGAAGACTACGGACTTATTGCCCAAGAAGCGGAAAAAGTCATGCCGGAATTAGTAGAAACAGATACTAAAGGATACAAACGCGTCCGTTACGATGTTAGTCTTCAGATGGATATGCTCAAAGCAATTAAAGAGCTAAACCAAAAAGTTGAAGATCAGCAAGTACAAATAGATTCTCTTTCGCTAAAGATAATAGAACTCGAACAAAGAATGGCTAGATAAATAAATTATTTATCCATCCAAAACGAGCCCCTGAATGAGGCTCGTTTTTATTCTGCTTACTTATGTAAGCTATTTCAAAGCTCCGTTAACAGTATTCTCCATTCCACTTGTATAGCTCACCGCTCCGGCAAACTTGGTGTTGTTTACAAAGAATCCCGGTGTTCCGTTTACTCCCAATTTTCCGGCTATAGCCACATCTCCATTTAATCTTGCATCATACTTTCCGCTATCCAAACACTGTTTCATAAATTTTTCGTCAACCGCTTGTTTCAGGAAAGAAGCCAACTCTCCGCTCTTTGTCTTTTCGTTCTTTACTACATTGTTGATCAGCTTATATCCTTCATCGGTAAACATTACATTGTGCGCTTCCCAGAATTTACCTTTTTCGTTTGCGCAATATAGAGCCTTTGTGGCCAATTCACCATTTCCATGACCGTTTTGATAAATCCACACAAACGAGGCTTTTCCGGCCTTGACCAACTTCTCAATTTCCTGCACCGGCGGTACATAACTTCCTCCTTTGGCTACCGTCGTAAAATTGCCTACTACATCATTTCCGGCCGCTACATGGCAAAAAGGACAACTGGGGTCGGATACTTCCACAAATATCACCTTGCTTTTTTCATCTCCTAGTTTAATTAAATCTTCCTTAAACAATCCTTTAATCTGATCCATCGAAATCACCGCTTCTTTTGGCTGAGCCCCTGCCACTTGAGCCGCCGGTTGAGGAGTATTACCTCCGGCAGTTGTCTTCAGTGCTTCCACCTGCGAAGACAATCGGCCAATAAAGAAAGCCGCCGCAATTAGTAACAACACCAACAATGGTGTCGAGTTGTTTTGTAACTGTTCTTGAATTTTTGCCATAAAGCAAATATACCACACCGCCTCCTTGTCATTGCGAGGCTATCTTCAGCCGTAGCAATCTCATACTCTTTGTCATTTCCACGCCAATGTCATTGCGAACGAAGTGAAGCAATCCCACACCACCCCAACCATGTCATTCCCGCGTTCTATGTCATCGCGAGGGAGTGAAACGACCGTGGCGATCTCACTCCACCCTAATTTGTCATTCCCGCGTAGGCCTGCCTGCCGGCAGGCAGGCGGGAATCCATTTCAATAAATACACCATCACGCCACAAAATTTATCGTTTTCCCTTTAATAAATATTACTTTCTTTATTTCTCCGGACAAATATTTCTTGATTTTCTCCTGTTCCAGCGCCGCCTCTTTCACCTCAACCTCATCAGCGTCGGGTTTAATTCAACCGTCCCCCTCAACTTCCCATTTACCTGTACCGAAATTGTCACCACTCTCTCCACCAGATATTTCTCATCCACCTCAGGCCAAGAAGTCCCATGCACACTAAACTCCCCACCCAAGATATTCCACAGTTCTTCAGCCACAAACGGAGCAATCGGAGCCAACACCTGTACCATCTTTCTCAAATCATCAACAGAAATTTTTCCTCCTTTTTCCAGCTCGTTCAGAGCTATCATCATCTTTGCTATTGCAGTATTAAACTTAAAATTTTCCAAGTCCCCATCCATCCCGTTTACCAATTTATTTATCACCACGCTTACACTTCTTTCGCTCTCGTGTCTTTCGGCTCTGTTCTCTTCCGCCTTTTTCGTCACGTATTTATAAAATCTATCCAAAAATCTTTTGACACCCAGAAGCGATTTTTCATTCCAAGCCATGGTCGCATCAAAAGGCCCCATAAACATCATGTACGTCCTCAAGGTGTCCACTCCATGTACTCCGGCCACCACATCGGGCAATATCACATTTCCCTTACTTTTACTCATCCGGTTTCCATCAGGACCGAGTAATATTCCGTGCGAAATCCTCTTTTTGTACGGCTCGGGGTATGTCTTTGGTACTACTCCCAAATCCCACAAAAATTGATATATAAATCTACTGTACAAAAGATGTAGCGTATTGTGTTCATCTCCTCCTACATACAAGTCCACCGGCAACCAATATTTCTGTTTTTCCATGTCGGCGATAGCCGCTTCATTTTTGGGATCAAGGTAGCGCAGGAAATACCAGTCGCTTCCTGCCCAGTTCGGCATTGTGTCCGTTTCTCGCCTAGCTAGTCCTCCGCATTTGGGACATACTGTCTTTACCCATTCCGGCATACTTGACAAAGGAGATTCTCCCGTGTCGGTCGGCTGGTATTTTTCTACTTCCGGCAATCTCACGGGCAATTGGTCTTCCGGCACACTTACCCAGCCATCTTTCTCACACCAGATCATCGGGATAGGCTCGCCCCAATAATGTTGCCTGGAGAAAATCCAATCTCTCAAATGATAATTAACACTGATTTCCCCCCACCCCTCTTTTATAATTCTTTCGGCCATACTCATATCGGGCTTGTAGTTCCAGTCAATCGGCAGGTCGTATTTCTTGGCAAATTCCCCATCTCTTTCATCATGGCTTGGTACACTCATAATCGCCCCGGTTCCGTACGTTGCCAACACATAATCTGCAATCCATATCGGTATTTCTTTCTTTGTCAGGGGATTAATCGCAAAAAGCCCGGAAAATACCCCTGTTTTCTCCTTTGTCAGCTCCGCTCTCTCCATCTCACTTTTCTTTTTTGCCTGCTCTACATATTTTTTCACTTCCGCGTCATCAATCACTTTTTCGACTAGCCTGTGCTCCGGAGCCACCACCATAAAAGTAGCGCCCTCCAAAGTGTCCGGTCGGCTTGTAAACACTTCAACATATTCATCATTGCTTTCCTTGTCATTGCGAGGAGCTTGCGACGAAGCAATCTCACTCCCCTTTTCTTCGTCATTCCCGCGCAGGCGGGAATCCATACCAACGCTCAACTTAAACCTCATCTTCATCCCTTCTTTTCTATCAATCCAATTAACCTGTGCCGCTTTCACCTTTTCGATAAATTCGGTATCTTTTAGTCCCTCTATCAGCCTATCCGCATACTCCGTAATCTTCACAATCCACTGTGACTGAGTCCTTCTTTCCACTTGAGTACCACACCTCTCACACTTGCCATTGATTACCTCCTCGTTTGCCAGTCCTATCTTATCTTTTGGACACCAATTGATTGCTATCTCTTTTTTTTGTGCCAAGCCTTTTTCAAAAAGCTTCACAAATATCCATTGTGTCCATTTATAGTATTCGGGAAAAGTCGTGTCTATCTCCCTTCGCCAGTCAAACGAAAACCCCAACTGCTTCATCTGCTTCCTGAAATTATCTGTATTTTGTTTAGTAGCCTCTTGAGGTTTGATCCCGGTCTTTATCGCAAAATTCTCTGTAGGCAAACCAAACGAATCCCAGCCCATGGGAAACAGCACATTCTTTCCCTTCATCCTCAAAAACCTGGCGTACACGTCGGTTCCGGTCATCGAAAAAGCATGCCCTACGTGCAATCCGGCTCCGGACGGATAGGGAAATTCAATCAATATGTACTGTTTTTCTCTGTTCTTATCCAAGTCACTAGCCTCATACCCCTTATACCCCTCATATCGAGGCTCCCATTTAGCTTCAATTTCCTTAAAATCAATTGCCATACTCTGTAAATTTTACCTCAAAAAATACCGACCATTCATATCGACCGATTATTTCTTGTTCTTCGGCTGTAAAATAAGAGAGTAAATGCAAATTGTAGTCAACGGCATCCTCACCAACTATCTCGATATCAACCCTGGCCGGAAACAAACTTTGATAATTCTTCATGGTTGGGGCTCCTCAGTTTCTTACTGGCACAAAATCGCCTCTCTCCTTTCTCCCCAAACCCGTTATATTCTTCTCGATCTTCCGGGATTTGGCTCAACCGGACCTCTACCAAACGAACCAAACATTCCTGAATACACCGATTTTGTCAAAGCTTATACCGAAAAACTTCAACTTAATCGTTTTATTCTTGCAGGCCACTCTTTTGGTGGTCAAATCGCCCTCGACTTCTCTATAAAATATCCGGAAAATCTCATCTCCACCATCCTTATCGCTCCGGCCACAATACGCGAAAGATCCAAGTTGGTTCAGTTAAAAATCATTCTTTCAAAAGCTCTCCGCCCCCTTTTCCGTCTTCTTCCCCGCAAAGCTTACGACAAATTTATCGACTGGTACTCACCCAAAGACTATAGCAACTCAAACGACTACCAGAGGCGCGTCTTGAAAAAAATCGTCACCTACAATCTCAAACCCAAACTCCATCTAGTCCAAGTGCTTACTCATATCATCTGGGGAAGTGATGACTTTATTATTCCTTACATGGGCAAATATCTAGCCGAGCACATCCCTCACACCACTCTGAATGTTATCTATGGAACCGGTCATCTAATTCATCTCGACAAACCTGACAAATTAAGTGAGGTTATCAACTCAATCACCTCTCATGATTAAACTTCCCCCGTCTTTTATCACTCAGCTCACCATCCTCCAACAAGAGGGGTACTCCCTAACTCGTTTTCTCTCCTGGTGGTTTCACCATCCATTCACCTACACTGTCACCACCAAAAAAACCCTTGTCTTTACCGCCAAAACAAAAAACCTAATCCGTATTTCCCTTGCGCTCCTAGCAATCCTTACTATTATTTCTTTCTACCTGAAAATATTATTCCTTACCTTAATTCCTCCGATTATTTTCCTTCTTGAACCTTTTGTGTTTTTATCTTTATCAATCCTTATTATCACTCCGTACGAAAAGATCAACCGCCGTCGTGTTGTTGGCGTGGTCAGAAAAGAAATCCTTTCTCACAAAAACCTCACCACCATCGGCATTACCGGATCGTACGGTAAGACTTCCGTCAAAGATTTCCTTTACACTCTCCTCTCCGGCTACCAAGAAACTCTCAAAACTCCGGAAAGCTACAACACCGTCTTTGGCATTGCCAAAGTCGTCAATCTAGAACTTCTCTCCAAAACCCGTTTCTTTATCTGCGAAATGGGAGCATACATCAGGGGTGAGATCACCGAGCTTTGTCGGATGGTTCCCCCCGAATACGCCATTCTTACCGCCATCGGCACTCAGCATCTGGAGCGTTTCAAATCACTAACCAACACTACCCAGGCCAAGTTTGAGCTTGTCGACGCCACGTCCAAATCCCGCGCCTTGGTAAATCTTGACAATCTGTTTATTGCCGAAAATCTTAAACAATCCCGCTACCGAAAAGTCCGCACTTATTCGCTAAGAAATCCGCATGCCGATTTCTTTGTCAGTCAATACACTCTCTCACCTCAAGGCACGTCCTTCACCCTAGTTCATCAAGGCAAATCATATTCCTTCAAGTCATCTCTGTTTGGTACCAGCAATCTCTACAATCTTACGGCCGCCATTTCCATGTCGCTAATGCTCAAGGTTCCTCTTGATATCATTACAGGCAGACTTCAATTTATCAAACCGTCACCCCACCGTCTTGAACTGAAGAAAATCAATCGCGCCACTCTTATAGACAATGCCTTTAGTTCAAACGAAGAAGGGTTTACTGCCATAATAGGCGATCTGCAAAAACTTCCGGGTAAAAAAGTCCTCATCACCCCGGGCATCATTGAACTCGGACTCAAAACAGTTCAGGTGCACCAAAACCTAGGCTCTCTCTCGGCATCGGTTTTTGACAAATTTATTCTCGTCGGCAAATCTCTTCGTACCCTCAGTTTCCAACAAGGTCTATCCTCGTCATCTAGACAATCACACAATGCGTCATCCTCGCGAAAGCGGGAATCCGTCTCCGTATTCTACATCCCCAACTCAACCAATCTCTGGCCCATCATTGATGAGTTATCCAGAGAGTTCGACTGGATTCTTCTGGAAAACGACCTCCCCGACTCCTTCTAACAACTTATGTCATTGCGCAATCTGTCATCGCGAGGGAGTGAAACGACCGCGGCGATCTCACACCTTCCCCACCCCACTTTGTCATTCCCGCGAAGGCCTGCCTGCCGGCAGGCAGGCGGGAATCTATTTAGATTATCCTCCTTATATATCACTCCTTAAATTCACCCATCATCACAATCTCTTCCTCCAGTTCAAGCCCCAGCTCTTCCTTTGCTCTTCTCATAATCTCATTTTTTACAGCTAGATAATCACTCGCTTTGGCGTCCCCTTCGTTAACAATAAAATTGTGATGCGCAGTAGACACCTTTGCCCCGCCAACTTTATATCCTCCCATCTTGAGTACTTGTTCGATAATATATCCCACAGACGTAGTCGGCAGTCCCAATCTTTCCTTATCAATATCACTAATGTTCTTAAATACACATCCTGCAGAATTAAACGGCTGAATAGATTTCCGCTTTGCCCACTCTCTTGCTACCGCTTCGGCTCTTTCCTTATCCCCCAAAAACAAATCCATCACCACCTCAACAATTACCTCACCTGAATGATGAAATCTGGAGTCATCATATCCCAAAGCCAGATCACTTCCGGAGATAGTCCGAATTTCTCCGTCTTTATCCAACACAACCACTCTTTCCACCACTTCGTTCATTGTGTGAGTGCCACCATGAATATTGTTATACACCGCCCCTCCCAGTGTTCCCGGTATCCTTGCGTACCACTGCAGTCCGGTTATACCCATATCCAATAGTTTCCACATTGCCCCCTGCAAATTTACTCCGCTATCCAGCACCACCTCAATTCTTTCCTCATCCCATTCGTCATAATCCAGATCCTTAAAATCATATTTCAGATTTCCCAGCCGACTATCCGCTTGCCACCGAGCTTCCACCGCCTCTCCTCTATACGCCTCGGCTTTTTTTCTTTTACTTCCCGTCGCTATTCGTTTGCTTGTATTCTTTACTACCAATCCGCGAATTCCGCCATCTCCCACCAGCACATTACTCCCCCCTCCGATTACTGTGGCGTTTATTCCTAAGTTTTTGGCCAACCTCATAGCTCTTATTAGCTCACCCGAGTCCTCAGCCAAAAAAAAGATATCTGCCCTTCCTCCAATTCCCAAAGTTGTGTGATGTGCCAAAGACTCATCTCTCGTTGTTCTATTTTCGCCCAGCGCTTTGATTAGTATCTCCTGATTACCCAAACTACACCTATTTTACCTCATCACACCATCTCCCACTCATCAAAATTATCGGCCACTTCTTGCTCAATTTTTTTCTTTCCTTCATAGCTGACCTCCATAAGAACTCTCATTTCATATCTTTCGTTCTCTTCTACTACCTCCATTCTTCTCCTCACGTCTCCTCCGCTTTTAGCAATAATTCTGGCCAGCAGTTCGGAAACCCCAATCCTATTTTTTCCTCTTACTCTCACCGTCGAATACCTTCCTCCCACCACTCCAACCTCTATCAACTTCTTCTTAATAAGGTCAATATCCAGTCCAAAAGTCACTTTGTAATACAAGTTTTCCACCCCATTCCAACACCCGAGATCCATCAACACCCTCCCCAAGATGTCATCAGGCAAATCTTCAATATTTAGTACTCCCCTTTCTCTCAAAACCAGCTCAGCCAACATCTCCCTGCCTCTGTTGTTCACCTCCTCACGCTCCGAGTTAGATCTTTGAGCTTCAATTTGTTTCCTTGTTTCCTGATTACAATACTCCATCCATTCGGCTCTGGGAATGTTTTGGTGTATATCGGTAATGACTTCCACTACACCGGCATTCTCCACCACCTCAGACAAGTCTTTGATTTTTCCATTTACTCTTAACGCCACCGCTCTCAAACCAAGCAAGGGGTTTATCTTATATGCCAGATCTATTCCCCGCGCCGGTGGTTCCAAAAACACCAACTCTCTTTTGGGTGTAAACACCACCTTACGATTAAATCTCTCCGGATTTTCTATCAATACTCGGCGCGGCAAACAAAGTAATCCCCAATTATTAAAAGCCTCTCGGTCTCTGCTGGTAAAAGCCATCTCTACACACCCCTCCGGGAATTTATATGTATCATGAATTGCCGAATACCCGTTCATTACCTTCTCCACCAAAAAATCATCATGCCTGCCTTTTTCCAACATGTCTCCATATTCCAATCGCACCAATCCCATTGCTAAATAACATTTGTCCAAATCATACGCGTTTTCCACCAGTATCCGAAAACTCACCACATCGGTTATTTGTTCAAAGCTCTTCGGCCGTCCCAGGTCTTTCATCACCGATTTTCTTTGTTTCTCCGAAAGCTCATAATAGCCACCCACCTGATGTTCAACAACCGCCCGCAAACCGGCTCTTAAAAATATTTCCTCCAAATTAGCTTTTGTATTTTTAATAAATTCAAGCCTCAATCGGGGATCGTTATCGATAATTCTCTTCACTTCGCTGTGTCTTTTGGGGTCGGTGTACGCAAAAGCCAGATCGGCTAACTGATTTTTTATCTGCCACATACCAAACGACTCCGCTAAGGGAGCATAAACATCCAAAGTTTCCTGAGCGTTTTTCCTCTGAGATGCCTCGGACATACCTTTCATGGTTAGCATGTTATGTAGCCTGTCGGCCAGTTTGATAAAAGCCACCCCGGGTTCAATTAGGCTTTCACTGGTAATCTTTCTAAGTGTTTCAAAATCGGATCCAAGTTTAGTTACTCCGTTTACCAACTGCGCCACTCTCTCACCAAAAATTCCGGAAATATCCTCGAGAGATATTTCACCAGGGTGATCTTCTATTGTGTCGTGCAATAGCCCTGCCACAACCTCGTCCTCATCGGCGCCCCAGCTCTCCAAAATACTGGCCACGGCCACACAATGATTAATATATGGTTCTCCGGTAGTCTTCCTCGTATCATTTATATGGATCTCCTTAGCCAAAACAAAGGCCGTCATCACTTTCTCACTCCTTCCGGAATACATATCTGCCTCTTTAATAAATTGAATTCCGGGTCTTATTTCTCCCAAAAACATAAGCAATTTTACACCACACAGCCTCAACCCACCAACACTTGTATCACCTTTGCCAGTTTCTTTAGCTCTTTTACCGTAATCTCCTCATCCACGGAATGACTATCTCTGCCCCCATCCACCAGATTTAGTACTTTTATACCATGTTGGTTAAAAATACTGCCATCACTACAGCCCCAAACCTTCAAAGTACTCGGCTCCAGCCCTATCTTTCGCAAATTCTCCTTTGTCTCCAGAAGAAACTCATCTTTAGTCGAGAATTCATATCCATCATATTCCCTGGTAATTGCAGTCTCCACCTCAATCCCTTTATTCTTAGCTTCGTCAACAAAGGTATCAAAAATCTCTTTGGTTGTATTTTCCAGTTCTTCCTCGTCAAAACTCCTCACCTCGCCAATCACCTCCACATCGGCGGGAATCACGTTTACCCCGGTGCCTGCCGTGATTATCCCTAGGTTTACCAAGGTTCCGTCATTTACCCTTCCCAAAGTTATCTTTGTCATTGCGCTCGCCATCACAGGAAGGACATTGGTTCCCAGTTCAGGATCCATAGAATGAGATGCCCTGCCGGTAAGCCAAATCTCCAGTTTATTGTAAAAAGGCGCCGCTATCTCTATATCCCCAATCTCCCCATCGGAGGAATCAAAGATATACCCCCGTTTCGCCCTGATCTTTCCATAGTCCAAGCCAAGCACGCCTCGACTCCCATATTCCTCACCCACCGTAAATACCAAATCAATTGGGTGATTGTGCGAGTAATCTTCTTTTTCAAACACACTCAAAACCTCAAAAATAGCCGCGATTGAGGCTTTATTGTCGGCACCGAGGATTGTGTTTCCTTTTGAATGGATCCTTCCGTCCGGTTCTACTACCGGCTCTATTCCCCTCCCGGGCTCCACCGTGTCCAGATGAGCACTCAAAAGCAGTACTTCCTTCCGAGCGTCCCCCTTCACCCTTGCAGTTACATTTCCCACAGCATCCATCTCGGCCACAATCCCTAATCCGGCCAATTTTTCCATCACAAACTTAGCCATCTTTAGCTCATCTCCCGTCGGGCTATCTATCTTGACTAAATCGATAAATGTTTGGGTTATTTGGTTAAACATAAGGCTAAAAAAAACAAAAAACTCCCTACTCGGGAGGTTTAAGCCGTGTATTTTTAAAAAAATTACATCAAAAACCTCCCCATATAGAAGAGGCACGTTTCGGCTTACCGCGTTTAATATTAACTGTCATACTATCCTCTAGTATATCACGACCACTCCTAGCTTTTCAACCCCGAACAAGCGTTATCACCTCTTCGAGAGTAAGTTGTCGTTGTTCCCTCGTTTCCATGTTCTTCAAGGTTGCCTTACCCATTTTTACTTCATTTTCCCCAATAATGACCACAAACGGGATACCCTTCTTGTTTGCATATTTCAGTTGTTTATCCATTTTTTCTACAACCGGATATACCTCGGTATTGATTTCCGCCGCGCGCAGAGATTGAGCAATATTTACAGATACTCCTTGTTCCATTGGTGAAAAAACGGAAACCAGAACTTTGGTCTTTGTTTTGAAGTCGGGGATAAGCCCTAATTGGTCTGCCGCCTCCAATGTCCGGTCAAACCCAAAAGCTATTCCGGTCGCCGGTATCTTCATCCCAGTCAATCTCTCCATCATCCCGTCATACCTCTCCCCTCCGCCTACCGAACCGGCGGTGTAATCTTCGATTAATACCTCCCATATTGGCCCCTGGGAATAAGAGAAAGATCTGGCCAGTGTCGGTTCAAAACGATAATACTCCTTTCCAAATCCGGATTTCTCAAGATAGGAAATAATTGTCTCAACAGTCTCATCCGGTTTAATATCCAAAACCTTATCAAAATATATATTCGCCTGAGACGATTCAATCCCCTTACCTACCATATCGGCAATCACCCCATCCCGGCCAATCTTCTTCAGCTTATCAATCGCCACGATCGCTTCATACGGAATACCTTTCATCAGATCACGATTGTTAAATACTACCACCGGTTTCTTGAATCCAATTTCCAGGTAAGTATCCAGGTTCTCAGCAATTACCTCGGCATCCGCCGACGGCGAAGACACACCAAAGATATCCAGATCAAATTGGGTAAATTCCCGGTAGCGCCCTCTCTGAGTATTCTCGGCACGAAACACAGACTGGCACTGATAACGGCGAAAGGGAAAGGTCAATTCGTTAAAATTATTAGCCACAAAACGACAAGTAGGCACTGTTTGGTCATAGCGCAACATCACCTCGCGTCCACCATTGTCCACAAATTTATAAAACAACTTTTCATCTTCACCAATCTCTCCTCGGAAAAGATCGTAAGATTCCAGCGTCGGAGTCTCAATTGGCTCATAACCCCATCGTTCAGCAACCTTAATCATTTTATTCTTAAGCCATTGTCTTTTTTTCGCCTGTTCCGGCAAAAAATCCCGAAAGCCTTTTAGTGTTTGTGGTTTTTCCATATCTTGATTATAGCTTGCCGATAATATCCAAAAGTTACACCACTAATTTCAAATACTTCCTTTTGCCTACTCTTACCAGATTCTCTCCATCATGAAGCTGAAGCTTTTCTAAATCCTTTTCCACTCTAGCATTATCCAGATAAATCGCTCCTTCGCCAAAAAGCCTTTTTACTTCACCTTTGCTCTCGGCAACACCCGCCTCTACCAGCAAATTAGCCAAGCACGGTTTTCCGTTCAAATCTTGTATCACTCCGATCTCTCTTTCCTTTACGTTTACCACCGGAGTCTCCTCTCCGGCAGTTTTTTCCACTACAGTCTTCCTGAAATGCTCCTCAGCATAAACCACCTTGTCCTCCCCACATAGCTCGCTCACAATTATTTTCGCCAACTCTCGCTTAATCACCACCGGATTCTCTCCCCCCTCTAATCTCTTTTTGGCCT
>Ga0172379_10008834_pt1 | contig 12582 bp, 9 predicted proteins | sample GrowelOW334metaG_FD_119756 | JGI IMG/M metagenome (GOLD analysis project Ga0172379, IMG submission 119756) | Groundwater microbial communities from an aquifer near a municipal landfill in Southern Ontario, Canada - Groundwater well OW334 metaG | ecosystem: Environmental > Aquatic > Deep... | reverse complement strand
GACGGCTGTTATTTTACTTCTTTTTTTCACGGCATGTGGAAAATCCAAACGGTACATATGCAGGGCACCAGCGAATGGTCGCTGTCAAGATGGGAAGCAAACCGACTGCACCCCACCATCTGTTGAAATAGACGCCGGCAAGAATGATAACCATACCAAGCGAATATCTGAAGATCCTATCCGCCTTACCAATATTACATTTCATGTCTTTTCTCCCTCATTTCCGTATAAAATATCTTTAAGCGATGATTGCCCCTTTGCACAGAGTGGTTCAAGATCCATAATATTCAATCATCTGTAGTATTTTCCATTAACCCGTTACCGATTATGGCAGAAATCGAATCCTCACCCCTTTAGCCTAAACATACCAGGTGAGCTGGGCGAAAATGCTCTTATCTATGGAAGATGTGGACAACTCTTATTTATCATTACTTCCCATCATCCTTATAGGAAAAACATAAAACATAGGCAGGGCCAAAACAATAAGATTTAACTGTATGCTAATCGGTGGGTTAAACCTATCGCGAGAGGTTAGGCATGTCGATTCTCTCCTTAAAGAAATGGGCCTTTACCACCACATTCAGCAAAAAAAGAGCTTACTGTCATTCTATAAGCAACACAAATGGTCCGCTAAAAGCGCAAGAGTGGGCAGTGCGGAAGCATGGTGATTGGGAAATTGAGCCGCCCTTCTCATAGTCGTTGCCTGCTCTCTTGTCTTGTTCATTTCAGTCCGCAGTCAAAATAGCTAGGTCTAAAATAAGTTGATTCGAAACAAGGAATCTTCATATCCAAAAACAAATGGTAGTATTTGGCTACCAATAAACGTTTTATTAATCATCATTGTCTGAAACAAATCTTATGTTACAAATATAGCGCTATTATGATCTAGGTAGGTTGTGGTTGGGGCATGTCGTCTAAAATTGACTATGGGCAATTAAAACGAGGAACACTTGAAAGGAGTTATGACAAATGAATACTAATAATGTCCATTACCTAAAGTCTCTGCTCATCAATAACCTTCATGACCTGCATTTGTCGGCAGGAAAGACCTCCGCAGAAATGAAAACAGACGAAAAGCTGTTTCCCGATCCTTTAGACCGTGCCACCGCAGATTTGGGGAGAGGCGTCGATCTCATTATCCGTGGCCGGGAACGGGAACTGATTAGGGAAATAGAGGAGGCCCTTACTCGAATAGACCAAGGAGAATTCGGTATCTGCCAGAACTGCGGAAGCACTATTTCCGACAAGCGGTTATGGGCGAAGCCGACCAGTTCTCTATGTGTCGAATGTAAAGAAAAAGAAGAAGGAAGGCAGAGGCGCCGGAGCATCCTCAACGACTATTCGGCCATGGCCTCTCATTCCTACATGTCCTGGTGAACATGAAAAATAGATAGCATAATATTCTGCGCATTTATAATTCATTAGTATTGATTTATCCTGCGAGAGATTGGTGCGGGCAGATAGGGTAATTTATTATTGACGGGACATAGGGGGCGAAGTAGAATATGAGCCATGTTGACGAGACGAAACCTCCTGACAAACATCTCGAAGATTGCTGCCCTGGCCGGCTTTGCCCAGCTCATCCCTCCCTCCCTAATCTCGGCCCTGGCTGCCGATTCCAGGGATGAACTGATCCGTCAGGCCCCCCGGGCCAGATTCTGGACCTCCGTTCCCCTGGCCGGCAAGGGCTGCCAAAGCTGCCACACCACGGCGATCACCGCAAAAGGTCAAGCCCATCGTCATGAGGAAAACCTTGTCAAGTGCCTCCTCTGCGCCCAGAACTGTGTTATCAGAGATGGTCAGCGGGGCCGGTGCCGCACCCGTATCAATGTCAGAGGTGAACTACGGAGTCTTGTCTATGGACGTCCGGTCTCCATTCATGTCGATCCCATCGAAAAGAAACCTTTTTATCATTTCCTTCCCGGAGCGGCGGCATTTTCCCTGGCCACCGCCGGGTGCCCCCTGAGCTGCAAATTCTGCCAGAACTGGGAAATCTCCCAGGCCTGGCCCGAAGATCTCAAGACCTCCTACACCCCTCCCTCCCTAATTGTCAGGTCGGCCTACGCCCGGAAGGCCCCGGTCATCGCCTTTACCTACAACGAACCGACCGTATTCGCCGAGTATCTTATCGATATCGCCAGAGATGCAAAAAAGCAGGGCCTTCGCACGGTAATCATCAGTTGCGGCTTCATGAACAAGGCACCCCTGCTGGAGATGTGTCAGGTCCTCGATGCCGTTAAAATAGATCTCAAGGGCTTCAGCGAGAGCTTTTACCGGAATGTCTGCGGGGCGGAACTAAAGCCCGTTCTCAATACCATCAAAGAGATAAGCAAGAGAAAGGTGCACCTGGAAATTGTCAATCTCGTGGTCCCGACTCTTAATGATTCCGGGGAGATGCTAAAGGGATTGATCGCATGGATTCTTGCCGAGATAGGTCCCGATGTGCCGGTTCACTTCACCCGCTTTCATCCCGATTATCAGCTCCTGAATCTTCCTCCGACACCGGTGGCCTCGCTGGAGCGGGCCAGAGAGATGGCCATGTCCAAGGGCATTAATTATGCCTATGTCGGCAACGTCCCCAACCATCCAGGCAATCACACCTATTGCCCGAACTGCAAAAAAGTGGTAATTAAGCGCATGGGCTTCTTCCTTGAGGAGATGCATCTCAAAGACGGTCGTTGCACCTTCTGCCGTTGGAAGATCGCCGGCGTTTGGACATAGAGGAGCAAGTCATGAAGAGACGCTATATTCTCATCGTTTTGGTCCTTATTCTTTTACTGACGTTTGCCGTGGTTATTCAAGCCAGAAAGGAGCCGGAAATGGATACTGTTCGTCCCTCCGTTGTCGCCGGAAAGTTTTATTCGGAATCGCCTGATATTCTCAAGGCGGCTATAACCGGTTTCCTTGAGGATGCGGAACCGGTAACGGCACCCAAGCCCCTGGCCCTCATCCTGCCTCACGCCGGCTACATTTACTCGGGGCAGATTGCCGCCGACGGATATAATCAGGCCCGCGGGCATAGCTATGATACCGTGGTAATTCTGGGTACGAATCATACTTCCCCGCATTTAAACAAGATCGCCCTTTACCCCGGCGATGGTTTCGCAACCCCCTTGGGGATCGCCCGGGTAGACAAGACAATCGTGGAGGCCCTGAAATCAGCATCCCCGGACTGCGTCCTTACTTCCTCCCCCCACCAGAACGAACATTCCGTAGAAGTCCAGGTCCCCTTCATCCAGGTAGTTTTCCCCAAGGCAAAGATCGTCCCCGTGATCATCGGCACCCCCGACGCCCGCCTCTGCGAACGTTTCGGCCAGGATTTGGGCAAAGTTCTGAAAGGGAAAAACGCCTTGATTGTTGCCAGCTCCGATCTCTCCCATTATCCTTCCCATGCCGACGCCGTCACTGTGGATCTGCCGATCCTGGCCGCCATTGCAACCCTTGATCTGCAACGGGTCCAGGAAACCATCCAGGCCCAGATGAACAAGGGGGTTGCGAATCTCCATACCGGGGCCTGCGGAGAAGGTCCCATTCTCACGGCTATGGCTGCGGCCAAGGTCATGGGGGCCAAGGGGGGAAAGGTCGTCAGTTACGCCAACTCCGGAGATATCGCCATCGGAGACCGTTCCCGGGTCGTAGGTTATGGAGCGGTGGCGTTAACCGTTGACGCACCCCAACCGGCGGCAGTAAAACCGGCTTCCGGCGCGACGAACGAGCTACAGCCGGCAGATAAAAAAGCCCTCCTCGTCCTGGCACGAAAGACGATCACCCGCTACCTAACGACAGAGACCGTCCCCCTGGCCAGGGGGTTTTCTCAGGCAGTGCAGGAATTACGCGGCGTCTTTGTCACCCTGAAAAAAAACGGAAATCTGAGAGGTTGCATCGGGCGTCTCATCCCCGAGACCCCCCTCGGCCAGCTTGTGGGGGCAATGGCCATCCAATCCGCCCTCAACGACAATCGTTTTCGTCCCGTAACCATTGCCGAGCTGAGGGATATTGAAATCGAATTGTCCGTCCTGACTCCTATGAAACCTGTTTCCCGGGTGGAAGATATCGTTATCGGCCGGGACGGCGTCCTCCTCCAGAAAGACCGGGCCGGAGCTGTCTTTCTTCCCCAAGTGGCCACCGAACAGGGCTGGAGCCGGGAAGAGATGCTCGATCAGCTTTGCCTGAAAGCGGGACTTGCCAAGGGGAGCTGGCGAACAGGAGCGGAATTCAAGACCTTCCAAGCGATTGTGTTTCACGAGTCAGAATTCAAGTAAAAAACTAATGACATAACACTGATAAAGTGATTCCTCTTGTCAGGCGGGCATCAAAAGGACTTTATGATAAACTTATCATGTAGTCAACTCTGTCTCTTCACAGTTATCCCGGTCCTTTTCCTGGGATGCACGAGCAAACCTGAAATCATTGAACAGAAGTGCTCCATGCCATAAATCATCAGTTGTCTATGAAAAAAGCGACAAGGCTACTCGACTCAAAAAAACGTCATCAATAAAGTATTGACATGAAGCGAACCGTGTGTTTTTATCTTCACCAAGCAAAGATGCAAAAGGGAAAGTTGATGAACGTCCTTATAGATATTAAAAAGACTGTTGGTAAAAAACAGGGGATAAAGCGTTTGGGGCTACCCATGGCTTTGAGGATGTTCATTTTGCGATAACCGACATAAAGTTTCCTTCAAAGCCACGGGTAAGCCCCGTGGCTTTTTTTTTGCTTTGATAGGATATTTGTTGGAATTAACAACTATGCATCTAATTGAAATATAAAGGAGTACCTATGAAAACACAATCTTGGGCCGGATGTCATGTGCCCATCATAACGCCTTTTAGAGACGACTATTCCATAGACGAGGCTGGGCTTCGCCAACTTGTCAATTACTACATAGAAGATGTGAAATGTGATGGCATTGTCCCCTGTGGGACGACCGGGGAATCCCCGACATTGGATCATGACGAGCATGCCAAGGTCATTAAAATCGTGATCGACGAAGTCGGGGGCAGAGTGCCAGTGATGGCTGGAACAGGCTCTAACAGTACCAAAGAGGCTATCGAGATGACAAAGCATGCTGCGGATATGGGCGTATCGGCAAGTCTGCAAGTATGCCCCTATTATAACAGACCTACACAAGGTGGTCTGTTGAAACATTTCGAAACGATTGCCGAGGCAACAAAGCTGCCACTGTTCATCTATAATATCCCCTCGCGAACGGGACGGCTCATTGAGTCCGAAACCATGATTGCCCTTTCCAAGATAGACTATATTATAGGCATGAAGGATGCGTGTGGTAATTTGATGGTCACCATGGAGATCATCCGGGCCACCCGTGATAGGGCAAAGAAGTTTTGTCCTTTGCGGAGAAGACGCACTGACGTTTCCAATGATGGCTTTAGGAGGTGACGGCGGGATATTGGCCGTGTCTCATATTGTCGGAAAGCAATACCGTGAAATGGTCCATCTCTATCTTGCGGGAGAAATTAATGCATCACGGAAGATTCATTTTAAAACGCTGCCATTAGTGCAGATGCTGTTTATCGAAACGAATCCGGTTCCCGTCAAGGAGGCCATGGCCATGATGGGGTTGCCTGCAGGAAAGGTGCGACTGCCCTTGGTCCCCCTGAAGCCAGAAAACCGCGAGACGCTACGTCAGGCTTTACATCAGTTCGGTCTGCTGAACCGGTAGCATAATCGATGAGCTGTTGAGCCGCCGCCCACTATATAACTGCACGGCGGCTCAACATGCTCCTTCCCCAGGGTCGGAGACGTGGTAATATCATATTCGTCGTGGAAATATATTTCTATCTCCGTCATTCCAATATCCACGGGATTAAAGAATTTTTCTTCAATAAGGAGATGGGATAATGACAACCTCAAGGACAATTCATGTAGAAGACAAATACACACCACCATTTTTTAGAAAGATACCTGTCTCGATTGAGCGGGGTGCAGGCGTCCATGTCTGGGATGAAGAAGGAAACAGGTTTATAGACTTCACTTCAGGCTGGGGAGTCACATGCCTTGGTCACGCCCATCCGGTGATCACCGATTCGCTCCTGGAACAGAGCAAGAAAATCATCCAGAATCCAAATTCGGGGCTGACTTACTCTTCGGTACGTGCCCGTCTTCTGTCGTTGATGAGCGGAATCCTCCCCCCACCTCTGACCCGGGTATTTTTCTCCAACAGCGGGGCGGAAGCGAACGATGCCGCTATTAAGCTGGCGCGCAAAGCAACAGGCAGGCTGGACGTGATCGCCATGGACCAGAGCTTCCATGGTCGGACAATCAGCACAACATCAGCCACAGGTCAGACCAAGCACAGGGAGAAATACAACCCGTTGATGCCCAACTATCGGTTTGTCCCCTATAATGATCTGGAGGTCTTGAAAAGGACCTTTAACAATAATGTGGCAGCGCTGATTTTAGAGCCGATTCAAGGCGAAGGTGGCGTAATAATTCCTGCCGACGGTTATCTTAAAGAGGTTAGCAGGCTGTGCAAGGCAAACGGCAGTCTGCTCATCATAGATGAAATACAGACAGGGTTTTGCCGAACCGGCCCGATGTTTGCGATTGGCCCTTTGAATATTGAAGCAGACTTTATGACCATGGCAAAAGGAATAGCAGGAGGTTTCCCATTCGGCGCCTTTGCAATATCGGAGGCCGTTGCCGCGAAGCTTGAGCCCGGTGATCACGGCGGCACCTACTGTGGTAATCCGCTCGGTTGTGCCGTGGCTTATGCTGTTATTAAGTATTTGCTTGACCACAATGTCTCTGCCGATATTTTAAAAACAGGCGTGTTTGCCCTTGATCGTATGCATAAGTGGATGCGGACATATCCAGAGATGATAAGTGATGTCCGAGGCAGAGGGCTGCTTCTGGCGATAGAGTTCAGCGATGAGAAAATCGCCAGTGATGTTGCCGACGAATGTCTCGCTAAATACCTGTTTGTCAGGCAAACTCAAGGAAACATGATCAGGATATTCCCTGCCCTGAATATCAAGCAGGAAGAGATGGAAGAAGGACTGATGTTGCTCGAAGAAGCAATCGATAAAATTATGAGAAAGAGCGGATAACCGGAGACAGCTAACTCTCAGCGCCCCATACCATCTGGCATGTGTTTTCACACCGGACGGTTTACAGAGATTAGCGATGCCTAACCGGGGATTGGAGCTACAGTCAAGGATGGAGAAACCCTCTATTTTATCCGGGATAACGGTGTGGGCTTTGACATGACCTATGTGGACAAGCTGTTCGGCGCCTTTCAGCGCCTTCATACCACGGAGGAATTCGCCGGGACAGGGATCGGCCTGGCGACGGTCCGCCTGGTAATAAACCGCCACGGTGGTCACGTCTGGGCGGAAGGAGAGGTCGGGAAAGGGGCGACATTATACTTTACTCTGCCCCTTTAAAGTGAGATACTCCCAATAAACAATTCACTTTTAGGGAGAAAACCATGACAGAGAAAATAATCCTGCTGGTGGAGGACAATCCTGATGATGTGGAGTTAACCTTACGGGCCTTCAGGAAGAACAATATCCTGAACAGGGTGATTATTGCGAAAGATGGTGTGGAAGCCCTGGATTTCCTGTTTGGCACGGGGGTGCATGCCGGGCGGGATATAAAGGATCTGCCCATCGTCACCCTGCTGGATCTGAAACTGCCCAAAATAGACGGCATGGAAGTCTTGAAAAAGATTCGCCAGGATGAGCGCACAAGACTGCTTCCGGTGGTCATCCTGACCTCATCGTCGGAAGAAAAGGACGTGATCAACGGGTACAGCCTGGGTGCCAACAGTTATATCCGCAAACCTGTCGAGTTTAGCCAGTTCGTGGAGGCCATCAAGCAACTTGGACTTTACTGGCTTATATGGAATGAACCGCCTCCAATAGGAAAGTAGGGGAAAAAAGATGAACAAGCCGTTACGTATTCTCATAGTTGAGGATTCGGAAGACGACGCCCTGTTGACGATCCGTGAACTCAAGAAGTGTGGTTACGAGCCGGAATATGAGCGAGTGGAGACGGCCGAGGCCATGCGCACCGCCCTCCGGGAGAAGAGCTGGGACATTATTTTGTGCGACTACACGATGCCGAAATTCAGCGGGCTGGCCGCCATTGCCCTGTTGAAGGAAATAGGTATCGACCTTCCTCTGATCATAGTTTCCGGCGCCATTGGCGAGGAAATGGCGGTGGAGTGCATGCGGATCGGCGCCTATGATTATATAATGAAAGACAACCTATCCCGACTCGTTCCTGCTATTAAACGAGGGCTGATAGAGTCTGATTCGAGAATCAAACGACAGCAGGCGGAGAAGGCTTTGCTGAAAAGTGAAGAAAAATTCCGCAAGGAGAAAATATTCAGTCAGTTGCTTCTCGACACTTCTCCGGCATTCATCGTGGCAATTGGTTTTGACGGGAAAACCCTGATGATGAACCAGTCTTTATTGGACGCCCTCGAATATACCACAGAGGAGATCAAGGGGGTCGATTACCTGACAACTTTTGTGCCGGAAGAAGACCGCATGAAGCTCGTCGAGGTCTTTCAGAAAATTGTCCGGGAGAGAAAGGCGAATATCAACGAAAACCGGATTATCAGCAGATCAGGCCGGACCTACTTAGTGGAATGGCATGGCCGACCCGTGATCCAGAAAGGGGGGGATATTGATATTTTCGTGGGGGTCGGCATTGACATAACTGAGCGCAAGCAGGCGGAAAACGCTCTACTCCGGACAAATACGCTCTTGGACTCCATCATCGAGAATATCCCGGATATGATCTTTCTCAAGGATGCCAAGGACCTCCGGTTCGTCCGGTTCAACCGGGCGGGAGAGGAGCTTCTGGGTTATTCCAGGGAGGATCTTCTGGGAATGAACGATTACGATTTATTCCCGAAGGATCAGGCAGACTTCTTTACGGAAAAAGACCGGGCAGTTTTGAGTGGGAAGGATGTTTTGGATATACCGGAAGAACCCCTGCAAACCCGCAACAAGGGAGAGCGTACAATACACACCAAGAAGGTGCCGATTCTGAACGCGAAGGGAGAATCCGAATACCTGTTGGGCATCTCCGAGGACATCACCAACCGCAAAAGAGCCGAGGAGGCGCTACTATCTTCGGAACAACGCCTGTCTGACATAATCGAATTTCTTCCTGATGCCACACTGGTCATCGACAACGAAGGCAAAGTCATTGCCTGGAACCGGGCCATGGAGATTATGACCGGGGTCAAGGCGACAGACATGCTGGGCAAGGGAGATTATGAATATGCCCTCCCCTTTTACGGAGAAAGGAGGCCGATCCTGATTGACATGGCTCTGCATCAAGAGCCGGCAAAGGATAAATCCCATACTCACTTACAAAGGGTGGGTGACCTTCTTTTCGGTGAGGCCTATGCCCCCGGTCTGATTGGCGGCAAAACACATTTGTCAGCAACGGCGTCTTTGCTGCGGAATGCAGGGGGAGAGGTTGTTGCGGCCATCGAGTGCATCCGTGACGATACGGAACGCAGACGAACCCAGGAAAACCTTCAACAGGCCGAGGAAAGATACCGGAGTATCTTTGAAAATGCCCAGGAAGGCATCTACCGGTCAACACCGACAGGGAGAATCATCTTGGCCAATCAGGCCATGGCAAATATGTTCGGCTACAAAACTCCCGAGGAACTCATGACAGATGTCGCCGATGTGGCCCGTCAGTTTTATGTCAATTCCGAAGAACATACGAAGCTCAGGGAGATCATCGAAGAGCAAGGTTCCGTAATAAATCATGAAACTCAGCTTCACAGGAAGGATGGGAGCGTCTTCTGGGTATCGATTACCATGCAAGCGGTCCGTGATGAAAAAGGACAGATCCTCTATTACGAGGGGATAGGTGAGGATATCACGGGCAGGAAAGAGATGGCCGAACGGATGAGAAAGTCTTTGGGAGCAACCGTCCAGGCCATAGCGGTGATTGTTGAAATAAGGGATCCTTACACGGCTGGCCATCAAAGAAAAGTGGCTGATCTGGCCCGGGCGATGGCAACGGAGATGAAACTTCCCGCCGATCAGATCGATGGAATCCGGATGGCGTCTGCCATCCATGACCTCGGCAAGATATCCGTTCCGGCGGAAATTCTCAGTAATCCGAAAAAATTAACGGCATTGGAATTCAGCCTTATCAAAACCCATGCCCAGTCCGGTTATGATATATTGAAAGGCATTGAATTCCCCTGGCCTGTTGCGAGGATGATTCGGGAGCACCATGAGCGGATGGATGGAACCGGTTATCCCCAGGGCCTGATTGGGGAAGAAATCCTCCTGGAGGCCCGTATCCTTGCCATAGCTGATGTTGTGGAATCTATGGCATCCCATCGTCCCTATCGTCCCGCCTTGGGATTAAATACGGCACTGGCAGAGATCGAGAACAATAAAGGGACGCTTTATGATGCTGATGCGGTGGATGCCTGCCTGAGATTATTCCGGGACAAAGGTTTTCAACTTGAAAGGACATGATTTTATCAGCAACTAAATATTCGATGTTGTAAAAGCGGGGAAAGGAATAAAAATGCTTATTTCTCTCAATCGATTCGTGACGGTCGCTAAAATCGTCAGTTTTGTTTTCTTCCTGTCTCTTCTGTCTTTGCCATTTCCGGCAAGCGCAAAGAGCCAAGCCCTCAACCCCCATGCATTCTCACCTACGAAGGCGGAAAAAGCCTTCCTTGCCAAGCATCCCGTCATTTCCATAGGCATCATGGATGCCTGGCCGCCGATCAATTACCTGGACGCAAACGGCCGACCCCAGGGACTAGGCGTTGCCTATATCAAGCTTCTCAATGAGCGGCTCAAAGGGGCGCTGAAGATCGTTCCCGGTCCGTTCAAAGAAAACATGGCCAAGGTCAAGGAAAAGACACTCGACGCGCTGATGGACGTGACTCCCCATCCGGAACGGGGGGAGTTTCTGAATTTCACCAGGCCCTACATGGAAATTCCCCATGTCATCGTAGCGCCGAAAGGCAAGGATCTTTACGCTCACGAAAAGGATCTTTATGGGAAAACCCTGGCCTTGGAAAAGCGCTTCGGCAGCGTCAAATATTTTTCCGAAAAATATCCGCAAGTCACCATCCGGGAATATCCCGACACCTGGCTGGCAATCGATGCTGTGGCCCGCGGCGAGGCGGAAGCCTATGCCGGCAACCGCGCCGTGGCGGTTTATATCCTGGAAAACGAGCTGATCTCAAACCTGAAGATCCATGGGCGTCTGAACAAGCCCGGCTCCATCCTGGCGATCGGCGTGCGCAAAGACTGGCCGGAAATGGTCTCCATTCTTGATAGTGCCCTCGCTTCGCTCACGGAAGAGGAAAAGCGGCAGGCCCATGGAAAATAGGCGGAATAGGACAGGGACGAAAAAATCAAGTTAACGCCGGCGGAGGAAGAATGGCTTGTCCGTCATCCTGACATCCGTTACATGGGGAAACCCGCCTGGCTGCCCTTCGAGGCCTTTGAAGAGAATCATGAAGATACGGAGTATGACATCCAGTTGAAGGCAAAACAAATGGGGAAACAGGGTACGGTCTGAACTACGGCTGTCCGGCCTTTCCCGGTTCAATCGAATATTCACCGGATGGGCCGGTAAAGATCCCCTGTTGCGGTCCTTCTTCCCGATGATCGCGGGGCTGATAGGGGGTAAAACCGCTACATCCGATAAAAAGCCATATTACGAGTATTCCTGCGGCAATCAATTTCATCAGAACTTCACCCTGGCGCCAACAGTACCGACATTTATATCCCCCACGGCCGGACCGGATTTTCTGTCCAGAGAGTAGATACGATACTGCAAATACATCTCCGTGGCAAACCGGTCGAAGGATTGCACTACCGATGCCCCTATCGAATATCCCTTGTCTTCTGACCACGGCAGGTTTTGAGAGAGGGTGTAGTCGACACCAAAGGCGGTGGTTCCAATCTTGGTAAACTCCGCCAGCCAACCCAGTTTTGTATAAAGGTTCGTGGCATTATTTCCAATGTCCCGTTCCTGCAAGCCACCGGAAATGGTCAGATTCAGTCCCGATTTTGTATGGAGGGCAGAAAACGATCCATCATACTGGAGACCGGTGTTGTCCAGTCTGGGATTGGCCACTGCCGCCGCCGCGGCCGCCTTGAAGCCGTGTCCTTCCGTTCCCCAGAACAGGGCAAGGTCGGAGCGCTGTCCCGAGACTATTGAACCGGCAAGGCCGAAACCAAAAAAGCGGGGGGTATCATAGCGTAACCGTGACTGGCGACTGAGGCCATCCAGATCCTTGAAGGCATCGGAAACCTTCAGGGTAGTGAGGATGCCGGCGCCGCTCTTTTCCCTGAACAGCATCCCCCCGGAAATATCGGCAATACTGGCGTACTGCACCAAATCTGTTTTTGACAGGTCAACCTCCGCCGTAGTGTTGGAAGCGGTGTCCCCCTTTCCCACGGAAAGCTTTCCATACTTTCCGCTGGTCAGGGACAGCTCCGCCCAGCGCTGGTTGAAGAAGTCTCCCGGCGCCTGATTGCTTTGGGAAACGACGGAGGATTCATCAGGCGCCACAGCAACCTCGATCCGGGTGCCCAGCGTCAGGTC
>Ga0172379_10008833_pt1 | contig 12582 bp, 9 predicted proteins | sample GrowelOW334metaG_FD_119756 | JGI IMG/M metagenome (GOLD analysis project Ga0172379, IMG submission 119756) | Groundwater microbial communities from an aquifer near a municipal landfill in Southern Ontario, Canada - Groundwater well OW334 metaG | ecosystem: Environmental > Aquatic > Deep... | reverse complement strand
GCAGGCGGGCAAAAATTCCTTCCCCCCAACCCCCTTCCTTTTTGCCCGCCTGCTTGGGCTTCGCCCCCAAAACTTTTCGGCGGGACGGCGGGACCTCAAAATGGGTGGCAGCTGAGTTTAGCAATCAATTGATTGCTACTCTAGCAACATTATTGGAAAAAATCAAAACTTCCTTGCCTTGTCTTGCTTCAAAAGCGCTATGGTTTATCACAAACTTGCTCTTTCTGAATTTATCGTAAAGGTTTTGAATATACGAAACATCGTCATAAGTCATAACCCATTTTAGAGATGATTTTTCGAGAAGCTTTAATAATTTCTTATGATCTTTGTCTATATAATGGTTTAAATATAAAGATTTTCCTTTTTGATAGTATGGCGGATCAAGAAAAATAAAGTAATTATTCTTTTTCTTATTTTTTTCCAATTGCTTCAAGAGTGTAATGCCGTCAAGATTTCTAACTTTTATTTTATTTTTAAATTCCTTTATTTTTTCCAATCTTTCAATAATAGTATTTTTTGTAAAGCGAGCTTTTACATTCCAAAATCCCGATTGATCCATTCCGCCGATTGGCCCACCCTCTATGATTCCAGAACGATTTGTCCTGTTCAAAAATAGGGTTGCAAACGCCAATTCCCTGGGTGTTGATAAGGAATTATTATAAACTTCTTTTTGTTTCCGCCACTCGTCAATATCAATACTTACTTTTTTTATTTTATTGATTAAAAAATCGGGTTCAGAAACGGCTATTTTCCAAAACGAAAAAATTGCTTTATCTAAATCGTTGATGATAATTTTATCAACCTTGTCAGAAAATAATAACTTCAACGAAGCCCCAGCACCACCAGCATAAGGCTCAACGAGAACTATTTTTTCGTTTTCGGAAAAATTTTTTAAGATAGCCTTCTCAAGAAAATAAGAAAGTCTAGTTTTACCGCCAGGATATCTTAATGGTGAAAAAAAACTCATAATTTATTTTATTTTAGAAATGATATCAAAAATAGGCCGACAGAAAGTTTTCCAAATTTCTCTAATTTTTGTTTCTGTTGGCGAATACGACACATTATGAATATAAAAATCCAAATTATCTATAAAATCTTTTCTTTCCATCACAATTTTATCAATAGCTTTTCTATCCTGCGGATCCGTGACAATATTATTAGCCTCAACAAGCATAAATTTAAGCATTTCCTTTAACCCGGGGGACCAATTTGCAGCCAATTCTTTACCTTTAGATTTGAAAATATTTTTCTGCTCATTTATGATTTTTGTTATGAAACCTTTATTTTTAAGTTTGTCATAAATAGCCAACTCCATTACAACCCTAAGCGATACGGCCAAAATATTGATATTCTCATCCTTTATTGGCTTGTTTTTATTTAATTCTTTCAAAATGTCTTTTACTCTGCTTGCACCCTTATATAATTGATATTCGTCAATTGTCACCCAATCAGTTTTTGCCAATGAACCTTTTGTCGCTTTTTTAATCTTATTTTTGCCATTATCGATTTTCTTTGAAGTTTCCTTTTTCAGAGGAAAACTTTTTTGGTCAATTTTTGAAAATACATTCTCAATAATAAAATCTTGATTAGCTTGAGCTGGTACTTTACTTGGATCAATAATATAAGGAATAAGTTTTTTAATCTTATCGTCTGAATCTTTTTTGTTTTGAAAAGTTATATTCCCTTTGTTATCAATGGAATAGCTAAGTAGTTTTTTACCGTTACTACTCAAAATTAATCTATCAATTTTGTTAAAACCAGATTTAAGTAATTCTTCTTCATCTTTTTCTGTTCTGATTTGTTCTAAAATTTGCTCGTAAAAAAATAACTTTTCAAGTTCTTTCTTAAATTGTGTGGGGGTTAAACCATACTCAGAAGAAGCTGAGTTAATATCGTATTCGCCAGAATCAATAAGATTTTTATACATGCGAAGTTTTTGTAATACTTGCCACTTTTTTAAAAGTGGGCTGACATGTATATTCCAAATTTCTTTTTCCGCTTCTTTGCGAGAAGGAGCTATGGCAATTTTTACCTTTTTTAGTTCTTGCTTGTTGGTAATTTTACTTAACTCCTCAAGCTCTTTTTTGTCGCGAGCGTTTGTTGCAAGTTTTGGCTTAAGCAAAAGCTGACACGCCGCCAAACGACGATTGCCGTCCAAAACTATTGTTCGTCCATTTTCTTTACAAACAATTGCAACAGCACTTCGGTGGTATCCGTTGTTCGCAATATTTTTAGCAATTCTCAAAACATCCTCTTTGTCCAAAAGGTAATTTCTAACTTGAGTGATGTCATTTTGGTCTCTAACATGTTTGGGGAGTCTTGGATTTTGTAAATCCAACTCCAACTTTTCGACATCAACAATATCATCTTTCCATTGTTTTTTTGTACTCATAAATTTATTGTTTATCCGCAGACTACATAATGTAAATATTCGGTCGTTTTATTTGCTGTATAGTTCCTATTTTCTGACTTATCAGCCTTGAATCTGTTATATTCTTTCGTAAAATTCCCATATTTGCCCCGTAGGCTCATTATTTCTTCAATATCGTCTAAAGTCATCAAGCCCTCATTGTTATAGCTTAAAAAGATATATTTTGCTTTCGCCTTCAAAATTAAATCTTTAAAAGCTTTTTTTACTTGCGTTCTTGAGCAGTAAAGCGATTTTTGACTTTGATATTCACGCAAGCCAGTTTTTCCATGGATTTCTGGATTATCATATTTTGCGATAGTTTCAAGCATATGATAATTTGTCGCATATTGTCTTTGATTATATGGCGGATCTAAATATAAAATATCACCCGCAATTTTTCCTGCTACCTTATTTATATCCTCGTTAAAAACTTCGTGGTTTTGGTCGTTTATTATCAATTCAGCGGGTTTCAAAATTAAATTATTTTGAGCCGTCTTTTTTAATTTTTTCAAAAAAGCACCATATACGGAAGCCGTATTTGCATATTTATCAATTGACTCAACTAAACTTGTGATCAAAAAATAGTATTCATCATCGGAAATTAAATTTTGCTCTTTCCAATTTTCAATTTTTTGACGGATAGCGTCGCAACGCATTCCGTTTTCATCGGAAAAATATTGTCGTGATTCTTCTTTGTCTTTTGTTCCGCCAAGACAATAATTTTTATAAATAAATCCTTTTACACCTTTTAAATCTGATAAATAATTGCAGACAAAATCTTTCCTATTTTTTACATCAATGCTTTTTAAATCAGGAATTTCTTTTGTTAGTTTTGCAAAATTTAATTCCTTGTGATTTCCGATATAATGCCTATTTAAAACGTAGCTGTAATATTGAATATCATTAGCAATTATTTTATAACCTTTTGTTTTAAAATACCTTCCCACAATTCCAGTCCCTGCAAATAAGTCGCAGAAAGTATCGCAGTTTTTATCAACTACTTTATTTATCGATTCTTCCAAGAATTCCAACAATGATAATTTACTGCCGATATAATTCATATCAATATTCTATTACTTCAAAAATTAAATCGTTATTTTCTAAATGATATTCAACATACTTCAAATTTTCACACCTTCTTGAATTTCGAGTATTAAAATCATTAAAGGTGGTTATTATTCTTTGATATTTTTCAGTTCTTTTATTTTCTATTTTTTTAGAAATTAAAACGGGTTTGATATCACTTTGTCTATTTGGAGAATAATATTGCTCTATCCAATCAATATATCTTTGTATTTGTTTAGCATTTATTACATCGGCTTCTACGGCTTTTAATTCTATTGGGATTAAAACCCTTTGGTCATTGACTACACTAGACAGCATTACGTCTATTCTTTGCATGCCGACACCGCAGGAAACTTCATTACCTAACCATTCAAAATTAAGATTTTGACCTAAAACACATTCATCTAAACTTTCGTTTGTTGCCTTCCCAATATTCTTAATAATATATGACTGTAAATGCGTTTCAAAGGCTTTATTTGTATTATATTTAGCAATTAATCTCGGTAATATATCTATAACCTCCATCCTGCCCGTGTATGTATTGACAAGATCATTGGTTAAAATAATTTTTTGTTCGTCTTTATCAAAGGAAATTTTTTTATTGTCAATATTTAATTCTTGTCTACCGTTTTTGTCTCTTATTAGCTGGCATAATCTTTCGGACTCATAGATGGTAATCATTGTATTACCCCTATTTCCTTTAAGTTTTCGATAAATCAAACTCCAGAGCATTTGATTAGGAGAAGTCATATTTTTTATTTCATCTAAGGCCTCCCACTCCGTTACACCTTCTGCGTAAACTTTTACAGGCTCAATAAGTGTTCTAAAAGTTAAAGATTTTCCTAATTCATTTTTTAAATACTGATTTCCATCGTTATTATCTATAAATGACCAGTCATCTTTTGCTTTAAAAATACCAAAAAATTTACCCTCAAATATTTTTTCGGCGGATTTCATTTGCAAATAAAAAATAATATTATCGCCTTGCCTTATTCTACTTGCATCAGCTGTCATACCAACTAGCATATTTTCTATCGCATAATGTAATGCGGTGTTAGACGTAGCGTTGAAGTCTATTTTAATATCCTGGGCCCCCGTTCCAGCAAATAAATATTCTAAGTGCATCTTAAAAGTTTTTGAATCAACTATAAATACGTGTGTTGTCATAATGTTATTTTTTGAAAATTAAAATATACTCATGTTTGAAAATATAATAATCACTTGAAAGCGCACGATAGCGCCAAATACCTTCTTTATTCTGTTTGGCGCGATTGCCTGCCATATTCTTAATTATAATACTTTTTAATGTTAACCCCAATTTTTGCGCTTCATTCAAACAATAAAATCCTAATGGTATCCATTTACCGGCCGTGTATTTATCTCCAATAACAATTACCAAGTATCTGCCTTTCTCTAAAATTTCAATTGTATTTTTCAAAACTGCTGAAAATTTTTCTAAAAACTCTTTAAGCGATTTGGCGTTTGATAAATCATCTTTAAGGGTACTAAATTTAATTATATCGGCGTAAGGCGGGTGTAAAAGTGCTAATTGAATACTCTTTCTTTTACGACCTTTTAAAATATTCTTTACTTTCTCAAAAGTTTCAGCTTTTGTACTGTCGCCAGTAATCAAATCCGAAAAATTATTTTTGGGCTCAATATTTTTCCCAACATAATCAATGAGCTTTTTCTGAATATCTACACCAATAAAATTTCTATTCAAACTTTCTGCCTCATAGGCGGTCGTCCCGCTTCCCAAAAACGGATCGAAAACAACCTCATTCTTCTTTGTATATCTTAAGATAAATTGGTGCGGAATTTGCGGGATAAAATTTCCGTGATAAAAACCGTTGTGTTTTCCGGTTTTATCTCTTTCGGGAATAACCCAAAGACTATCAGTCCAAATTTCAGACTCTTTCCAGTTATCTAAGTTTAAGTCATTAAAATTTGGCATAATTACGCTTAAATTATTAACTGAATTATAGCAAAAATAGGGCTAAATTGAAAATCTGGGTTACCTACAGCTTATCTACTACGCCGTCTGGACTCCCTAGCGCCGCTCTGTCATCAATGTTCATAGGACTAACTAATAACCTTAAACTTATGGAACCAAGCGCCAGCCAAGCCCCCATTAATCAATCCCAACCCGTCTCCCCCATTCGTTACTGCCTTTACGCGAGGAAATCAACAGAATCGGACGAACGGCAGGCCCTATCCATCGACGCCCAGATTAAGGAAATGCTTAATGTAGCGCAAAGAGACGGCCTGCAGATAGCGGAAATCCGGCAGGAGTCGCACTCGGCCAAGGATTCGGGCCAGCGCCCGGTCTATAACAAGCTGATTGAGGATGTAAGAAGCGGCATATTCAACGGCATTCTAACCTGGGCGCCGGATCGGTTAAGCCGTAATGCCGGGGACTTAGGATCTCTGGTAGATTTAATGGATCAAAAGTTGCTGACGGAAATCAGAACCTACAACCAAAGATTTATTAACTCCCCTAACGAAAAGTTTCTGCTGATGATTCTCTGCTCCCAAGCCAAGCTGGAAAATGACAATAAAAGTTTAAATGTCAAAAGAGGTCTGAAAGCCCGGGTAGAAATGGGCTGGCGGCCAGGAAGTTCTCCGACCGGCTATCTAAATGACAAAAACGTTGACCATAAATGCCAATTGCTGATAGATCCTAACCGGGCGTCGATTATTAAAAAGATGTTTGAAAAAATCGCCTACGAGGGCTGGAGCGGTCGGAAGCTTTATTACTGGCTCAAAGAGGAAATAAAATTTACCACCAAGTATAATAAGCCGCTGGCTTTGAGTAATATTTATCTACTCCTAAGAAATAACTTCTATACCGGCAAATTTGAATTTCCTAAACACAGTAATAATTGGTACCTAGGCAAACACGAACCGATTATCAGCCAAGCGCTATTTGATAAGGTACAGGAACGGCTCAAGAAAGACGCTAATATAAACCCGTGGGGAGCCAAGGAATTTGCCTTTACCAAGCTGATTACTTGTGGGCATTGCGGAAGCGGCATTACGGCCATGGAAAAATTCAAGAAAACTAAACAGACCGTCCATCGCTATGTTTATTATGGCTGCACCAGAAGCAAGGATCGGAACTGTAAATACCGCTATGTACGCGAAGAAGAATTGATCAGCCAGCTGATTAAGATTATTGGCCAAATGGATTTAGACGAACTGGAAGTAAGAGAAAAAATGAAAAATGAAATTGACCGCTATAATAAATTTCAAGAAATACTGGGCTTGAGTAAAAACGGCAAGCAAGTTGATCTGGATTTAAAGAAGTATGTTATTTATCTACTGAAAGAAGGGACGACTTTTGAAAAGAGAGAGATCCTGTCCTGTCTGAAAAGCAGACTTATACTAGTTGAAAGAGAATTAAAACTAGTTAGCTAACGAAAAAGCCAAGGATAGGCTCCCGGCCTTTTTGTTATCTACATAAAGTTTGGTAGTACTGAAGCAAAAATTGTTATTGATATCACGGTTTACTTAATGAGCTAATACTTTACCATAGTAACTTCGTTCAAGTTCTTCGTCAGTTTCCGCTACTTCTTGGGCAAGTAAATTATGTATCATTTCCTTATTCCAATCTTCAGACCAATTATCAGCAACCCACATTATTCCAGAACTAATATGAATTATATTTAGTTTCCTGACTAATTGCGGGTCTTCAAATACATCACTTAGTTCTTCTCTTAAAACGGGTAATAGGTGATAAAAGTTTTTACCCTTATACTTTGCAAAGTCCTTAGTCCCCTCCACAAACTGCGAAGGATTATCAATAAAACCTAGTAAGGATTGCAGGGTTGCAACTTTAGGAGCTTTAAGTGACCAGTCAAAATCAATCAAGCCAGTCAGCTTATCACCTTCGTGCAGCATATTGCCCATATGCAGGTCAGTATGAACAAAAACGGATTCACCTTGATTGAATATTCCTACTTGTTGATAAAAATATTGCTCGATTCTAGCCAAGTCTTCTTCAGAGCACAGTCCTTCTTTTCTAATTTTCGCAGCGTTCTCGGCAAAATCTGCTTTTAAATATTCGGCATAGGTTGGGTAGGATTTATCTTCCAAATTAACCCAACCAAAGTCATTAAACTTGATATTATGAAGTTCTCTTACAATAGCCAATATTTGTCGGAATAGTGCTGCCTGCTGCTCAGGGCTTAACTCAAAGATATCTTCTAAAAGCATAGTACCCTTAACTCGTTCGGATACCAAAGTTTCAAAAGGCGTGTTTTGAAAAAAGTCATAAGCAACTACTTTGGGTACCGGATAGTCAGCAGATAATTTATCAGCAGCAATTTTATTAGCAATATAATCTGGGTGCTCTCTATCTTGGTTCACCTTGATTGCTAAATCAGGAGTTAGATAAGTTGCATTAACATTTCCCGCCGAAGCCGCTCTTAATTCTTCGGGTACAATTTGTATACTCAGCTTAGCTAAAGCGTCTATTACCTGTTCTGGGGTAAATTTAAAAACCCGATCTTTGTATTGAGCGGCGATCTCTTGCTGATATTTGTCGCTGTCTGTATATTTTTCAGTCATATTTTATAGTTCCGTTATGTTCGTGGTTACAATTATAGCATAAAATATCACTAACCAAAAACGAAAAAGCCGCCCCACTAACGGGATGGCTTTTTCTTTATCTACATAGCGCAAGAGGCCTCTTAGGTCGCTCGCACCGTTCACAGTCTGGCAGGGGCGGAAGGAATTGAACCCTCGCTAACGGTTTTGGAGACCGTTGTACTACCGTTATACGACGCCCCCAGAAAGAGATTTAGAATTTAAGAATAAATGCCCAATACCCAAGCTCCAATGACCAATCAAATCCCAATGACTAATGTCCAATTACCACCTTTGGTCATTGGACATTGATTGGACATTGGGATTTGGATATTGGACATTATAAACTTGATTGGAGGTTTAAATAACACTTATTAACATCCGTAAATCTGATTATCTACTTGGTTTCTTTATGCGGCGTGTGTTTGCGGCAATGACGGCAATATTTACTACTGGCGAGCCGCTCTTTAATTTTTTTGCGATTTTTACGCACGCGGTAAGTAACATTTTTACAAACCGTGCACTCCATTTTTACATAGTGATCATCAGTTCTTTTTGTCATAAATAGCTGTTAGCCGATAGCCCCAAAGGGGCCCCTTTGGGGCCGATAGCGGTTAGGAAATTCTAACCGCTTCAAGACTACTGGCTTATTATATTTAATTTTAAATAATCTTTTTAATAATTAATTAGCCGACGGTCGGGCTTGCCCGCTCGTCGCGAAGCGCGAGCGGGTCCGCTCACGGCAAAGCCGATGAGCGGAAACCACGCAGTTTATAATTTTAGCCTGCCATCGCCTTAGCCGACGGTCGGGCTTGAACCGACGACCTACGGTTTACAAAACCGTTGCTCTACCAACTGAGCTACATCGGCAAAAGCGATAGCACGCTGTCAAAACCGTTGTCCGCCGCGGCGGACTACATCGGCTCAGGCCATGGCTAGAAAGATTAAAACAAAATCATTCTAACAATAAACCGCTCAACTGTCAAACTTAGACATTATTTTAAAAAAGACCCGTTTTGGGTCGTTTTTAATAGTTTAAAGCGAACCCCTTACCGCCCAGAACGGCGATCCCAACCATGCCAAGTTACCAAGCCGGGAGCCGCCAAAAAGATTGAGGAATAAGCGCCAGCCGCGATACCGACAATCAGAGCCAAGGCAAAATATTTAATCGTTTCGCCGCCAAACAAGAAAATTGCCAAGAGCGACAATAAAGTCACCAAGGTGGTATTAATCGACCGCACAATAGTTTCGTTGAGTGATTTATTGACGGTTTCTTCAAAGTCGCCTTGATAGCGGCGCAAGTTTTCTCTGACCCGGTCAAAAATAACAATCGTATCATGAACCGAGAAACCGAGTACCGTCAAAACCGCGGCCACAAACGAGGTGTCAATCTCCACACCCAAGAAGTGCCCCAAGACGGCAAAAACGCCAATAGTAATAGTAACATCGTGGGCTAAAGCAATAACCGCAATCACGCCATATTTCCAAGAAGCCACCGGCCGGCCAACTTTACGGAAGGCAAAGGCGATATAACAAATAATGGCGATTAAGACAATTGTGATCGCGTAAAAAGTCTTGGTTTTCAAGTCACTACTGACGCTCGGGCCGATCGACTGAAAATTGGCTTCGCTAACACGCGGACCGCTCACTACTTCAGTCTGAACGGCAGTCACCATTGCCGCGCCAGCGCCTTGCACTTGAACCGGCGCCGGTGTGGCTGTAACGGCTTTACCCGGAGCAAAAGTGTCTTGCAATTTCTTTAAAATTTCTTGGTGTTTAGCTTCATCAACTTCTTTAAACTTCAAAATCACGCCGGTCTCGCCAGTCGGCTGAGTGATAATTTCGTCTAAATTTAGGCCGTTTAAAGCGTTTTTTATTTTATCATTCTGCGGCCGCGCCATTCCCTCAAAATTGACCTGCAACAAACTGCCGCCGGTAAAATCAACCCCGGACTTTAAACCCCAAAACGACAGGGCTAAAATCGCCAAGATAAACAAGGTGAGTGAAAAGGCGTAATAAAATTTTCGTTTGTAGACAATGCGAAGCATAATTTATTCTGGTTTATTTTCAACCACTGGTTTTGGGCGATGAAATAAGAAATACCATTTTTCCACCCGCGGTCCGGCAATTGACTTTAGTAGGCCGCGAGTCACCACAATCGCCGTGAACATCGAAACCACCACGCCAATAAGGAGAGTCACGGCAAAACCTTTAACCAAGCTGGTGGTGAACCAAATTAAGACGCCGCAACTGATCATGGTGGTGATATTGCTGTCGCGGATCGAGAACCAAGCGCGGCGGAAGCCTTCGTCAATGGCGTTATGAAAATTCTTGCCGGCGCGGAATTCTTCTTTCATTCTTTCAAAAATCAAAACATTGGCGTCGACCGCCATGCCCAGCGACAAGATGAAGCCGGCAATGCCAGACAAAGTCAAAGTAAAGCCAAAGATTTTAAAGATCGCGAGAATCAACGAACCATAAATTGTCAGGGCAATCGCCGCGAGCAGGCCCGGCAAACGGTAGTAAAGGATCATAAACAAGATCACCGCCAAAAAACCAATCAAGCCGGCGAACAAGCTTTTTTGCAGAGAATCCTGGCCGAGCGTCGCGCCAATCGTCTGCTGGGAGATCAAATTAACCGGCACCGGCAAAGCGCCGGCATTAAGCCGCTGGACCATGGTTTTTGCCTCAGTTAAAGTAAAATTGCCAGTAATCACGGCTTTGCCGTTGGGGATTTCTTCATTCACCCGAGGGGCGGAAATTATCTCATTATCCAAAAATATAGCCACCGGTTTGCCGACATTGCGCTTGGTAATCGCGGCAAACAAATCCTTGCCTTCGTCATTAAACTCCAAACCGACATTAGCCGCGCCGGTATTTTGGTCAAACTCCACCGCCGATTTTTTTAGTTGTTTGCCGGTCAGGCCGGTGTATTTCCACTCGCCGCTCGGCCGAATATCTTCGGCGGTTTTGGTTTTAATCAAAATATGGCGGGATTTCACTTCCAAACTGTCGCCCGATCCCCGCTCATCTTCTTTATAAATAATGTGGTAGCCAAATTTAGTGACAATCAGCTTATGGCTGATTTCGCCTTTCTTCAGCGTGTCAAAAATCGCCTGATCAAACTCCGGCACAAAGGTGCCGCGTTTCTGCCAGCCGAGGTCGCCATCCGCGGCCGCCGAGCCCGGATCTTCGGAATTAGCCTTGGCAATCGCGCCAAATTCGCTAAGCGGCGAATTTAAGACTTTCTTTAATAAGCCTTCAGCTTTAACTTTGGCGTCACGGTTATATTTATCCAAATCCGCCTGCTCTTTGGCGGTCAACGGTTCCGCTGTGCCCTGTTCTTTAAATTCTAGGAGCGGCGTTTCGCCGATCATTTTTATCGCCTGATTTACATCTTTGACTCCGGCGAGTTCCACCACAATCTGATAATTGTCGCCGCTGCCGCTAGTCTGGATTGATGGCTCGGCTACGCCAAAAGCGTTCACCCGGCGTTCAATCACATCCCGGACGCCTTCCACCGCCGAGGCGCGGTCGCCAGCCGGAATATTTTTGACATCCGCCTGATAAACCAAATGGGTGCCGCCCTGCAAGTCCAAACCCAAATTAAACGGCAAATTCCAATAATGCGGCAAGGTGATGCCCAGCTTGCTGTTGAGCCAGTCGGCGCTGGTATTAAAAATGACCGGATAAGCTAAAAATCCGGCCAAGATCGCCACAATTAAAACTCCCAAGACTGAAAGCCGTATTTTACTGTTTTCGTTTAAGCTCATAATAACTGGGGATAATTCTATACTCTTTAAAAAAATAATGCAAGGTAAAAGCCGGTTGACTTTAGACTAAATTTATTGCGGAAGAATAACCAGCAGTTTACTCTTTTTTGGTCCGGTCGGCCATCACTCGCAGGATAACTTCGAAAGAATCGCCCGCGGCCGACTTGTTATTTTTGACCGCACCGCATTTTTGGCATTGGTGAGTGATAATATAAGAGTCGCCTTTCGGCGCGACAGCAATCGGCGCCATCAAGCCGCGGCAATGGTTTTGCCGGTCGCCGGGCTGGTTATCAACATGTTGGCTATAAAGGCAAGCCGGGCAATGGTTGGTATAACCGTTGCCGACTACCGCTTGGCCGCAATTTCGGCAGACAAAATCTTCGGGGCAACGGGTGAATTTTTTGGTTAATTTCAACATTTGCCTAGTATAATTTAAAAAGGCGGGCGGGTCAATCAAGGGTTTGTAGGGGCGGACCCATGTGTCCGCCCTGAATTAGTTAGATAGCGGAGTAACGGGGCATCTGCCCCGTTGTGCTTTTCGGAATAACACAGCCTCTGGCTGTGTTATTTAGTCTGGTAGGATAAATTTTTTTAGCTCATCGCCTGCGGCGGGCTTGTTACTTTTGTGACCAAAAGTAACCAAAAGTCCCGGGGTGGCAAAAAGCCCGATCTTCGTGGCATCTTCCTACTTCTCGCCCCGCCTCACCTCGCAGTCGCTAACTTTGGTTCTATTACCCCGATATATCG
>Ga0172379_10008832_pt1 | contig 12583 bp, 10 predicted proteins | sample GrowelOW334metaG_FD_119756 | JGI IMG/M metagenome (GOLD analysis project Ga0172379, IMG submission 119756) | Groundwater microbial communities from an aquifer near a municipal landfill in Southern Ontario, Canada - Groundwater well OW334 metaG | ecosystem: Environmental > Aquatic > Deep... | reverse complement strand
CAATGAATCCACACTTTGCCATTATTAAAGCGCAGCCACCGACCTAGCGCCATACCACCCACAGGAAGACGGCCGATGCGGTGATGGTTATAAGTGTGAAGGGTACTCCGATTTTGAGCCACTTTCCAAAGTTGAGTTGTACGCCCTGTTTTTTTAGTATTCCAACCGCCACGACATTGGCTGAGGCGCCAAAAGGCGTCAGGTTGCCGCCCAGGCAGGATCCAATCAGCAGGGAAAACATATAGAGTTCGGGCTTCAGGCTGAGGTTCTGACCCAAGGCCGCGGCCACAGGAAGCATGGCGATTATGTAGGGCACATTGTCCACGAAACCGGAGATGAGAGCCGATACTCCGAGTATCACCATAAATCCCAGGAAAATGTTCGTACCGATGATTCCTTCCAGGAAAATCGAGAAATCCTTAAGCAGGCCGACAGAATCCACCGCTCCGATTACGATGAAGATTCCCACGAGGAAGGCCATGGTATCCCAGTCCAAACCGCGCACGAGCTCCACGATCTTTTCGCGGCTTTCCTTCATGATGAGGCGGTACCACAACAAGCCGATCACACCCAGAGCCATCACCAGCAGCCCTGCGGTGAGGGAGACGCCGGAATGGAAGAACGATACCAGCGCGAGTCCTACTATCATCACCACCAGGAGGATGGAAGGCACCCAGGAGAGTATCTTTTCGGTGGGCAGATCAACCTTGCCGGCGCCGGCCTTGCGGAAGTACAGATAAAAGTAAATTGCTCCCGCCAACATTCCCACTTGGACGGCGAAGAAGATGGATGGTTTTCCTTGGAAGAAGAAAAAGTCGTTGAAGGAATAATTGGCATAGCTGGCGAAGATCATGGACGGAGGGTCACCGACCAGGGTGGCCGTCCCTTGGAGATTCGCCATCACGGCCAGACCCACCATGAAGTAGGTGGGTGCGATGCCAAGTTTGGAACTGAGCGCGAGGGCGATGGGCGCCATTACCAGCACGGTGGCTACGTTTTCGACAAAGGCCGAAATGATGCCCGTCATCATCAGGATGAACACAATGGCCAGACCGACGCTGGGCGATTTTTCCACCAGCTTGTCGGCGATGAAAGCGGGCACGCGGGAATAGATGAAGAGTTCCGCAATGATCAGACTGCCAAGGTAGATCATCAGCACATTCCAGTTCACATGGACCCCGAAAGCCTCACCAAAGGGGATGACGCCTGCGATGATGACGAGTCCGGCGGCCGCGAGGGTGGCGAAGGATTTTTTGTGGGGGAAGGCAACCACGACTGCGTACATCACAACGGCGACGGCCAAGACAAACCATTTCATGTTAAGTACTCCTCAAAATCGAATAGGATATAAGTGTGTTTTGGCGCGCAGGGTGAGCTGCAAACCATATTTATGCATTTTATTGGGTAGCGGTGTTCAGGATTGCCGGTGCGGGTCGTCCGGTTGCCACCGCTACCACCAAGGCGTCCACAAAGAGCTCGCCACCGTGGGCTGTGGGCAAGTTCCTCACTTCTACCCTAAGTTCGACCGAAGGCGATGCAGCTCCGTCCGCCCGGGCTTTGGTGGAAGCCGCTGCGGTTGCAGCTGTTTTCGCAGCCTCCAGAGCTACGTCGAAATCCTCAAAATCCTCATTCCCGTCGGTTGAGAGCATCTTGAAACCCAATCCATTTTCCGTGGGAACTATAGTGAACTCGGCCTTCCTGCGCACGCTTCCCGCGACGGCACCCACAGCGTTTGCGACATCTGCATGGGGCGGCACGACTACCCGGGTGCCCAGCAATTCGGCCAGTGGCGGGTAATAGGAGCCCACCGGCGCTCCGATGGCTACTATGGGGATATCCAACCGGGGAAAAAGTCTGAGTGCTGAAGCCGAGGTCGGAGCCACACTGGCAGTAGTGTCCTCCTGCGACCATTCGTGTTCCAGCACGGCTTCCACGCCCTTCCAGCGTTCCCCTGCAATCCCCAGCGTTTCAGCCACGAGGGCACGGGCGAGGGCCAGTGCGGAATCCCGTATGACACGGGTACGGACTTCCGTAGAAAAGGCGAGTATGTCCGACTCTTCCGCTTCTTTACGGTCCCGCAGGCGCAACAGGATGCGCGCTCCGGCGTGGGCGCTTTCCTTGGGCCAGGACTTGTCCAAATCGAGCAGTACGGCGGCGTCGGTAGGTGTAAAGGCTGAATACTGCAGGTAACCCATGTTGGCCAGGGCTTCCATATCCTTTTTTATCATGAACTCAGATTCGGCTTCCTTCAATAGGGAACTCACCGGAACCGGACCCACGCTGATGCGTTCCATAAGGGCTTTCCTGCCCGCAGTGAACGAGGCGAGGGTGCTTCCTTCCACACGGCGCATTGAAACGGCAAAGCGGCCATCCGTATTGGAGATGCGTTCCAACGGTGCCCGGGCCTGGGTCTCGAGTATTTCCCTTACCGATGGATGTAGCGAACAGAGTATGCTAAGGGGTACGACGCGGCGGGGAGCGATCGTAAGGCGTTTTTGCTTGTCCACGAGTATTTCGCCGTCTCCGCCCAGGCCGACAGTGTGGATGGAGGCGGCTTCCACCATGGTCCTGAATCCGCCCACCTCGGCGCCGTTAACTGCAATGCGCGGCATTGCATTTTCCACCAGGGCTATATCGGTGGTGGTTCCACCCATATCAGAAACCAGGGCCATGCTTTCGCCCGAAAGACGCAAGGCGCCCACCACGCTCGCTGCCGGACCGGAAAGGATCGTTTCCACGGGGCGGCGTTCGGCCATATCTGCTGACATGAGGGAACCGTCGCCCTTTACGATCATGAGAGGCGCGTGCATGCCCTTCGCCTTCATAAGCTTGCGGACCGCCGCTATTAGTTCGCTGATGACCGGGATGAGCCTGGCGTTGAATATGGTGGTTACCGCCCGTCGGGCTGCGTTCAGCTTGCTGGTCAATTCATGACCGGCGGTTACTGGTTTTCCGGTTATTTCCCGTACCAATTCCATCACACGTAGTTCGTGGGAAGGATTGTGGACGGCAAAATACGAACACACGGCAAAGGCTTCGGCCCTTCCGCTTTCCTTGAGGGTGGCGACCAGGGCTGCCTCGTCCAGTTCCTCCTGCTCATTACCACCGGAATCATGGCCTCCGGCCAAGGTAATCACCGGATCCCCCGCGAGGGCGGTAGCCAGTCCTTCCCGTTCCAGAAGATCATCGGGGCAGCCAATCATTATAAGGCACACGGGGACCCGGTAGCCCTCAACGACCGAATTCGTGGCAAGTGTTGTGGAAAGCGAGACCAGCGAGACCGAGGCAAGCCCCGATTCCGGCAGGGTGTTCACCGCCGCGCTGATTCCGCGCAGTAAATCGTCCTTGGTGGTCAAGGCCTTTGCCCGGGCGGTGACGCCCATTTCATCGTCGTACAACACCGCGTCGGTGTAGGTTCCTCCCGTATCGATGCCCAAGGAAAGAGACATGGCAGTCCTCCTGTCGAATGCGTCCTGCCAAGATATACGAATGATGACGGTTGCGAAAGAGCATCCAATACGTGTACATTGGATTCAACGGAGGAATCCATGTCGGAAAAATTGGTTAGTTTTGCAGCCCATGATGGTACAACCACATCGAGCCTGGCGGAAGCGGGCGAATCGGCGCTGAAGGCGCTACGGCGTGTGGATCCCTCCCTCCTGGACGCGCCCTGCGGCGGTGCCGGTACCTGCGGAAAATGCCGCGTCCTGGTCGTTTCCGGCGAAGCCGGTACACCCGATACCGAGGAAATCAGGCGTCTTGGCGCCTCTGCTGTGGCTGAAGGGGTTCGTCTGGCCTGCCGGATCATACCTGTCGGGCCAATCACGCTCGCACCCGCCGTATCCAGTGGCGGGGCGGTCATCCGCGAATCCTTTTCGGCTCTGGCCGGACGGCCCGATCCAAGAATTAAGGAAAAGGACGCTTATGGCATAGCAGTAGATATAGGTACGACTACCATAGCCGCCTACCTGATCGAATTCGTTCCCAAAGATGAGTGTTGCGCCCGCGTCATCGCTTCTGCCTCCAAGCTGAATAGGCAGCGTGCTTTCGGTGCCGACGTCATCGCCCGCATCGACTACTCAAGCCGTGAGAAAGACGGTCTTGCCGAATTGGCCGGACTCGTCCGCGGAGACATCCGTGAGTTGGGCGGCAAACTGCTTGCCAGAATCGGGGCCAAGCCTGAAGCGGTACGGGAGATTTCCGTCGTGGGCAATACCACCATGCTCCATCTTTTCGCCAAGGTAGACCCTTCCGGCATTGCGGTGGCTCCGTTTACCCCAGTCTTCCTGGACCTGCGTCGTTCCCCTGCCACGGACTACGATCTTCCCTACCCGAATGCCGAACTTATGCTGGCTCCCTCAGTCGCCGGTTACGTCGGTGCCGATCTGGTTGCCGCAGCCCGGGCTGTGGCCCTGGAAGAACGGGATACCCTGGCGCTCATCCTCGACCTGGGCACCAACGGGGAAATGGCCCTGGGCGATAAGACCGGCGTCCTTGCCTGCGCTACCGCGGCGGGGCCTGCTTTTGAAGGTGCAGCAATTTCTTGCGGTACTGGTGGTGTGGCGGGGGCGGTGGACCAGCTCGAGTGGGAGGACGGTGTACTCGGTTGGACCACCATCGGTGACGAACCCCCCATCGGAGTCTGCGGTTCCGGCATCATCGACGCGGCCGCCTGCCTGATCCGGGCCGGCATTGCCGACGATACGGGCGCCCTCGACGAGCGCTGGTCGGACAGCGGTTACCCGCTGGTCCAATACAACGGAACTTCCATCAAATTCACCCAGGGAGACATTCGTCAGATCCAGCTGGCCAAGGCTGCCGTCGCCGGAGGCATCTCTTCGATGCTACGGGCGAGGGGTGCTACGGCCGACGACGTGGATCGCGTCTATCTGGCTGGCGGCTTCGGCAGCTACCTGCAACCCGATTCCGCTGCCGTCATCGGCCTGATTCCCCCGGAACTGCTCCCCAAGGTGGAGACCGTGGGCAACGCCGCCGGCCATGGTGCGGTCCGCATGCTGCTGTACAAGGATGAACTGGCACGCATCTCGGCTTTGGCGCTTTCCATCCAGTATCTGGAATTGTCCGGCTTGCCGTATTTCAGCGAACGCTTTGTCGAGGAAATGTTCTTTCCGGCTCCCGACGCTGTCCTTCCGGCTGTCATGGCCAGGGAGCCTTCCGCCCCATGACCGCTTTTTCCGGGGAAGCCGCCGCCCGCGCGCTCAAACGTGCCGTAAGTGCCGCTGAAATATACAGGGCGGCCACCGGAGTCTCCTGCATCGTCCTGGATGCCGCCGGCAAACCCGCCGACCCCGTTTCCGTCCTTTCTTCCTGCGACGCCTGCCGTTCGCTCAGGCCGATCCAGTTGCGCAGGCCAGCCAGACAGGGCCTCGAACCGGATGGCGTCGATGATCCTGCGGAACCCCTCGACGCTTCCTGCCTGGAACTCCACATGCACGGAAGCCTGCAGGCCGAGCGTTTTGGCGGGTCCTATATCTACCTCTGCCCCATCAGCATGCTGCATTGGACCAGCCCCTTCTATGCGGGTGGCCTTCCTGCCGGCGCCCTTGTGGGCGGACCGGTCATGTCCATCGACAGGGATGAGGCTATCGCGGCCATGAAGGAATCCTGTTCGGACCAGCTTTCCGATACAGCCATCCTGGCTTACGTGGACCGCATTCCCAAAGCTTCGGCCGATAGGGTGCGGGCGCTTGCAGAGTTGCTGGCCATGACCGCTGAAAAAGTATCTGAAGGGGATTCCCCCAAATTCGAGGATTCCAAGCGTAAAACCGAACAGCAATCGCGTATATCCGAGGAAATACACTCCATCAAACGTAGGGCCGCATCCGGCGAGCCCGTTCCCGCGTACCCCATCGAAAAGGAGCGGGAATTATTGTTCGCCATTCGTCGGGGCGATGAAGCCGCCAGCCGCCGCATCCTGAACGAACTGCTCGGCTCGGTATTCTTTTCGAACGCCCACCGCTTCGATGCCATCAAGTTCCGGGGCCTCGAGCTGTTCGTTCTCCTCTCCCGGGCTGCCATGGAGGCAGGCGCTGAACCCGAAGAAATCCTGGGTCTGAATTACCGCTACCTTCGCCGCTTCCAGGACCTGGATTCAACGGAAGATCTGGCGTACCTGCTGGACTCCATCCTTGGCCGCTTCATGCACCTTACCTTTTCCCTGCGCACCGTCAAACACGCCACGGCCATCAAGCGCGCCCTCCGTTTCATCCGGGAGCGCTATACCGGGGATATCTCCCTTCCGGAAGTCGCCAGCCATGCGGGACTTTCACCGGCTTATTTTTCCAAAGTATTCAAGGAAGAACTGGGTGAGAGCTACTCGGAACACGTCAACCGTCTGCGGATAGAGCGGGCTGCCATCTTCCTTACAGGCTCCGATCTGAGCCTGGCTGATACCGCAGGAAAGGTCGGTTTCGAGGATCAAAGCTATTTTACCAAAGTCTTCAAGCGCATCATGGGAGTGTCCCCCGGGCGATACCGTGAATCAGGAGGGCGCAGGCCTTTGGAAGTGGAGGAAATCCATCAAGCCGATACCGATACATGATTTTTTTCTCGATTATGTTAAAAAAATTGAATCGACCGAAAATAAATACAATACACCTTGAAAGTTGTCCCGTATTGTTATCCTAGGATCAACCCGAAACGAAGGAGATGAATATGGTCGATTTTAGCCTTATTTCCCAGAATTTGCAGAAGGGTCGTGCGAAAGACGTCGAAGCCCTGGTACAACAGGCCATCAACGAGAAAGTTGGTGCCAAGGATATCCTGGAGCAAGGACTCATGTCGGGCATGAGCATCATCGGTGAGAAGTTCAAAAAGAACGAAGTCTTCGTTCCCGAAGTTCTCATCGCCGCCCGTGCCATGAACGCAGGCATGAAGCTGCTGAAGCCCCTTCTGGTGGCCGCTGGCGTAAAAGCCCGTGGAACCGTCGTTCTGGGCACCGTAAAAGGCGACCTTCACGACATCGGCAAGAACCTTGTCGGCATGATGATGGAAGGTGCCGGACTTCGCATCGTCGATCTTGGTACCGATGTTGCTGCCGAGCGCTTTGTCGAAGCCGCCAAAGCCGAGAAAGCCAATATCATCGCCTGTTCAGCCCTGCTCACCACCACAATGGTCCAGATGAAGAACGTGGTGCAGGCCGCCGAAGAAGCCGGCATCCGCGGAACCGTCAAGATCATGGTTGGCGGCGCCCCCGTAACCGATAGTTTCTGCGCTTCCATTGGGGCCGACAAGTATTCCCCCGATGCCGCTACCGCCGCCGAAGTAGCCGCCTCGCTCTGCTTATAAACTGGATTCGGACACCGCCCCGTTTGCGGGGGCGGTTCCGAGTACCTTTGCATATCCGCCTTCGGGAACCGTGATCAATTTGTAGAACATATATATTTCGACGTTGCGGAACGTTGTGGATTCTCAAATCTGACTATTGTGGTCATAATAGGAGCAAGATATGCACGGCAAGGAATTGATTAAGGCGGTACTCGATCATAAACCGGCGCCCAGGGCGCCTTGGGTTCCCTTCGCGGGAGTCCATGCCGGTAAGCTGATCGGAGCAAGCGCCAAAAAGGTACTTACCGATGCGAACGCGCTGGTGAGGGCTTTGATGGAAGTGAACCGCCTGTATCGTCCTGACGGCCAGCCGGTCATGTTCGACCTGCAAATCGAGGCTGAAATCCTGGATTGCAAACTGGTATGGTCCGAAGACAGCCCTCCGTCCGTCGCGAGCCATCCCCTTGCCGAAACCACCGCCATTCCCACCAAGATTCCCTCCAGAACCGATGGGCGGCTTCCCCTCTCCCTGGAAGTGATGCGCCGCATGAAGGAGAAAATTGGTGATACGACGGCTTTATACGGACTCATCACCGGTCCCTTTACCCTGGCATCCCACCTGCGGGGTACTGAGATATTCTACGATATGATGACCGAACCTGACTATGTACACGCCCTGCTGGATTATTCCCGCCGCGCAGTCGAAGCGGTCGCCGCTTATTATATCGAAGCAGGCATGGACGTCATCGCCGTGGTGGATCCCCTGATAAGCCAGATTTCCCCCGACCATTTCAACGAATTCATGGGAAAGCCTTTTGCGGAGCTTTTCGCCGCCATCAAGGCGAAGGGCGCGTACAGTTCTTTTTTCGTGTGCGGGAACGCCACTGCCAACATCGAACCCATGTGCAAGACCAGGCCGGATTGCATCTCGGTGGACGAGAATGTCAACCTGGCCAAGGCCAAGGAAATTACCGACAGCTACAACATCGTCATTGGGGGAAACCTGCCCCTCACCACGGTCATGCTCCTGGGTACCCAGCAGGACAACATGAAGGCGGTGGTGGATTTGATGGATACCCTGACGCCGGGCAACTGGATTGTCGCTCCAGGATGCGACATGCCCTATGATACGCCCATCGAGAATTGCGTGGCGGCGGGGCAGGCGGTACGGGAACCCGAGGAAGCCCGCGCGATGATCAAGAATTACCATGCCGCCGATCTGGTCTTTACGGGTGTCATCCCGGATTACAATAATCTAAAAAAACCACTTGTCGAAGTGTTCACCCTGGATTCCGCCACCTGCGCCGCCTGCGGGTATATGCTGGAATCGGCCAAGGACGCGGTCAAGCGTTTCGGTGACAAGGTGGATTTGGTGGAGTTCAAATTCACCATCAAGGATAATATCGCCCGTTGCATGAAAATGGGAGTGAAACAGCTGCCCAGCCTATACCTGAACGGAAAACTGGAATATTCGTCCATAATTCCCACCGTGGAGGAACTGTCCGGGAAAATAGAGACAAAACTATAGGAGCCAGTCGCCCGCGCCCGAGCGAAGCACCCGGGGTTCGTCGCCGGAAAGGTCCAGCACCGTGGACAATATGCGGGGACGTTCCTCGCCGGTGTCCAGGATGAATTCCACCCCGGGGATGGCTTCCAGCTCCCAGCCGCCTTCGAAGAGTTCCTCTTCCGCGATGAACGGGTGTTCTTCGTCGTTGGTTGGTTCTTCCTCGTCGGCAGTATCCGGATTGATCATGGATTTTTTCGCTGTTATCGAATACAGGGGCGTTCCCAGGCTGGTGATGAGGGCAAAAGGTACCGGATGGTCGGGAATTCGTACGCCCAGTTCCTTTCTCTTGATATCCAGGGCCTTTTCCGTACCGGCCAGGGTGCGCAGGACGAAAACGTAGGGGCCTGGGGACAGCCGCTTCACCAAACGGAAGCGTGTGTTGTCCAAAGAACAGTAATCGCCGATCTGGGAGATGTTTGAACAGATGAGGGTAAAATGTCTTTCGTCGCGTACCCCGGCCAACCCCTTGAGCCGTCGGATGCCTTCTTTCGAGGCAAGCGAGCAGGCAAGGACCCAGCTTGTGTCGGTGGGGAAGGCTGCGATGGCTCCCGCCGCCAAGGCGTTGGCGGTGCGCGACAATACCCTGTCGTCGATATTGCCCGCTGAGATGTACTCGATCATGGGGGAAATTATACCAATCCCCCAAATAAAAGCTATCCCAAACCCACAAGGATCGATATGCTCCCTCTCGTGAACTGCAATCAGGACTTTGCATGCTTTAAATTGGTAGTGGCCTACGATGGAACCAAATTCAAAGGCTGGCAACGAGGCAACGGTAGGACCGTCCAGGGTGTGCTCGAGGAAGCCCTGGCCCATTCGGTGGCCCAGGCGAGGCACGGTGGACCGGTTCCCTCCGCCGACGAATTGGTGGTAGTCGGTGCGGGCCGTACCGATGCCGGTGTCCACGCCGAAGGCCAGGTCGCGAGCATCCGGCTCCCCGTCGATGCCGGTGGAGAGGCGGTATTCGCCGCACTGAATCGCAATTTACCCGCCGATATCGCTGTCCTTTCCATGACCCCCGCAGACCTGCGTTTCCACGCCCGCTATCTTGCCAGGCAAAAAACGTACCGGCTGACGCTTATCGAAGGACCCGTCGGCGACCCGTTCATGACAGATCGTTCCTGGCGGATCGGCGAAACCCTCGATCTTGGAAAAATGCGTGAAGCCGCAAATCTGCTGGTGGGAGAAAAGGATTTTTCCAGCTTTACCGCCGACAAGGCGAAGAAGATCAAGGTCAGAAATCTCTTTTCGGTGCAAATCGATCGCGAGACTATCCGGGGCGCAACCCGGGTGAACATTGTATTCAAAAGCGACGGTTTCTTATGGAACCAGGTCCGCATCATGGCGGCAGCCTTGGTCCTGGTAGGCCGTGGTGAATGGGAATCTGCAGAAATCGGCCGTATCTTGGCTGCCCGTGACCGTTCCCTCGCGCCTCCTCCAGCGCCCGCACGCGCGCTTACCCTTGTTTCAGTGGAGTACGACCATGCCTGAATTCGAACGTTTCCGCCTAATTTCCTGCTCTGTTTTTACCCGCGAACTCTGCGCCGCTGTTGCCACCTCGAACCGGGTAGTGGATCCCGAATTCCTTGAGCTGGCTGCCCACGTGGACTCCAATAAGCTTCGCGATTTGGTGCAGGCCTCGATAGACAAGGCCGAAGGGAAGGGCTATTCGGCGGTGTTGTTGGGATATGGCCTCTGCGGAAATGGCCTGGCGGGCATCCGCGCCCGGTCAATTCCCCTGATCCTGCCACGCGCCCACGATTGCTGTACCATTTTCCTCGGCTCCACCGACGGCTTCGTCCAGGAGTTCGGCGAATCCCTGAGCGCCCCCTGGTCGAGTTGCGGCTATGTGGAGCGCAGCGCGGACTACATGCATCGGGTGGATGAGGGGCGCGAGAGCGGTTTTGGGCTGGAAATGGCCGAGCTGGTTGAAAAATACGGTGAGGAAAATGCCGCCTATCTCTGGGAAACCCTGCACCCCGAAGCCGACGAACCGGTCCGACGCTTCATCGAGATGGAACCCACCGAACATCTGGGGCGCGCCGAAATGGTCAAGGCGGAAGCCATAGCCGACGGCAAGGAATTCCGGCTCATCCGGGGCGACCCCAAGCTGCTTCGTGACTTGGTGCTCGGTCCTTGGGATGATGCACGCTTTTTGACAGTAGCCCCGGGCCATTCCATCCAACCACGCTACGATTTCAAACGGGTCTTCGATGCCATGCCCACGCCTACTTGAGGTCTGGTATCAAGATACCAAGGCATGGTGAGCCGGGCATCTGGCAATGGAGGCCGATTTTCGCTATCATGCCTTGCGCAAGTCGTGCTGATCGTATCGGTACGATCTTTCGCCTACGTTTGTACATCAGTGCAGGAGTGAATTTTGGCTGTTGAACGCAGTTTTGCGATGTTGAAACCCGGTGTGCTGCAGCGCAGGCTGGTAGGTGAGGTGCTCCTCAGGATCGAGCGGAAGGGCCTCAAACTGGTAGCACTCAAGCTCATGAGGATAGATCGTACCCTGGCGGAAACCCATTATGCGGAACACAAGGGCAAGGATTTCTATGAAAAGCTCGTGAGCTACACCATTTCCGCCCCCGTGGTCGCCATGGTATTGGAGGGTCCCGACGTCATCTCCAAACTCCGTCGCCTGTGTGGTCCGACAAACGTGCAGGAAGCCCTTCCGGGCACCATCAGGGGTGATCTATGTTTTAACACCCGCCTCAACATCATCCACGCCTCGGATTCTCCAATAAGCGCGGAACGCGAGATTGCCCTGTTTTTTAAGGAAAACGAGTTGATGACTTGGGAGGATGGAAACGATGGCTGGTTCTGACGCAGGCCTTCCCCGCTGGGATTTGGGGCCTATCTATTCGTCCTTCGAGGCTCCCGAATATTCCCGGGACTGCACCCTGTTGGAGCAGCTTTCCGCTTCCTTGTTGGAAGAACTCGCGGTTCCGTTTCATGCGGATGCCGCGCAACTCGCCCAACGGGTTCTCCGGGCACTTAACCTGCTGGAAGAAGCGGGGGACCTTTCCGAGAATCTCGAAGCCTACGCCAGTGCCGTCTACACCACCGATACCGGGAATTCCCGTGCCCTGGCGGCCATAAACGCATTGGAATCGCTTTCGCTACCCCTTGCCAAGGCTGTGGTTGTTTTCCGTGAGCGCCTGGCCGGGCAAGCCGACTCCATCCGCGTCCTTGCCGCGTCCGTGTCATCGGGCAACTCCTTGCCTGGACTCTCCGGTTATGGGTTCTTCCTGCGGGAACAACTCGAACTGGCTGCCAAGCAGATGCCCAGCGAGCTGGAAGACCTTGCCAACGACCTGTCCCGCTCCGGGGGCGATGCCTGGAGCCGTCTCCACGAAGCCATCACCTCAACCGCCACATCCCTCTGGGACCCGGTTACCGGCGAGAGGAAAACGGCCATCGAGCTGCGGAACTTGGCCCACGAGAGCGATCGCGCCGTACGCGAAAGGGCGTTCAGGGCCGAGCTGGCGGCATGGAAAGCGGTCGAATTGCCGCTTGCGGCGTCGCTCAACGGTGTCAAGGGCTTCTACCTCAGCCTGAACAAGAGGCGGGGTTGGGCCGGTGCCCTGGAACGCTCGTGCTTCCAGGCGCGAATGGAGAAAGGAACCCTCGACGCGCTCATAAACGCCATGGAAGGCTCGCTTCCCGTTTTCAGGCGTTACCTCAAGGCCAAGGCCAGTCTTCTCGGTGTGGACCGTTGCGCCT
>Ga0172379_10008831_pt1 | contig 12584 bp, 11 predicted proteins | sample GrowelOW334metaG_FD_119756 | JGI IMG/M metagenome (GOLD analysis project Ga0172379, IMG submission 119756) | Groundwater microbial communities from an aquifer near a municipal landfill in Southern Ontario, Canada - Groundwater well OW334 metaG | ecosystem: Environmental > Aquatic > Deep... | reverse complement strand
TGAATATAGATATTACGAGTGCTTCCAGTTTTGTCAAAGACACATAAGCTTTAATACACTCCACGCTAAAACTTGTTACGAGGCCGGCCAATGCACCCATTAATAATTTTTTTGTCATATATGTACCCTTGTTTAGAGCAATTATTGTCGCCGGCGCGGCTGTTTTTACGCCGGCCAGGGAACCAAGAGAACAAAACGGCCCTTGAAAAGCCGCTGACGGAGTTTTTAAGCACGCTCAAATCCTGCTCGCGCCACCTCCCGGCCTCTAACGGCACAGACTCTCCAGCACCTTCATTAGTCGGTTTTTTATCTGTGATCATTAGTTATCTACGCGCACGAACTACAATTTATTACGCATACCCTCCGAAATTACCCCCGCCGACACCAGCCCCGGATCAGGTAGTACGCTATTATCGCGCACCGGAGGCGGCCAGGCGCAGGTCTTTGCGGTATTGGGCCACGGAGCGGCGGGACAGCTCTACGCCATGACGGGCTTTCAGTTCGGCGCGCAACCCCTCATCGCTTAATTCAGGGTTCCCGGACGCTATGGAATAAAGCCGTTCCAGATTTACCGTCTTTGAACTCGGCAAAAGAACGCTCATGGGCGCCTCCATTCCCCAGGGAAGCTGTACGGATTTATTTGAAACCAAACGGTTCAGTACGCTTGGATGAACCTCAAGATTGTGGGCCAAGGTTTTTTGGGACAACGGGCGGCGGCGGCCCGGCTCGCCGCTGAGCAGATAATCGGCCTGTATGCTTATAAGGATTTCCAATGCCCGGTATAGCGTGCTCTTGCGGCTATCGGCGTACTCCACCCGCTTGAGCGCTTTCTCAATGCCGCTTCGCTCCGGGAGCGGCAGGTCCATAAGCAGGGCCGAAAGCTTATCCGGATCCACTTTATACCGCCCCTTCCAGATCTCGCGGTGAAAAAATGTCAGTACAGGCGTTCCATTTTCTATCTCGATCCCGGCCACCGCGCTGAAAACTTTTGCCGCCGGGGCCGCGACGGGACCATCGAATTCGGCCTGTATGAAAGCGCGGTCGACGAAATCCCGCAAGCGCGAGGCATTTATAACCGTAATATTACATTCCCTGGCCCTTTCCGCATCGCTCATTACCGCGTCCTTCAAAAAACAAGCCTCGAACTTCTCCTGGCCTATGCCCTGTATTAATCCGACCAGGTCGCCTTTTCCATCGGTAAGCTCGGGCAGATAGCCGCTTGTCAGCTTCAGTCCGTAGCCGGCGTAACGGCGGGCCGCATAACGCGCGGCGGGAAATTCCGCAAGATTAATGGCCCCGGATGTTTTCAGCAGCAGAAAGAATCGGTTCCCCTCCATATTCGCCAGTTCTTTTTCAAATGCCTCTTCCGACATTTCAGCCATGTGCGCGAGTTTAAGCGCGCCGATAAGCGCGGCTGAAGTACGAACGGAGGCCGAAGCGGTCAATCGTTGTTTATGAATGTGTTTCATATTAGATCCCAGGCATATTATAGATTTTCCTCCCATACAGAGCAATTTTAATGCCAATGTATAAGCGATCTATATTTATGCTCCAAATATAGCTCCACCTGCGCACAATTTCTGTATAATAACTTAAAGCGGATACATTTTCATTTGAAAATGTATATTCCCGGAAGAGAAGGTCCCTATGGAAAAGCTGAATATCCTTGTTTTAGAAGACGATAAGCTGGCCCAAAAAGTGATGGCGGCGCAGCTTGCAGCCCACAATATAGACCTGGCCGACGATCTCAAGACCGCATTACAAAAAATTAAAACCGGGAAATACGATGTCGGATTCTTCGACCTGATGCTGGGCCCGGACGACAGCTGCTCGGGGCTTAAAGCCATTCAGCCCGCGGTAGCCAACGGGATCCACGCGGTAGTGGTCTCCAGTTCGGATTCCGAAGAGATGATCGACCGGGCCTACGCCCTAGGAGCTTCGGATTTTTACGCCAAGGGCAACGAAGAATCCAATGTGGCGGACATACTGCGTAAGTTTGTACAAAACAGGAAAGCCGCAGGCGCGGCCGATATTTTCACCTCGGCCTTTATAACCTGCGACCCCGAAACCCGGGCCGCCGCTTCAGAGGCGCTGAAATACGCGCCGACCGAGCTGCCGCTACTGATCTTAGGCCCCTCCGGCACCGGTAAAACCTCTTTGGCTAAGATCCTGCACCAGCAGTCCGGTCGCGAGGGATCCTTTGTCGCCATCAACTGCGCGGCTTACACCGATGACCTGCTTGAAGCGGAAATGTTCGGCTACAGAAAAGGCGCATTCACCGGCGCGCAGGAAACCCGCAAAGGCCGCCTCCTTGAGGCGCATAAAGGGACGCTGTTCCTGGACGAAATAGGAACCATGAGTCTTAATATGCAGATAAAGCTGCTGAAAGCCATAGAGGAACGGTCTTTCTACCCTCTGGGTTCGGATAGGCCTGAGCAGTCGGACTTCCGCATCATCAGCGCCACCCTGGAAAACCCGCAGGCGCTGATAACCAGCGGAAAAATGCGTTTTGACTTATTTCAGCGTGTACACGGATACACCATCAATCTAAAACCGCTCTCAAAAAGGACGGGGGATATCTTTCATCTGGCGCAGCATTTCACAAAAGGCGGCAAACGGCTGTCCTTCACCACGGAAGCCAGAGAGTATATGGAAAACTACTCCTGGCCGGGCAATGTGCGGGAACTTAAAAAATTCATAGATCTTCTTTCCTCCGGCTCCGGCGGCCGGATAGCCGCAGAAACCGTGCAGAAGCATTTAAAAGGGCATGAAAAATCTCCCGGCAACGCCAGTGCTAACGGAGACCTTTACGCTTATGCCCTTAAACATGGCCTGGATGCCGCTATAGATAAAGCGGCTTCCGAAATAATAATAAGAAACCTTGGCGAAAACGAAGGCAAGAAAACTAAAACCATGGCGGATCTGAAAATTTCCACTCGACGGCTTTATTCAACACTTAAAAAGAACGGGATCAGTTTATAGGAGGATCCATGCCGCAACAATCTGACGCGACAAAACTTTTGCATGACCTGAAAGCCAAGTGTTCCAGCCTCAAAAGCGCCTCCGACATTTTTAAAAATTGTTCTTCCGCCGAAAAACGGGAAATGCTGGCGCTAATGAACGCCGCCGCCGCCGACATCGCAGCCATAATGGGCGAATTGTCCAAAATCTCCTAAACGCCGTCACTTCCCGCGAAATGCTTTTGTCGCGGTCCGCAAATCCGCAAATCTCTGAACTGAAAGCCTTTTCCGCCTCAGTCAGCATTTTGGCTGCTCCTTATTCCCCACATTCAAGCATGTGCATTTCTTAGCGGCCAGCAGCAGCCTCTGGCGGCGCGGGGGATCGATATATTTGTTCTGAACAGAGCTTCCTGAAGCCAGGCGTTTATTCAGCGGACTTTTGTGGCGATACCCCCTATGCTCCATTTCGGCCACCAGCTTCGCATGACGCAAATAAAGGGCTTTCAACCGGCCGTGCCAGCGCAGGGTTTCGGGATGCCTGGAATAACCCTTTCTCCCCTGCGTCAGCACCACCCAGATACAATGCAGTTCCCTATGCTCGCCAAGTAAATGGCTGCGGCACAACAATCTCGGTTGTATATCCCATATTCTCATGCCGAATTATTCCCAGATAGCTACCGCTCTTCAAGATTCAAGACCTGACCCCGCCTCTGCGAAACAGGCTGTTGGACAAAAACCGCTTTCCGCCCCCTCTCGAAAGGTTAATCGGCTCAGCAGTCTTCGTTAAAACTGTCGCGGAAACGCTTGGCGGGATTCTCAAAAACCACATCTTTCGGGTTGAATGTCTCCGGATTCCAGCCGTCCAGCCAGGTCAGCAGCGCAAGAGCCTCGTCATCCTCATCCGAAATAGCCTTACTGGTCGCCACCTCCACGCAGCCCGCGTAGCCGCCGAGCCCGCCGCAATCCTCCGGCGGGCAGGCCCGCTGCCCATCCAGGCACACCGGGTATTTCATCCCGGCTTTTTTAAGCTGTATATCCTCAAGCAGCACCTCGTGCCGCCAACCGTCGCCGAAATCATACTCATAGATCGCAGAGTCTTTTTCTTTTTTGAAAAATTCAGCAAGCATAATTTCCGGTGTGAAACCATACGGCTTTTTATGCAGATCTTCAACCGCATAAGGGGATTCGATGCGAACCTTCCGCCTTCCCTGCATTTCATAGGCATGCAAATGGCTGTCGGCCCAGCCCATAGCGTTCTGGATAGCCACATGCAGATCGTAGAAAGTATAGGAGCCCGGCACCTGTATCCGCCGCCAGATCGCCGGCTCCACCCCGATCAAGGTTATTTTAAACTGAAAAACCGTTTCAAACGACCGCTTCCGCGGAATCGTAAACGAAACCTCTTTATTACCAGCCATCAAACCTCCATTGTCCTCGTTTTCCGGTTCAACCACTCGGCAGACATCCTTGCCGCACGCCTTACATTTGCCTCTAAGAATCAGGGATTTTCGTATTATCTCCGCAGTTTCAAGAACGATGTGAACTGAACTACGGCAATTACCGCACCATACATTTGCCAGAATCTTTCCTTGTATATCCGGGGGAATCTGTGCCCATCGCCTCACGGCGCTAGGGGTGAATATATTTGTCGGCTTGGATATTTTCATATTGTCTTCACTTTATAGGGCACACATGTCACAGCATAAAGTCCGCTTTCGATCTGGCGCACCAGCACGCTGCGGCTCCAGTTGCGAGTAATTGTTGCCTGCAAGCCAGGCTTTATAGCTTTTATCCTGGATTAAGTGGTATTTCATATTTTTTTTGCCTCGTCGCCCAACTTTGCGGTTTGGCATTTCGTCTCTGAAACGATGACTGATTAAAACGATATTTTTTGAAAACCCCTAAAATCTATTATATTGCTTTGCGTCGCAAATTGCTATTAGAGCTATGGTCGGGCCCAAAACGGATGTCTCTTCATTCATGACTGCCTCGTTTTACTTTTCATGCGCCACCTTCGGACTCAACACCGAGCCGGGGGCGAAATGAAAACCCCCTGTCACCGGGCAAGGGTTAAAGATACCCCATTTATTTTTCTCCGAAACGCGATATCGTGCGAAACTACCACCAGTATTCCCTGGAATGATCCCAACGCCTCCTCCAATATTTTAATGCTCCTTATATCCAGGTGGGTTGTGGGTTCGTCTAGAATAGCGATATCGGCCCCGCACACTAGAAACCTGGACAGCTCCACCTTGCGCCGCTGGCCTTCGCTGAGTTTTGCTAAAGGCTCAAACATCATTTCACCTTTCGCGCCCAGTTGATCCAGCATGGTGCAGGCGGCCTGAAGCGATTCCGGCGGGAAATAGTCAGAGCCCTTTGACACCCCGCCCGCCGCACGCCAGAACTGCGGCAAGTAAAACACTTTGGCCGCACCGTTGCGGACTACCGTCCCGAAGTCGGCGGAAATTTCATCGGCAAGAATTCGCAGCAGCGTGGACTTCCCCGTTCCATTATCTCCTTCCACGCAAAGCCTGTCTCCGGACTTCAGGTAAAAGGAAAGATCGCTGAAAAGCGTATTATCCCCGGCTTTTTTCCCCAGGCTGGAGGCCTTCAGGAACGACTTGGCGCCGCCGCCGGAAAAGAATATGCGGCGGTTCTTCTGCACGAATGGTTTAGAGCGCTCAAGCTCCTCTATTTTCTCCCGCGCCCGCTCAGCAGCCCTCGCGGATTTTTTCTGCAACCGCGCGGCGCGCGCGCCGATAAAACCTTTGTCCGCCGCGCCTTTCTTCTCTTTCTCCTTAGCCGCGCCCCAGTTCCTATAGTTGCGCTCCATTTCTTTCAACCCGCTTATCTCCCGTTCGATTTTTTCCTTCTTGCTTTCGGCCCTGGCGAAGGCCGCGCTCTTCTGCTCCGCATACGAGGCATAGTTTCCGGCATAAATAGAGAATGCCAGCCTTTCCAGTTCAAATACTTTATCCACGCACCTATCCAGGAACGCCCTGTCATGCGAAACCACCAGGCAGGCGCCTTTAAAGACCTTTATCGCGTCAACAAGCCGCTTCAGGGCAGATCCGTCCAGATAATTGGTCGGCTCATCGAGCAGATACATATCCGGACCGCGCAGGAAACCGGCCATCAAGGCCAGCATCTTCCTTTCCCCTCCGGAGAAACTTTCGACAGGCCGCTCAAGCGCTTCATCGTCAAAGCCAAGACCGGCCGCCGCCCTGATTATTGTGTCGCGCAATTCCCAGCCGCCGGCTTCCGTTAAATCCGCGGCGGCGTTTGCCTCCCCAGCCGTCTCATCAGAAGCGGTCCCGCGTCGATACCCCCGGTCAAGGCTGCTCAACACCCAGGCCATCGCGCTCATATCGCCGCCCGCAACATCTTCCTGCCTAAGGAGGAACACATCACCGTTACGCCAGGACACCGATCCGCGCTCCGGCTCCAGCTCCCCGGCGATAAGCCGCAGGAGCGTGGTTTTACCGCTGCCGTTGTCGCCCAAAAGGGCCGTCTTGTCCCCGGCATAGATAAAGAAAGACGCGCCGGAAAACACGGACTCGGAAGAACCGGGATAGGAGAAAGCCAATTCTTTGGCCTCCAATAAAACATTACCCATAGGAATACCTCCTGGATAATCGATGCAAATATTTAGGAATGGCCGGCATAGCGCCGGCGGAGAAACGAAGAACCGATTAGTGGCTGGAATTGTCCATAATAGCGCCGGGATTGGTTCCCGGCACGATTTAATTATATAAAAATATTTATTCCGGGTGACAGTATACTTAATACCTGCCGGGCCGAATTAAAAATATACTGTCACCAGCCACCATGCGCAAATATTGTAGAATTATCAATGAAACGCGCCGATGTAGCTCAGCGGTAGAGCAACCGCCTTGTAAGCGGTAGGTCGCCGGTTCAATCCCGGCCATCGGCTGATTTTAATTTGCTGCGAGGCGGTTCCGTCTTCCAGGGCGGAGTATGGGAAAAATTTTTACCGCTACCGCCTCCGTCACAACAAAGGATAAAATGAAAAGCACCATGATACGCACCGGCTTTCTGGCGATCTTGACCGCGCTGCCCGCTTCGGCTGAGATGGGCTCTAAATTTAAAATAGATATGTACGGTTTTATAAAGACCGACTTTATCTACTCGGACCACGGCACCTCCACTAACGAGCTCAGGACCTATACCACGGGCGGACGCAATGAAAGGTCTTTCAGGGTCTCGGCAAGGTCGACGCGCTTCGGTTTCGACATAAACAACGGCGCTAAGGTCACAGGCAAAATAGAAGCGGATTTTAACGGCCTTTCAGATTCCATAGGCGGGACCGCGGGGACGACCGCCGATCTGCGGCTGAGGCACGCTTACGCGGTCCTGACCGCGGGCAAGACGGAATTTCTGGCCGGCCAGACCTACTACCCGATAACGGCCGACCTCCCGGAAACTTTTAACGACTACAGCATGGGCAATTCCGGGGCGCTCTGGGCCAGGGCGCCCCAGCTGCGCGCCACTTACAGACCGGTGGACAGGCTGAAATTTATAGCGGCCGTCACCAGGCCGACCTCGAAATCGACGGACGCCGAAGGCACGCACTCGGCGCTGCCGGGGCTGCAGGGCAAGGTAGAAAAAGAGCTGGGTAAAGCGCGGGTAAGCCTGGCCGGAGCCTGCGCGGTATGGAAAAGCACCTCAACGCAGAAAAGCGCCGATGTATCCGCGCTGGTGGCGGCTTTTTATGTACCGTATTCCATCTATACTTTCTACGGAGAGGCCTGGACCGGACGGAACATGTCGGACTTTCTGGGCGGGCTGGGGAACACCGGCTACGGGGAGAAGGCCGTGACCTCCAGCGGAGGGTTTCTGGCCCTGAAGATAAAACCGCAAAGCACATTCTGGTTCAACGCCGTTTACGGCGAGGACGACCCGGATAATTCAAAAGTGGCGGTCGGCGGAAGGACAAAGAATTCAACCGCCTTCGTCAACGCCGTGATCCACCTTGACGACTGCGTGGATGTCGGACTGGAAACCGCCGCTCTGGTCACGCAATACAAGGGCGCGGCCGGACTTTATAACCGGTCTTCCATGAACTACCAGTTCATGTTCAAATTCCTGTTCTGATCATTTCCCGGGAATTCAAAAAGTGTTATAATACCTTTAGTAATCATTACGGCCTGTTCGTCTAGCGGCCTAGGACGCTGCCCTCTCAAGGCAGAGATCACGGGTTCAAATCCCGTACAGGCCGTATCTATATTTTAAGCGAGCCAACTGCTTGGCTCGCGGCGGGATTTGAAAAGCGGAGCGTTGCCAAGCCGGCAGGCGGCGGCAGTGAGCTGGGGCCGCGAACGCGGACTCGCGACGGCGAGGACGCGATTTGTGGCCAAATCCCGTACAGGCCGCCACAATTTGCGGGCGGGAAGCCGTCCCACCTTTTTAAGAAAAACGGGGGACGGCTTTTACTTTAAAAGCTACGCGCGGACAAGGATCGAGCCATGGAAATAGGTATCGTAGGACTTCCCAATGTCGGCAAATCGACGCTCTTCAACGCCCTTACCAGGGCGGGCGCCGCTTCCTCCAACTACCCGTTCACTACCATCGACCCGAATGTGGGAGTGGTGCCGATACCCGACAAGCGGCTGGACGCTCTTTTTGAAATTTTCAAACCGCCCAAAAAAGTCCCTTCCTACATAAAATTCGTGGACATCGCCGGGCTGGTGAAAGGCGCTTCCAAAGGGGAAGGGCTCGGCAACAAGTTCCTGGCCAATATCCGGGAGGTGGACGCGATCGTGCAGGTGGTGAGGGTGTTCGACGACCCGGATGTAGTGCATGTGCTGGGCGAAGTGGACCCCATCCGCGATATCGAAGTGATCGAGACGGAACTGATGCTGGCCGATCTTGAAGCGGTGGAGAAAATGATAGAGAAAAATACCGGGGCCGTGCGTTCCGGCGCCAAGGAAGCCAAAGAGCGGCAGGAAAAACTGGAAGCGATCAAAAAGCTGCTGGCCGAGGGCAGGCCGGCGAAGGACGCCGGCTACGCCGCGGATGAAGTGCGCGACTTCAACCTGCTTACGGTAAAACCGGTTTTTTTCGTGGCGAACACTTCCGAAACCCCCAACGCCGCCGTGCAGGCGAAACTCCGCGAATTCGTTAACGCGCGGGGAGCCATCCTGGTGGAGATCTCGGCCAAGATAGAGTCCGAAATAATAGAGCTGCCGGACGAGGAGAGGGCGTTGTTCCTTAAAGACCTAGGCGAGGAATATACCGGACTTGAAAAAATGATCCTGGCCGGTCAGAAGCTGCTTAACCTTATTTCTTTTTTTACCGCCGGTTCCGAGGATGAAGTGCGCGCGTGGAGCCTGCGCCGCGGCCTGAAAGCGCCGCAGGCGGCCGGCCGCATACATACCGATTTTGAAAAGGGCTTCATCCGCGCCGAAATTTATTCCTTTGAGGATCTCGTAAAATACCGGGATGAAAAGGCGCTCAGGGAAAAAGGCCTTATCCGCTCGGAAGGCAAAGAATATATCATGAAGGACGGCGATGTCTGCTTTTTTAAATTCAATGTATAGACCCGGCTTATGGGCGCTTTAGAGCTTGAGCTAAATACGGACATCCTGCCCAAACTGGGCCTGAACCCCAAGCAGCTTGAGGCCGTGCGCTATTTCGGCGGGCCGGTGCTGATCCTGGCCGGCGCGGGCACGGGCAAGACCAAGACTCTCACTTCCAAGATCGCGCTTTTGATCTCCTCCGGGGTTCCGGCCGCGCGCATCCTCGCCATCACCTTCACCAATAAAGCCGCCCAGGAAATGCAGCACCGGATCGCGAAACTGGTGCCTTATTCGGGCGGGATGTGGATCCACACTTTCCACTCGTTCGGCGCGCGCCTGCTGCGCGCCCACGGCAGGCTTATAAACATCAAGCCGGATTTTGTCATCTACGACGAGGACGACCAGAAAAAACTTATCCAGCTCTCGCTGGAGGAACTGGGCCTCGAAAGCGAGAAGAACAAGGCCGCGGTCTATGTTTCCATCATCTCCCGGGCCAAGGACGACCTGCTGGACGCCCAGTCCTACATGATAAACGCGGAAGCTTCCGGCGATCCGAACCGCGTCAAGGCCGCCCAGATCTATCTCCGCTACCAGAAAAAGATCAATGAGGCCGGGGCGCTGGACTTCGGGGACCTTATCATACGGACGGCCGAGCTTTTAAAGGCTAACGACGAGATCTGCGGGTACTTCCAGGAATATTTCCGGTATATCCTGGTGGATGAATACCAGGACACCAACCACGCCCAGTATGTGCTGATAAAGACCCTGTCCGCCAAACAGCGCAGCCTCTGCGTCGTGGGCGACCCGGACCAGTCGGTGTACGGGTGGCGCGGCGCGGACATCAGGAACATCCTGGAATTTGAAAAAGATTTTACGGACGCAAAAACGATCGTACTGGAGCAGAACTACCGTTCCACCTCCAGGATCCTCCAGGCCTCCAATGAGGTGATCAAGCATAACAGAAGCCGCAGGCCCAAGGACCTCTGGACCGAAAAACCGGACGGGGAAGCGGTGGAGATGCTGGAATACGCCAACGAGATGGAAGAGGCCAAAGGGATCATGGAGAAGGTCAAATGGCTGACGGCCCGGGCGGGCTACGGCTACAATGAGATCTCGGTTTTTTACCGCACCAACGCCCAGAGCCGCTCTTTTGAAGAAATGTTCCGCAGGGGGCGCGTCCCCTTCCGCCTGATAGGCTCCGTCAGGTTCTACGACCGCAAAGAGATCAAGGATACGATAGCCTACCTTAAGATCCTGGTCAACCCCGCCGACACCGTAAGCCTGCTGCGGATCATCAACACCCCGGCCCGCGGCATCGGCAAGACGGCCCTTGAAAAGCTCATGACCTATGCGCGGCTGAAGGAGATACCTATTTACGACGCCATGCTGGCGGAGGATCAGATCCCCGGCCTGACCCCGGCGGCGCGGCGCGGGATGAGGGAATTTCTCGCCATGCTGGATGAGGTGAAGTCCGACCTGTTCACCAACACCCCGACCCTGATGCTGGAAAAAGTGCTGAGCAAGTCCGGCTATTGGCAGTCCATCGAGGAAGAATCGCAGAAGGACCCGGAGGGGACCATCGACCGGCTGGGCAACCTTCAGGAACTGGTCAACGCGATAAAGGAGTTTGAAGACAAGGTGAGAAAAGAGGGCGGCGCGCCCACCCTGCACAAGTATCTGGAGGAGGTAATGCTGGCCTCGCAGGTGGACGGACTTAACACCGACACCCACGCCGTCACGCTCATGACCGTGCATCTGGCCAAAGGCCTGGAATTTCCTGTCGCTTTTTTGTCGGGCCTTGAGGAAGGTCTTTTTCCCATAAACTCCGCCAATTCCTCCGAAACGCATATGGAAGAGGAACGGCGCCTGGCATATGTCGGCATGACCCGCGCCAAAGACAAGCTTTACCTGACCTGGGCCCAGACGCGGAGGATCTTCGGGACGACTTACCCGAACATGGCTTCCAGATTTATTTTTGAAAGCAAGATCACGACGCAAACCGCGCCGGGGCGCGCCGAAGAGGCGGTCGAAGCCGATCCCGCCTGTACGCCTGCGCCCCCCGTCCCCAGGGTGGGGAAAGGCCGCAAAGTGGCGCACCCCGTATACGGGGCCGGCCGCGTGGTGGACCAGATAGGCTCCGGCGAATTCGCCAAGGTGACGGTGGTTTTCGACAGCGGCGTAAGACAAACTTTTATGCTTAAATACGCCCCGCTCCAGCCTATCTAGCGGATACCGGGGAACTAACAAAAAAAGACGCGGCCCATATGGCGGAGCTGACTCATGCCGGGAACTGAAAAAATACTGGAACATTCGGCGGGCGGAGTGATCCTGACGGACAACCGGGTGCTTTTGATACGGATGAACACGCTCAAAGGCGAAAAGGTCTGGACCTTTCCTAAAGGCCACCTTGAACCGGGAGAGACCCCCCGGGCCGCGGCTATAAGGGAAGTAGCCGAAGAAACCGGCTATGACTGCGAGATAATCCGCGACCTTTATACCGCCGGATATTCATTCGTACGGAACGGCCGCCAGGTGGAGAAAGATGTGCGCTGGTATCTCATGAAACATCTGGGCGGCGACGGCGTTGTAAAAACGCCCGAAGAGATATCCGGCAAAATGTGGTGTTCGCTCGATGAAGCGAAACAATATTTAAGCTACCCCAGCGATCTGGAAATAATAGAACTCCTGAGAAAAATTTGCGCGGCATAATGTCTCCCCGCAAGCGCTACCCTGGCGGGAGCGCGGCCGCGGTGCGGACGATAGCGTGCCCGGCAGCCCCATGCCCCCGGCACGCCCGCGAACTTGCAGGCCTGCCGTTTCCTTATGTCGGACAGGCTCCTAGGATCCCGGTGACACGGCCTCGGCTATACCAGAAAATTTTAAGGAAACGGCGGGTTACAGGTTCGGGGTCCTGCCAGCTATGGGGCCCATCGGGCCTGCGGCCGGCCCGGCGACTTCGCGCCGGTTCCTCCTCGGCCCGATCCACCCATAGCTGTCACCCCGCCAATTACACCCCGCCGCCCTTCATACAAACGGCAATATAAGCTGCAAATCTTGCCTACCGTGGTTTAATATTTAATGTGAT
>Ga0172379_10008830_pt1 | contig 12584 bp, 13 predicted proteins | sample GrowelOW334metaG_FD_119756 | JGI IMG/M metagenome (GOLD analysis project Ga0172379, IMG submission 119756) | Groundwater microbial communities from an aquifer near a municipal landfill in Southern Ontario, Canada - Groundwater well OW334 metaG | ecosystem: Environmental > Aquatic > Deep... | reverse complement strand
CGGTCACCGGTCAAAATCTGCTGATTTTGCCGTCGACCCCGCCTCGCAGCCTAGCTGCTCCGGCTTTCGAATCCGTACCTTCATTCAAGTAACAAATACGACCCAAAAGGGTCGCTTTTGTTACTGGCGGAGAGGGTGGGATTCGAACCCACGGACCCCTTACAGAGTCACCAGTTTTCGAAACTAGCGCACTAGACCGGGCTATGCGACCTCTCCAATATTTGTCTACTTTTCAAGTCTTTTTCTGGCTTCGCCAGACCAGTTTGGCGGCTTCGCCTGTAGATCCGTCTTCGACGTCTGCAACGAAACTAGCGCACTAGACCGGGCTATGCGACCTCTCCAAATTCTCTTCGCTTTATCAACTTATTTTATACGTCTTTTCGCTACGTCTGGCAATGATCAAAATAAAAACTTTTTCTTTCTTCTTTTGATAAATTACTCTCAAATTGCCAATTCTCAAGCGAAATATGTCGGAGTGTCCTTTTAATTTTTTTACATCAAGACCCATCATCTTTCCACCGAGCAGAACAGCTAAGGCCTTTTTAACTCGCATCCTCTCTGCGGCCGTTAGCTTGGCTAATGCTTTCTCGATTTTGTCCATTAGAGTCGACTTAGTAAATCCTCAATGGCTACGCCACCTTTATGGAGCTTGGTAAAATCAATCACCTCTTCCCATAAATCTTCCGATTGCTGGTCAACCGGTGAAATGCGAAAAACGGGCCGTGATTTTTTAACTACTATAAAACTAATTCCCTCGGCTACTTGTCTTTCGTAATCGGGGAGCTTTTCGCGGAATTCTTTTAAACCAATGATTTTTTCCATACTCAAAGTTTATCTTAAGATAAACTTACTGTCAAGGTGTCACAGAGTTCGTAAAGATAAAAGTTCTTAAAGTTATAAAGTGAGAGCAAATTTACTTTATAAACTCTATTATTTCTTTTCCTTCACTGTTACAACTACCCCGCCCTTGTTGTATGTTTCGAGCTTCTTGGCGCCAAGCACTTCGGCAACCTCTTCGGTGATAATCTCTTCTTCCTTAAGCTTCTTCATAATCATCTGCTGCTGGAAGGCCATAAAAACTGTTTGTACTATCCAGTAGATCGAAAGTGCGGAAGGCAAGGTGAACGAAATATAAGCGGTCATGATCGGGAAAATATACATCATCTGGGTGTTGAGAGCTGAAGCAAAGTCTGGTTGCTTGCCTGGTTCATTCTTCGGCTGCATTTGTTTGGTTAAAATGCTAAGCCAGAGCTGAGAACCACCTGTCAAGATCGGGAAGAGGTAGGAAACGATTCCAATCGTTCCGCCAAGCTTAACCAGATCAGACACCTTAAGAGCAAGATCGATACCGAAGAAATGAGAATTTAACGAGGCGAGATGGGGGACGAATGAATAAAGTAGATTCGCTTTGACCTCTCCACCAATTCCGATCTTGGTGAAAACTGAGTAAAAACCAATCAGCAAAACGATCTGAACGATCATCGGCAAACACGAACCAAGCGGATTAACACCCTCGCGCTTGTAGAGATCCATAGTCGCCTGCTGTTGCGCCTTGGGGTCAGCCTTGTGTGTTTCTTTGATTTTGCTCAACTCTCCCTGCAAGCCTTTTTGCTTGTGCTGGGTTTTGAGCATTCCATAGGTTGATTTGACAAATATTAAGCGCAATAAAATCGTGATTACCACGATTGATACCCAGACATAGTGACCCGGAACTACTGAGGTGACGAGAACTACGAGGTTGTAAAAAATTGTAGACATGATGAGTTATGTAAAAGCTTAAAACTAAAATGTAAAATGATCTAATTTTTTACATTTCTGATTTAGTTTGCCTTTCCGACCTTTCATTTTACTTTTTAGATTTTAGATTTAACATGCCAGGCACCGGGTCATGGCCACCCTTTGCAAATGGATTGCAGCGCAGGATTCTCCATGAACCAAGTATCGTCCCCAATACAACCCCATGCTTTGTAATCGCCTGAGCGGTGTATTCGCTACAGCTTGGATAATACCTGCAAAACCCGTTCGGGTAAAGCACCCGCAAAGGCCCATGATCAAAACTGATGGTTTTTTGGTAAATCCTAATTAAGAAGACGGCGGTATCTCCAGGTAGTGAAAATTTGACTTTTCTCATATGTTATAAAGCTAGAGCTAGTTTATTTGAAATAAAATTCGCAAAAGCAAGACCCTCTTGTTTGTGTCGAAAATGCGCAGCATTGTCAAATTTATACTACCTGGTTCAAGCATTCTTTGGCTTCATTTTTAAGTTTTTCAAAATCAGTCTCTATCGCCTGTTGTTTGGGAAAAACTACGACTGAAACTCCCCTTTTGTTTTCCATGTAGGGAATAAAAGCTTCTCGAACTCGACGCTTGGTTCTATTTCTGACAACGGCACTGTTCGAGATCTTCTTTCCGACGACTACCGTTAACCTGATCGGCTGGTCCCCTCCCTTGAGAATTCGAACAGTAAAATCAGGCTTCAAAACCTTGAAGCCGCGCTGCAAAACTTTATTAACCGCCCGACTATCTTTGAGGCGATTTAGAGATTTGATCATTTATTTAGCGATAGCAATCGTCAAGCGCTTTCTACCTTTGGCTCGGCGTCGCTTCAATATCAAAAGGCCGGTCAAGCTCTTGAGTCGTGCTCGAAAACCGTGTGTTTTGATTCTTTTTCTTTTGGATGGTTGATATGTTCGTTTCATAACAAGAGGATAATACCCGTTTTGATACTAAATTACAAGGGAGCTGAGGTAATTTAAAATTCTAAATTTAAAATTTAAAATCAAGATCAAAGGTCAAATTTAAAATACCTAAATATACAAAAGAAAGTTGGGATTGATGGTCGAAGCGGCGTCTCGACTCGGCATAGCCGAAATCGAGACGCCACAGGGCGCTTCATTTCTTCTTGCGATTGTCGGGACGGTGTTGGCCAGTGCCGGGTGGAATTCCCTTCTTGAGTGTGTCCAGTTCGCCCTGCGAGAAGGATGCGTTGCAGGTCGCGCACTCGAAACGGCCGCCAACAGCCCGCATCGGCTTCCCACACTTCGGACAGTTCACGGTCGCCGCCTTTTTGGTTTTGGAAACCTTGACTTCCGGCTTGCCTGGCTTCTTGTTGTGACCGCCTCGTCCTGTCGAACAGCCCATGTCGTCACCTCATCGCAAAGAAGTGGTACGTAGCTGATGACAGACTATCAAACGAGACAAAAAGAGCAAGTTTTCAAAATAAAAGGGGCCTTGTTGGGGGCCCCGGTGTAGCTTGTGCTACGGGAAGAGTGGACTACTGGGCGTCTTCGAGCTTGCGTAACTCGGTCACACCGGCGAGCATCGCCTCCACCTGCGCCATGTATTGCGCCAGAAAGTCAGATTCGGGTTCGTCAGCGATCTGCGCAGCTAGTCTGTCGGCCTGGCGGATGCGGTCGAACACCCGGAACCAGCCCCTAAGCAACTCCGTTGCCCCACGGAAGGACTGTTCAAATATGTCCCGCATCATTCCGGGAGGGTTCTTCGTGTACGAGCTGACAAAGTCGTCCAGCTCGCCTGCAGCGCCAGCGAAGGTCTTCACGACCAATTCAAGGAGCCCCGGGTTGAGTTTCTCGAAACCCGAGAGTTGGACGACCCGGCTTGTTGCCCGCTTGGCTGTCATCGCACCAAGAAGAGCCCAGAGCTGCCAGAACTCCGCGTAAGTCAGACGCTGGCAGATCCAGAACATGATAACCCCGGCACCATTCAAATGCGCGTTGGGATCATCGGCTGACGGCTGGTAGTCGTACAGCTCTGTCCAACTCACCTCGTCGCGATCTCCCCACGGCCACACCCCGAATTTGACAAGTGCCACAATCGCCTCAAACGTCGCTCTACTCAGCATTGCTTGCCTCCAAAGCCAGATTTTGGTTCGTGCTTGTAGTCCACCCAGTTGTCAATATTACTAATAATTTTGTACTCTGATCACACTTCAAAATCAAGGCTTGTCCATCCTTGCGAGCGTTTAGCACGACAAACTAGGAGATTGCTTCGCAAAGCTCGCAATGACACGTTTATATTTGAAAATTTGATCATTGGGATTTGATTTTAAATTAAAAATTTTAAATTTTAAATTGCGCTCGAAGAGCGCCAATACTTATCCACAGTTATCCACAAGTTATCCACAGGCCCGGCGAACAGCTAACGAACAAAGGCATATAAAGTTTTACTTAACAAATAATTTAACAGGTTTAAAACGCCACTTATCCACAGGCCCTTGACGACACTGGCAATAGGGATCTACTATCAAGTTGCCTGTGGATAACTTATTTGCCAAGCACAATCTGAAATCTAAAATGGCAAATGTAAAAGGAAAGAGAGCCACCCAGCACTGGCAACACCTGCAAATTAATTTATCATTTTAGCTTTTAGTTTTTACATTTTAGTTAACTTAAGAAGGGGGCGGGTGCCAACAGCTGACAAGATCTGGCAAGTAGCCATGGGAGAAATGGAAGTCATCCTGCCGAAGATGCAGTTTTTAACGTGGTTTGACAAAACCTCGCTCGAGATTAAAGGCGACACGGCGGTTGTGATTTGCAAAAACACCTATTCACGCGACTGGCTTAAAAATAAATATAAAGATCAAATACTCAAAAGCATCCAGAAGGCGAGCCCGGAAACTGGCGCGGTTATTTTTGAAATTAGACACTCGGACGGACTAGATCGTATTCCGCTTGAGGTTCGCGCAGTTGAAGTGGTAGAGGCGGAAGAAAAAACCTCGAGTCCCCTTTCGAATTTTAACGATCAATATACTTTTGATAAGTTTGTCGTCTCTGGAAATAACGCAATGGCCTTCGCGGTAGCTCGAGAAGTTGCTGAAAAACCAGGCAAAAAACACAATCCATTTTTTATCTACGGCGGTGTTGGTCTTGGCAAAACCCACCTCGCTCAAGCTGTCGGTCACGAGATACGAACTATCAATCCAAAGGCCAAGATCACCTATGTCTCCTGTGAAACATTTACCAACGATTTTATTAGTTCAATCGCCTCTCGTAAAATGTCTGAATTCAAAAAAAATTATCGCGACGTTGATGTCCTAATTGTTGATGACATTCAATTTCTATCATCAAAAGAAGGATCTCAAGAAGAGTTCTTCCACACCTTTAACTCTCTCCAACAACAATCGCGCCAGATCATCCTAACTGCCGATAAAACCCCACAAGCAATCCCCGCTCTCGAAGGTCGCCTGATGTCTCGTTTTGGCGGAGGAATGGTTGTCGATATCCAACCGCCAAATTTTGAGACCAGGATGGCAATTTTAAGTGAAAAAAGCCGTGAGAAGTCATTCGCTCTTCCCGACGAAGTAATCACCTATCTCGCTCGAAATATTCACTCAAACGTTCGTGAACTCGAAGGAGCATTGAATAGGCTTGCCGTATTCTGCCAATTTAACAATGCGTCCCCCACTGTTTCAACCGCCGAAAGCGTTCTAAAGGATATGATTAGCTCAACCAATAAAAAAGTCGATACAGCCGATATCATTACGGCTGTTTGTAGGCATTTTTCTATTACAAAAGAGGAAATACTAAGCGGTAAGAGAAAGAAGGAGCTAGTTGAGCCTCGACAAATCGCTATTTATTTAATAAGAGAACAAACAAATAAGTCGTTACCTGAAATTGGAAAGATTATGGGAGGAAAAGATCACACAACCATCATGTATGCAGAAAAAAAGATTGCTGAACTTATAAAGGTTGATTCCAATATTAAACATCAAGTTGAAGAAATTAGAGAGATTGTGTTACAGAGTTCATCAAGTTCGTAAAGTTGAAAGTTTATAAAGTGTGTAAATTTTGTCTTGATCTACTTTATGAACTTTAAGAACTTTTTACTTTACAAACTTGGTTCCAACTTTATAACTAATGTATAGTAATTTAAAAAATAGCAGTAGTAAGACTGTGGAAATGTGGGATTAAATCTCATCAGCCTGTGGATAACGCTGTGGATAACTTTTGAAATAAGTGGCAGATGTGATACGTTGGCACCATAAAATAACCTCAAATGGCTATTTATCCACAAGTTATCCACAGGCCAACATCAAAGTCTGTGGAAAACTCTGCATAAAAAGGAGACCATCATGAAAGTAAGTATCAAGCGGGAAAACCTCTCAAAGTCATTGTCCGTAGTTGGGAGAATGGTGAAGCAAAGGGCATCTCTGCCGGTTTTATCAAATATCATGTTGATGACTGATAGGGGCCGGCTTAAATTAGTTGCAACCGATTTGGAGGCAGCATGCTCTGAATGGATAGGGGCAAAGATCGATGAAGAGGGTGCCATAACCGTGCCAGCACGTACCCTAGTTGACTATGTCACAACCACCACAGATGACACCTTGGAGCTGGTGAGCGAGGGTGCCGATTTAAATATCAAGGGCGCCCGGCATCACGCTACAATTAAGGGAATTTCAGCCGAAGAGTTTCCTATCATTCCGCAGGTTAAATCAGGTTCACTAATCAAGATAAGGGCCCAGGAGCTAAAGACCGCCATCTTCTCGGTCGTTGTTGCCGCAGCGCTTGATGAAACGCGTCCGGTCTTGGCTGGTGTTTTGTTTAGGGTTGTTGGCAGTGATTTATTGCTCGTCGCAACTGACAGTTACCGTCTTGCGGAAAAAAGAATTGCTATTTTTGAGCCAGGCGTTGCGCTAGATGTTGTGATTCCGGCCCGAACATTGTCAGAGGTTGCTAGAATTCTTCCGGCGGATGATTCGATGATTGAAATTTCGAATGGTGAAAATCAAGTCCAGTTTCGTTTTGGAGAAACAGAGTTTTTAACTCGTCAGATCGATGGTGCTTTTCCAGATTATGAACAAATTATTCCTAAAGAATTTGTACTCGAAGCCGATCTGTCCAAAAACGAGTTTCAAGAAGCAATTAAGATGGCCAGCGTCTTTGCCAGAGATGCGGGAGGAAATATCAAGGTAGCAGCATCTGAATCGGGGATTGTCGTTTCAGCAATTTCTTCTCAAATTGGAGACGCCGAAAACCATGTTAAGGCTTCAACCAAAGGAACGGCTTTAACTGTTGCCTTCAATGCTAAGTATATTCTTGATGCCCTGAATGTCATGAATTCTGACGAGATGATTTTTGCTTTGTCAGGTCAATTAAATCCAGGAATGATTTTTGACAAGAATGACGGTTCATTCAGATATATAGTGATGCCGCTGAGGAATGACTAGGCAAATTTAAAATTTAAAAAATCAAATTTAAAATCAATTTAAAAATCTTAATTTGAAATTTTAAAACAGTTTTAAACATTTTGCATTTGGCCTTGAATTTAAATTTTAAATTGAAAATTTTAAATTGTCTCTATGATTAAATCTATCCACCTCAAAAACATAAGGAGTTTTACAGACTCAGTTTTCAAATTTGAAGAGGGGATCAACCTGATTGTTGGAGATAATGGTTCTGGTAAAACTACTCTCATGGAGTCGGTCGGCTTGTTTGCTTTTGGCAGGCTCTTAAGTGTCGAACACGATGCTTTGGTCGTCAGGTCTAACGAGGTAGCCGGGCGTATAGAGGCCGAGTTTTACGATAACGAGCGAAGCAGTTCTTCTGTCGGATTGTCGAGCAAAGAAAAGATAGTTGAGGTTGCTGGAGCGAGGGTGCCGGTTTCAAATCTAATTGGCCTACAGCCGCAGATATTTTTTAACCCCGAGACGGTTGATATCGTAGCGGGCTCACCAGTGGTTCGGCGGCGCGAGATGGATGTGATGATTTTAGAAATTGATCATAAGTTTGTGACTGATTTATTGAATTATAAAAAAATTTTAAAAGAGCGAAATATGTTGCTTCGAAGAATAGCTCTAGGAACTGCGAAGCGTAACGAGCTTGACTTTTGGGATGAAAAGCTTGCCAACTATGCAATAAAAATTTACAAAACACGGATTAAACTACTCGATTTTTATAATCAAAGAATCAATGATGTTTTTAAGAAGCTTTCCGATCGGGATAGAGAGCTAAAACTTAAGTATATTCCGAGTTGTGATTATGGCCGTTTTCGCGAGGTTCTGGTGGCTAAGACAGAGAGTGATGCTGAATCAGGCTCTACATCAGTCGGCCCACACCGTGATGATTTTACGTTTATGTTTTCCCATCATCCAATGAGGGAAGGCGCATCGCGTGGAGAGCAGCGTTTGGCAGCGGTTGCCTATAAAGCTTTAGGGCGGGAGTATCTCTTGCAAGCGGGGATTGATCCTATTATCATTTTAGATGACGTCTTTTCCGAGCTGGATCAGGTCAGGCGCAGCTCGGTCGCTAAGGTTTTAAATCTTTCAAAAGCTAAGCAGGTTATAATATCAGCGACAGACGAAAAAGTAATTCCTGATAATCTGATGAATAGTGCAAACGTAATAAAGCTAAACTAAAATGTCAAAGCTAAAAACTAAAATGACAAGAAATAAACAACCAGATTACATCTTTTTTGGGTCTAGTCTTTGTGTTAATCACTTAACATTTAAGCTTTTAGATTTAACATAATATTATTATGCAAGAAGATATTTCAAATATATTGTCTCGAAATCTAGCACGAAAAGGCCTCTTAAAAGCTGCCAATTGCGCGCGAGCCTGCGGGGTGGCTCGCGATATAGGCAAAGGGGACTATGAGCCAATTAGTTTCTGTAGGGGCGTGCTTAAGGTGTCTGTAGATTCATCGGCCAAGGCTCATCTGGTTAAGCTACAAGAAAAAATGATAATTTCTAAAATCAACGAAGCACTCAAGGAAGAGGTCGTAAAAAAGATCATATTTAAGATTGGTTAACAGCGGAAAAAGTGCCAAATATATTACTTGGCTCCGAGGGCTTAACTCGCTAGAAACCGAGACAAAGTGGTTTTATAAAACCCCCCACTATTTTTGTTTGCCGTGCTGAGTCGAGTCGTGCAGTCAGTCCCTATTTCTCGGGAATGGCAGCTTCTAACGGGACTTGCAAAGCGATAAAACTGTCTGATAGAATACTAATGTAAAGGCGAAGGAGGGGCACTTGTCAAAGGAAAGAACTCGTCTTGAAGATGAGGGCTGGCTTGAAGAGTATGAGGGGCAACTAGCGATTGATGCATATCAAACGAATGAATATGTGATCGTCAAAGCTCCTATTGCAGGGGTAAAACCGCAGGACCTAGAAATTTCTATAACTGACGAAGTTGTCACAGTTAAAGGTCAGAGACATCAGGAAGTTACCACGAGCGAGGCTGATTATTTTTGCCAGGAATGTTACTGGGGCTCTTTTTCGCGCTCATACGTCTTGCCTATTTCGGTTGATGCCGACAAAGCGCAAGCGGCGCTTAAAGATGGAATTTTGACTTTGACAATTCCGAAGCAGGAGAAGGCTAAGACGAGGATTCTGAAGGTAACATAGTAATTTAAAATTTAAAAACTCAAATTTAAAATCAATTTAAAAATTTTAATTTAAAAACAAACAGCAATTTATTCAGCTCATCAGTTGGCCAGAAATGGCCTTTTTTGTTCTGTCATTGCGCCTGACTTTGTGTCATTCCGGACTTGATCCGGAATCTATTCTTCCTAATCAGACCAGTTAGTGGTCTTTTTTTGAAACCTTGTTTCGTATAGTCAAAAAGCGTAAAATTCTGAGCAATTAAGAGGAATAAAATTATGAATATCAAAAAAGCAGTTTTTCCTGTTGCGGGATTAGGAACAAGATTTTTGCCGGCAACTAAGGCGCAGCCAAAAGAGATGTTGCCATTACTCGACAAACCAATTATTCAATACGCGGTTGAAGAGGTTGCAGCAACCGGCATCAAGGAGATGATTTTTGTCACCGCCCAAGGCAAGCACTCGATCGAAAATCATTTTGACACCGCTTTTGAGCTGGAGCGAATTTTGGAGGAAAAAGGTAAAACAGAGCTACTCGAAAAAGTGAAAGCAACTAGCCAGCTGGGAAAGTTTGTCTATGTCCGCCAGCAACAGCCACCGTTGGGTCTTGGCCACGCTGTCTTGATGGCCAAAGAGCTCGTATCCGAGCCATATTTTGCGGTGTTATTGCCAGACGATGTAATGGATTGCGAGAAGCCATGCTTGAAGCAAATGGTTGATGTGCAGGAGCAAGTCAATGGAGCAATTATTGCAGTTCAAAAAACAGATGCAGTTGGCCAAAAGAGATATGGAATTGTAAAGGTTGAGCCAACAGACAATCCTAAACTTCACAAGATTATTGATATCGTCGAAAAGCCGGGACCAGAAAATGCTCCGTCTGATTTAGCGGTTATGGGCAGATATATTCTGCCAATTGAGATTTTTGAAGTATTAGAGAAGACGCAAAAAGGTGCGGGTAATGAGATCCAGTTGACCGATGCCATCAAAGAGCTTCTTTCGACTCAGGACTTTTATGCTTACGAATACGAAGGCGAGAGATTAGATGCTGGAGAGGTCGCCGGTTATGTCAAGGCAACGATTAAATTAGCATTAAAAAGAGACGACATTAAAGACGAAGTAGTGAGCTGTATCAAGGAGCTTGGTCTTTAAGGAGGCAAGATAGCAAAAGAGGGGCTTCTAAAGAAACTTTACCTAGCTTTGAGGTGGCCTTTTGCATTGGGTCTGCTCGTGGCTTCATTGGTTATATTTTTAGTTGGTATGATCCAAACGCTGGGCTATAATGGGACGACCTCTCTTCAGCCGGTGGCTGTCACCGATAAGAAATGGACAGACTTTGACCCAAAGTTATTTAGTTCTGGGCAGAGTAAGGGTGCGCCATACAAGTGGGATGGCTCTGGTCCTAAGACTGAAGATAATATTGTGAAATTTGACAAGAGGTTAATTAGGGTTTTGACTTATTTGAAGCAGACGGGAAATAAGTCGTGCGTTTGGGATGGGACTCATGAAAAGATCGGACTATCGGTTGATTCACCGGAATTATCCGATTTAATTACGGCGCCATACAAGCAGCAATCGGTCTCTACGTTGTATAGAGGAACAGGTGTACGTATCACATCGGTCGACGAGGTAAAGTGCTCGATTAAACCTCGTCCACCGGCCGGTGGACTTGCGGGGGCTATATCGGCCGCAACAGGCAATACCTGCCCTTACCCGCAGCCTACGGTATTTGACTCAAGGTCTATTTCGCTACTTTCTAATACAACACTCTTGCCGCTTTTACCTTACGACATCAAGGATTGTGAAGTAAATTGTGCCGTTGATTATTATCCAGATAAACCTGCTGGCGCTGCCGATACGGATCCACCGACTATAATTGGTGCGTTAAAACATCTCGATCCAAGCCCCTTTAAGTACGAAGAAATGACACAAAAAATCCGGGAGGCTGGAATATATAAGACTGCTCAACTGATGTATGAAATAATGCGAATTGATGATCCAGATTGTGAAACCTCATCTGGAAACGTTCGTGGAGATCGGGCTATTCCGATTACCATGATTGCCCAAAACTGGGTGGTGGCCGAGCTCAAAGACACATGGCAGGATTTAATGACGCTAGCCGAAACGAGATTTCGCTTTACTTTTCAAAGCGGCTCACCCTTAGCGGGGCTAACTATGGACAAAAACCTAGACGACAAGGGTCTGCAGATAAACTTCTAGAAAATTTAAAATTTAAAAATATAAATTTAAAATCAATTTAAAAATCTCAATTTAAAATTCAAAAACAGTTTTAAACATTTTAAATTTGGGCTTGATTTTAAATTGCCCGAAGGGGCCCTTTGGGCAAAATTTTAAATTTTAAATTTGCTTTATTGTGCTATAATAGTCTCATGAACAAGAAGGGGATCGTACTTGTAGCTTTGTTGGTTGCGGCGTCCGTATTTTTAATTGTGCCTAATTCACCAGAAAAAGCGCAGGCGGCTGACTTTAACCAAAGTATTCTTATATCTGACGCAAATTTTGTTGCCACTAATGCAATGGATACAGCCACAATCCAAAGGTTCTTAGTTACAAAGAGCAGTTATTTAAAAGACTTTAGTGAGAATGGTAGATCGGCAGCACAAATCATTTATGACGCAGCGCAAGGCCGATATGAGGCCGCTGGATCGATTAGTGGTATTACAATAAATGAGTCAACCGGTACGGTTGCGCCGGGCGTACTTCTAACAACACTACAAAAAGAACAAAGTCTTATTTCCAAAACATCCAGAGATGATAATGCGCTCTCAAAGGCGATGGGCTATGCATGCCCAGATAGTAGCGGCTGCAATCCAACCTACGCGGGCTTTACCAAGCAGGTTGAAAACGCCGCTTGGCAGCTGAGGTTTAATTATGAACGGTCACAAAGTCATGGATTTGCCGACTATCAGGTAGGTCAATCATTTAACTTTGATGGCGATGTAGGAATATTTTACAATCGATCAACCGCGTCACTCTATCGCTATACTCCACATGTCTATAATGGCAACTATAATTTTTGGAATCTTTTTCACAATACATACAACTTCACAACCGCTGAATACCAAGCCTCCTTTGTCTCCCAATCAGGTTATCCAACTCTTCCCGCAGGCACCACCCAGACTCTCACCATCACTTATCGCAATACTGGTTCAGCTACCTGGGTACAGGGAGTTGTTAACCTCGGTCTAGTAGACTCTAACTACGGCTTCCGCTCTAGCTATGCCCTG
>Ga0172379_10008829_pt1 | contig 12584 bp, 10 predicted proteins | sample GrowelOW334metaG_FD_119756 | JGI IMG/M metagenome (GOLD analysis project Ga0172379, IMG submission 119756) | Groundwater microbial communities from an aquifer near a municipal landfill in Southern Ontario, Canada - Groundwater well OW334 metaG | ecosystem: Environmental > Aquatic > Deep... | reverse complement strand
GACGGCGTGGTACCGGCCTTCCGTGGGCAGACCACCGCAACGTTCCATCTCAACCTTGTTGCTGAGCATCTTCCAAGACAGATGTTCTACTGCAAGGCAGTGCTCGGAAAGCGGTACATGCAGGTATTGGGAATGGCAGAGGTTCGTCCTTCATCCGTTCCTGGTCACTCACAAGTCACCATTCCCGTAGGGGATGAAGGCTGTTCGGAACTCATCGTTCCGCGCAGCTGCATGGAACGCATTATCAAGAACAGTGCAGGGCAGCCGACTTCGGTCGTGCCTGTGGTACAGCTTGGTTCAAACGTTCGCGCACTCCAACTCCCTCGGATTACCGATGGACGTTTTGCTTCTTGGCCCAACACTCTGATCAGTAAGCCAAGCGGTCGGCCTGGCATCAGCCACGCTGCAGATCGTGCGCTCGCTCGCACACCGGACGGCAAGGTGAAATATCTTGGCGTCCTTTATCCCTTCCTTGTCGACACAGGAGGCGTACATGCGTAGAGTTTGCAACTTAGTTGCGCTGGTCATGTTGATGGTCGTGGTTGCGTGCGCTTCTGGTTCGCAGCCGGCGGGCGACTTCTTCCAGCCCATCGTAGATGCGTCGCCTCCTCTTTCGGCTCGGCAGATAGATATTGCTGCCAGGCCAGATTCTGGAGAAAACATTTTTCGTTGGAAACATCCTGGCGGCGACAAGAACAAGGAGACCGTTGCACAGTCGATAGAGCGTTTCGCCGACAAAGTTCCAGCGGATGTTCGCCAGCTCCTACTTCAGCAGTATCAAACCGGGCAGGCGGTTGTTACTACTTCTCAGTACGAGGGCGCAGTAACTGTCGGTGAGATATATGCCGGCTTGAAGACCGTACGGATGACGTTCGGTCGCGGCACCGTTGTGCCGAATGTCTATGTCGACCCTCGCGACTTCGTGTCGCCACAGTGGCAGCGAGCATCCAAGAAAGTGACAATGTATCAAGTCACCAAGAAGACATCTGCACGCTTCGACACCTACTACATCCTGGTTTTTGAGGAGTGTAACAATGTTGCGTTGGTCATTCTCGATAGCCAAGGCGACTGCATCAAGGACACACTACTGTGCGACACAGACTGCCTCAAAACCAAGGCAGTCGTCGCAGCACGTTAGTTGGGGGCTCGTCCCCCGACTTTTTTTCGAGTGCCGATATATATCGACGTTCGATAAAGGGTCATGAGAATCTCACGAAATATTCAGTATTACTAACAGAAAATTATTTTATTATGTCCCACGCATTACGGATTATTGGCGGAGCTCTCTTAGTGAGCGGTTTTATTTTCATTGCAGCGCTCGTAACAAACACTACTGGTCACGGTGTCTTTTTTCATGGAGCAGTAGTGCACGCTCAAGACGGTGATGGAGGTGGCGGCGGAGGAGGTGACGGTGGCGATGGAGGTGGTGACGGCGGCGCTGGTGATGGTGGTGGATGCTGCGGCGGCAGTGGCGATGGAGGCGGCGGCGGAGGTGATTCTGGTGGCGGTACTGGCGGAGGCGGTGATTCTGGTGGCGGTGCTGGTGGAGGTGGGGGAGGAAGTTCAAATCCACCACCCCCTCCACCACAATGTCCTGCCGGTACTACAGGCACATATCCTAACTGTGTGATCCCTACACCTCAGTGTCCTATAGGTACAACTGGGACATATCCTAACTGCGTGATACCTCCTGGGGATATAACAAACAACACATGTGTTAATAACAGCTGTAATACAACGAACACCACGACAAACAACACTTCCAATAACACAACAAATAACAGCAGCTTCAATACAACGAACACGACAACAAACTCGTATTCAAATTATCAAAACGGCTCATACAGCTTTGCGACCGGATGTCCGCAGGGGTACACAGGCGTGTATCCGGCTTGTACATTGTTGCAAAACAATATTGCGTACAACAATTATCGTCCTCAATATAATTACAGATACGAAGCACCTATATACACTTCACCCGTCTATCAAATACCTGTTGTTACACTCTCATCCATTCCGTATACAGGTCTTGAGTTAGGGACAACAGGAACCATTATGTACTGGGGCTTCTTGGTACTCTGGGTAGCGCTTGCAGCCTATCTCTTGATAGTTAAGCGAGTACAAAACATATTTGCTGACAAGATCGCAAAGTTACTCTAAACGTTTGCGCGCTCCTTGATGCGCTCAAGGGTTGGAGCGATAAAGTCTGCAAGTGTAACTGTTTGCTTGTCGGCGACGCGATTGTTTTCAACGGTAACTGTGCCATCAGCAACTTCTTTATCGCCAACAACGATAAAGCAGGGGACACGACCTTCTTTTGTTTCGCGGATGCGTTTACCCAGAGATTCATCTGCAGAAAGTTGTGCACGAATACCTGCGGCTTTAAGCTGAGCAACTACATCCTTTGCGTATGCATGGTGTGATTCTCCAACTGGGAGTACAGCAACTTGAACTGGTGAAAGCCATAGTGGAAGTTTTCCGTCAAAGTGTTCAAGAAGAACTGCAGCACATCGTTCAAGCGAACCTGCGATAGCTGCATGTATCATTACGACGCGTTCTTTCTCTCCTTTTTCATTTATACACGTGAGATCGAAGCGTTCAGGAATGTTCATGTCGAGCTGGATAGTTGCAACTTGCCACTCACGTCCCGCTGCGTTCTTTGCCATAAAGTCGAGCTTGGGTCCGTACAGTGCTGCTTCGCCTGGACCTTCAAACGTATCTGCGCCGCGTTCCTGTGCAAGACTGCGGAGCTCTCCTTCAGCACTGTCCCATACGGCAGGGGTGCCGATATATTTCTCAGGCGTAGCTGGATCGCGGAATGAGAGACGTACACGGAGTGTGAATCCAAATTTTTCATAGAAGGTATCGACAATATCCCAGATCTTTAGGAATTCTTCGCGTACCTGAGATGTACGGCAAAAGACATGTGCGTCATCTTGGGTGATTGAAAGTACACGAGTGAGACCACCGAGTTCTCCTGATTGCTCATCGCGGTACACCATTGTTGTTTCAGCATATCGCTGTGGCATTTCACGGTAGCTGTGTGGTTTGCGGTCAAAAATCTGCGTGTGGTGAGGGCAGTTCATTGGCTTCATGGCATACTCGCGACCTTCGCGAGAAGTGATCTTGAAAAGATCTTCCGCGAACTTATCCCAGTGCCCTGATTTTTCATACAGGTCGCGCTTTGTGATATGAGGGATGGTTACGCGCTCATATCCGCGTGCTTCACGCATTTCCCAAATAAATTTATCCAATTCAGTTCTAAAAATTGTACCCTTTGGTGTCCAAAGCGGGAGACCTGATCCGACTAGATCAGAAAACGTAAAGAGATCCAGCTCCTTACCAATGACTCGATGATCTCGTTCTTCCATAATGTGTGTTGATAGTAAATAAAAACGCCCTAGTGAAAACGCGATCTTCCGCGTACTCACTAGGACGATCTCACTGAAATCGCGGTTCCACCTAGTTTCCCCAAAGGGGCACTTTGTTTCGAATTAGGCGCGTGGCTCCCTTGGCGGGACTCCGGTTGGTAGCCGAAGCAATCTCCGATGTCCTTATACTACAGAGCTTTGAGTGCTTCGGCAACCATAGAAAGCTCGCCATTTCTGTTTGAGAGACGACCTTTCAGAGCGATGCAGGTCTCTGGTTTGAGTATAGTTTTGTATTCTTCAAAACTTTTTGGAAATACTACAGCTTCTATAGAGCCATCAAAGTCAGCGATTTTTATAAACGCCATTTGGTCTCCGCCTCGAGTAAGTAGTGTGCGCACGTCTTCAATCATGCCAGCTGCAACTGCAGTCATGCCTGGCATTACGCGCTGCTTCATCTCTTGGATGGTCATAGGTCGCTTGGAAAGCTTTTCTCTGTATTGGTCGAGTGGGTGTCCGGACACATACAAGCCGAGCAACTCTTTCTCCCACGCGAGACGCTCAGGCATTGGTGCCGGAGGAGCTTCTTTGAGTTGAACATCAGAGCTGTGGCTCTCAAGTCCTGCAAACAAAGAATCTTGTGATTGCTCTGCGCCTGCGTCGCGATGGTATTCCAAGAGAAGTTCCAAGTTTGCGAGCATCTGTCCGCGTTCACCGAAAGAGTCGAGTGCGCCGCATTGAATAAGGGACTCAAGACCTTTTTTATTTAAACTCGATGCACTAACTCGTGTTAGAAAATCTGAAAGGGAAGTAAATGGACCGTTTGTTTTACGTTCGCTAATGATTGCATCTGCAACTCCTTGTCCGAAGTTTTTAATAGAATACAGACCAAAGCGAATCGCATTTGAGTGTATAACCGTAAAGTCTCCATAACTTTCGTTTATATCCGGGGGAAGAATCTCAATACCCATGCGTTTACACTCCGCGACCATGACAGAGATGGTGTCGAGGTTTCCTGATTCTGCTGTTAGCACTGCTGCCATATATGGCGCAGGGTAGTGCGCTTTCATGTACGCTGTCTGGTACGCAACCTTTCCGTAGCTTGCTGCGTGCGCTTTGTTGAATCCGTACGCGGCAAACGGTTCGATCAATTTCCAGAGTTTCTCCGCAAGAGCTGGTGTGAGTTTTCCATATTCTACGAAACCTTTAAGGAGTTTTTCTTTTTCTTTCTCCATTACTTCAGGAATTTTCTTACCCATAGCTTTGCGAAGCGTGTCTGCCTCAAGCCACGAGTATCCCGCAAGATTGATGGAGGTAAGGAGCACGTCGTCTTGGTAAACAATCACTCCGTACGATGCATCCAAGTAATCCTTCATTCGAGGGTCGAGATAGTGAATGAGATGGGGGTTATGTTTGCGCTCAATATATTGAGGAATGGTTTCCATGGGTCCCGGACGGAACAACGCCACCATTGCGTTGATGTCATGGATGTTTGAAGGACGCAGTTCCTTCAGGTAGCGCGTCATGCCTGCACCGTTGAGTTGGAATGTTCCTTCGGTCTCACCGCGCGCGAGCATTTCGAATGTCTGCTTGTCATCAACTGGAATATTTTCTATATCAACCCGATCGCCAGTTATTTTCTCCACGAGGTCAACCGCATGCGCGAGAATTGCCAAGTTACGAATTCCAAGGAAGTCGAACTTAAGCAGTCCGGCTTCTTCAACGGAATACATATCGTACTGAGTGATGATCTTGCCGCCCTTAGGGTCTTTCTGAAGTGGTGTGTATTCAACAAGAGGTTTAGGGGAAATCACAACGCCAGCTGCGTGTACGGAGATGTGGCGTGCGCATCCTTCGAGTTTTTTTCCAAGGTCTATGATCTCCCGCACTTCTTCATCGGCTTTGTACATCTTGGCGAGCACTGGGTTTTCAACGAGCGCACGCTCAAGAGTCATAGGGAAGCCTTGGCTGCCGGGCGGTACTTCTTTTGCGATACGGTCACCAAGTCCATACGGGTACCCAAGTGCGCGTGCTACATCGCGCACAACACCACGGGCGAGCATGGTGCCGAACGTACCAATTTGCGCCACATGATCAGCGCCATATTTCCCGCGCACGTAGTCAATCATTTCATCGCGCCTATTGTCGGCGTAGTCCATGTCGATGTCGGGAGCGCTGGGACGTTGTGGGTTCAAGAAGCGTTCGAAGGGGAGTTTGTATTCCAAAGGATTCACATTGGTAATACCAAGTACATATGTAACAAGAGAGCCTGCGACAGATCCGCGGATGGTTGTGAGGATTCCATTTTTTCGTGCGAATTGGAGAAGATCCGCTACCACAAGGAAATATGGTGAATATCCTTTATCGCAAATAATTTTGTATTCGTACTCGATACGCTCACGAACGACAGAATTACCCAATCCGCGTTTCTGTAAGCCTTCTTCTATGAGGCGCCTAAGTTCTTGATCATATGTAGAGCCTGCAGGTAGTGAGACATCAGGGAATACCCAAGAACCCAACTTGAGTTCAAGGTTGCAGCGCTGTGCAATTTCCAGAGTTTTTGCCAACTGTTCCTCTGAGAACTGCTCTTCCATCTCTTGGGTGGTAGGGAAGTGAAAATCTTCTTCCTCCAAATATGCATTGTCTTCAGCGTTATCATTGTGTGCGATTTTTCGCATCGTCTCCCATGCGCGTCGATCGCCAGGCTGGATGTAGAAAATCTCGCGAAGCGCTACATCTGTATATAGATTCTCTTTGCCGAAAATATTGAGCAATTCTTTTGTATCTGTTAGCCGCGGGGGAGCGATGGCAAGTACACCTTCTTTGTGTGCCCGCAACATTGCATACGTTACGACAGGCTTACCTTCGTTTTCAGCAAAATATGAATCAGTAACAAGTGAAAGCAGATTTTTATACCCGGTCTCATTTTCCGCCAGTAGGATAAGTCGACCATTTGTTTCAAGTTCGACATCTACACCAACGATTGGTTTAATGTCGACTTTCTTACATTCTTTTATAAATTCAATAGCACCGTAGAAGCTGCTTAAGTCTGTAAGTGCAAGAGACTCAAGTCCTTGTTCCTTTGCCGCCTCAACGAGGTCAGGGATTTTTGGCAGTGCGGATAGGAGAGAGTAGTGCGAATGGACATGAAGGTGGGTAAATTTCGCAGCCATGATTGGATTATACTCTAGAGGTGAAAAAGATTCTCATTGGCGTAGATGAAGCTGGCAGAGGGCCCCTTGCTGGGCCTGTTGCTGTAGGGATTGTGGCGGTTCCAAAGAGATTCAATATAAGGAAGGCGTTCCCTGGAGTGGGAGATTCGAAGGCTCTTACTGAGAAAAAACGAGAAGAACTCTACGAGGTTGCGGTAGGGCTGAAGAAAGCGGGAACTATTACATTCTGTGTTCGTTTTGCGAGCGCTTCGGTAATAGATAGCATCGGTATCTCTAAGGCAGTTAGAAAAAGCGTTTGGAGCGGAGTTCTGAAACTAGCCCCAGAAGCAGATACGGCACATGTCTTGTTAGATGGGCTGCTCAGTGCACCGCCGGAATATTTACAGAAGACAATTATTAAGGGAGATGCGACAGAGCCTGTTATCTCACTCGCTTCTATTATCGCAAAAGTATCGCGCGATCGTTTGATGCACAGATTAGCAAAAGAGTATCCAGAATACGGATTCGAAGTGCATAAAGGGTACGGAACCAAAAAGCATCTCGATGCCATTTCCAAATTCGGACTTTCTGAAATACACAGGAGGACCTATTGCCACTTCTAAAATAAGTTGTAGGGTTCAGGTCATGGACGTTTCGTCTGTCCATGGTTAGTACATTCCGAGTCTAGGGAGTGAGTCGTGTCAATGAAGAAGAACGGCAAAGAGCCCGATCCTAAAAAGCCCTTGCCTCGTGAGCTAAGGGCGATACTTGCACGCAGTAATATCAGGGGCAAGCAATGTCTCTGCGCTTCCTGTGAGTTTGAGCCTAATGCTACGGTGGACAAAACCACCGGGCATGTCTTCTGTAGTACTCGCGACTCCAGCGAGTGGCAACAAATCCCGTGTACGTCTGGTGAGTGCGAACATCACCGCTGCCGGACGTAACCAAGAACTGCCCCCAAGCACTTTGCTTTGGGGGCTTTCCTTTTTTGAGCCTATTTGGTATAGTCCCAGCATGGTAGTCCGAATGAGACATACGCGTGCGCACACGGCAAACCGCCGTTCGCACCACGCACTTGTAGCTACGACGCTCGCTAAATGCGAGTGTGGAGCAGTGCGTGTATCACACCGCGCATGTGCACAGTGCGGCCGCTACCGTGGACGTGTCGTTATCGATGTTGCTGCAAAAGCAAAGCGAAAGGCGGCAAAGGCTGGAAGCAAGAGCGAGGCAAGTAAGTAGTTCTCGGTTGGCTCTTGGGTCTATCTCTCTGGGCGTTTAAGTTCCGTTAGTTCTTTGTTGACATGGCAAATAGGCACCTATCACGATCAGTAGTTCTCCAAACCCTCTTTGAATGGGATTTCCGTGATTCTCCTAAGGAGCTCATAGAAGAAGCATTGGAGAGAAACGCAGGCGAATTTGCATCAGGCGCCGGTGACCTTCCGTTTATGGAAGAGTTGCTGAAGGGCGTCATTGAGCGTCGGGCTGATTTGGATTTGGTTATTGAAAAAGCCGCCCCTGAGTGGCCGCTTGATCGTATTGCGCTTGTGGATAGAAACGTACTCCGTCTTGGATTGTACGAGCTCCTATTCTCCGACCGCGAGAAAGTGCCAGCAAAAGTTGCTATCAACGAAGCCATTGAACTTGCTAAAAACTTCGGAGGTGAAAACAGCGGAAGATTCGTAAACGGCGTGCTCGGTGCCGTATACAAAGAATTGGGTGAACCGGGTAAAGATGAAGTTTCAAAAAAGAAAAAAGATGTTCCATACGAACAGCTACCAGTCCAGCATTTGGGTGGAGCTATAGTATTTGGACGCCATCAAGGTGATATATACCTTGCCCTCGTGCACGATATTTTTGGCCACTGGACTCTTTCCAAGGGCAAAATAGGAGATAAAGAGGAATTTGCCAACGAAACAGTTGAAGAGGGTACCATCCGTGAAATAAAGGAGGAGATGGGCCTTGATATAAAACTTATCGAAAAGGTGGGGGAGAACGAATATGTTGCCTCTGACCCAAAGACTGGCAAGAAACGAAAGCACGTTACGTATTTCCTTGCAGAAGCACCGTATGGAGAAATACATCTAAAACAAACTGGCGGCCTCGACGACGCTCGTTGGTTCCGCATGCAGGATGCACTTGAATTGAACTTCTATGATGATATGCTGCCGCTGATAACAAAGGCGCTGCAAAGCATCCAAGATAAAAGTAAAAAATAACTAACTCAGACATGGCAGAGAAAGATTTTCAGTCGTTTGAAGAGAAGATAGGATTACAGTTTAACGACGCGAATCTGCTCAGGCAGGCGTTTACACACCGTTCATATTTGAACGAACATCGCGGATACGAACTAGGCCACAACGAGCGTCTCGAATTTTTGGGTGACGCGGTTCTTGAACTTATCTCCACCCACTTTTTGTACGAAGAATACCCAGACAAGCATGAGGGCGACCTCACTGCGTATCGCGCAGCGCTTGTAAACGCAATCACACTTTCTGAAGTTGCAGCGGATCTTGGTATGAATGATTACCTCCTACTTTCAAAAGGAGAATCAAAAGACACTGGTCGTGCACGACAGATACTGCTCGCAAATGCATTTGAGGCAGTCGTCGGCGCAATATATTTGGACTTAGGGTACGATGCCGCAAAGAAATTTATTACCGACCACGTTTTCCCTAAGATGGACGGCATAATTAAGGGTCGTCTCTGGCAGGATTCAAAATCAGCACTTCAAGAAAAGGTACAGGAACATGAGGGAATGACCCCGCACTACTCAGTCGTCAAAGAAAGTGGTCCAGACCACGACAAACACTTTGTTGTTGGCGTATATGCTGGCAGCAACTTGCTTGCCCAAGGTGAAGGCCGCTCAAAACAAGACGCAGAGCAGTCTGCTGCGCGTGCCGCTCTCGATGCGAAGGGGTGGTAAGTAACTTGCGAAACTTACGGAGTTCGATATCTTTAAAGAGGACTGTTGAACAACATCACAAGCACTGATCGCTCATCGCGGTGCTCGCTCCACTGGAGCGAGGTGTTAAGAGGGAACGAAAAACCAGCGCTCGAGGCTTTCGAGTCAAATGAAACATAACAAATGTCTCTGCAGACATATAGAGCTGGTGTAGCCCAGAACGGCATCTAAGGTCTCCAAGCCATGATTCAGCATCCGAAAGCTAAATCATGCACCGAAGTTCCGTGCCTTACGAGGCGGTAGATAGTCCAAATTTTCGCTCGGCTTCGGCCGGGCTTTTTCTTTGCTACAATAATCCCAATGCGTCTGAAGTCGATAGAACTGGCGGGGTTTAAATCCTTTGCGCGAAAAACGGAGTTGCAATTTGCCTCTGCGATTACTGCTATTGTTGGACCTAACGGTTCGGGTAAAAGCAATATTGCAGAAAGCTTCCGCTTTGTGCTCGGCGAGCAGTCGATGAAGTCTATGCGCGGTAAGCGCGGTGAAGACATGATATGGAACGGCTCGGCTGCCGTGCCTCGCGCAGGCCGTGCATCGGTTAAGCTCACGTTTGATAATACAGACAGAGCGCTCAATGTAGATTTTGATGAAGTGACACTTGAACGCGTTGTTCATCGCGATGGCGGCAACGACTATTTGCTTAACGGCAGCCAAGTGCGCCTGCGCGATATTACAGAACTGCTGAGCCAGGCAAATATTGGCTCTTCTGGCCATCATATTATTTCCCAAGGGGAAGCGGACAGAATTCTCTCATCATCTGCGCGTGAACGCAGAGAGATGCTAGAAGATGCACTCGGGCTTACAGCATTTTTGTACAAGAAAGAAGAAGCACAAAAGAAGTTAGAGAAAACAGCGGAGAACATGCGTGAGGTAGAAAGCCTGCGCCGTGAACTCGCGCCTCATCTGCGCTTCTTGCAGAACCAAGTAAAGAAAATTGAACAATCAGAAAAGCTCAGACACGATACTGTTGAGCAGTATCTGGAATACTTTAAGCGCGAGCATGTATATATCACTGTTGCTGGTGGAATGCTTGCAGAAGAAAAAGAGTCGCCAGTTGCAGAATATGCAAAACTCGAGACACTCATCTCTCATCTTCGTAGTGAGGTTGCAAAGAAGCAGGGAGATACCGGTGCATCTGAGCTTGTAGAACTTGAAAGTGCTGGCCGTAAAGCGGCAAGCCATGAAGCTTCGCTTGTGCGTGACATTGGGCGTCTCGAAGGCGAGATGCAAGCGCATGAGCGCATTGCAAAGACAGTTCAAGACTCTGTGCCGGGTACGCAGGTACGCGAGTTTGCGGAACACATAGAGCGTGGGCTCCAAGATCTCATGTCTCTCGATGGTGCAGAGATTAAGCAGCGTCTTTCAACGTTGGTGACTTTTGCAAAAGAATTCTTAGGCCGTATTCAACAGCGTAGCGAAGAGCCGGGACACTCATTGGAAGATCTCAAGGCTCGTAAGGGGCAGCTTGAGCACGAGCTTGGTGTGCTGCGCGAGGAACAAGTTCGCATTGAAGCTGCAGTAAAAGAACTTCGCTCAAAGATTGAAAACGAAAAGGATGCGAATCGTGAGGCAGAACGAGAACTCTTTACTGCTATGGCACGTCGCAGTGAGCTTGAGACAACACTTGCCCGCCTACGCGGTCGAGAAGAAATGCTCGCACGCGACACAGAGCAATTTAAGCGAGAGGTAGGGGATGCAGCGATGCTTTTGGGACGAGAAGTTGCTTCTTATGCAGAGGCAGAAGTTCGTGGTGAGCAGGGTGCCCTTCTTTCCGACGCTCAGATTTCAGATGAGCCGCGAGTTGTTCAAGAAGAACGACGCCGAAAACTTGAACGTATGAAGATCCGCCTTGAAGAACTTGGCGCGGGCAATTCTTCAGAAGTATTGAAAGAGCATCAAGAAACTACGGAGCGTGATGAGTTCCTTGCTCGAGAACTTGCTGACCTAGAGCTTTCAGCTCAGTCACTTAATCAATTGATACTTGATCTCACTCAAACTCTTCATGTTCGTTTTGAAGAAGGTGTTGAGAAGATAAATACTGAGTTCGACCGCTTCTTTAAACTTATGTTCGGCGGAGGAAATGCATCGCTCCAGATGGTGAAAGAAAGCACTGGAGATACTGAGGATGGAGAAGAAGGAGACGAAACTGAAGCAGGAGTAGAGATTAGCATCAGTCTTGCGCACAAGCGTGTGAAGGGCCTCCACATGCTCTCGGGAGGTGAACGTGCGCTGACATCTATCGCACTTATCTTTGCAATGTCCCAGGTGAATCCACCACCGTTCCTTATACTCGATGAAACAGAAGCTGCTCTCGACGAGGCAAACTCACGCCGTTACGGTGACATGATAGAAAGCTTGTCAGAGAAGTCTCAACTTATTTTGATTACGCACAATCGCGAAACTATGTCGCGTGGCGGTATTCTCTACGGCATCACCATGGGCTCCGACGGTGTTTCTAAACTTCTGTCAGTTAAATTTGAAGACGCAGTCGCTGTGGCGAAATAAAAAATTCGGTGTATAGTCGAAACGTTAGTTCATTGAGGGAGTGAGGATGGAAAAGGATAAAGATCCTGTCTTTGCCCATAGGGAGCGGCTCTACCGCAAACATGGTAATGAGATTTTCACCAGACCCTTGTTCTGGGAACGTCTCGGACCATATCTCGGGGCGTGGTTAAAGTGCACCGAACATGCACATGCACTGATACCGCAAGAAGTGACAAACTTCTTTCAGCCCTATGAGCCTAACTGACGAGTTCAAAGTCAGCGGTTCGAGCGGCCAGATCGGCTGCAATCAAACGTACGCGCACGGAATCCCCGAGCGCGTACTTTTTTTGTGTGCGCTGGCCTACGACTGCATATTCTTTCGGACGATGTTCAAAGAAATCTCCTTGAAGTGCACGCATGCGTACAAGACCTTCTGATGCAGTGACTTTGTCTTCTACATAAATACCCCAATCAGTAACGCCTGAGATAACAGCATCAAACTCTTGGCCAATGCGAGAGCTCAAATATTCAACTTGTTTGTAGCGGATAGAATCACGTTCTGCAGAAACTGCTTTTGCTTCCTGTTCGCTAGCGGTGATGCACATGCGTTCAAGCGTT
>Ga0172379_10008828_pt1 | contig 12585 bp, 31 predicted proteins | sample GrowelOW334metaG_FD_119756 | JGI IMG/M metagenome (GOLD analysis project Ga0172379, IMG submission 119756) | Groundwater microbial communities from an aquifer near a municipal landfill in Southern Ontario, Canada - Groundwater well OW334 metaG | ecosystem: Environmental > Aquatic > Deep... | reverse complement strand
TCTATAGGGGTTTTTTATTAATCAGTATTTATTGATTCTTCATCTCCAAATGGACAAAAATATTTAGTATCATCTGAAAGTGGGCTTTCGTATTCTAGATCATATAGAAAATCTTGAGAATCATGTGGGAGTTCATGCCTCCATACCCATCCTGTTCCATTACAAATACAATCTCTTTTATGTTCCATTTTTTACCTATTGACAAATTAATGGTATTGTGATATAATACCCTTGCTGCGGTAGCCTAAGGGGGACTAATGGTATATCTATAGTACATATAGGTCATTCTTTAGTATTTACTTAATATTATAGATATGTACTATTAGCCCTATTAGATAAATACATATTATTTAATCTATCTGATATAGCAGTAATCTCTTTCTCCTTCTTAGATAGTAGTACTCTTAGTTCCTTATTATCTTGTTGTTCTGATAGTAGTTGAGATTGTAAAGAGAAATTATAATCTCTAAGGGTTTCTGTTTCTTTCACAAAATCTGAGTACTTTATATATTCTCCAGTAGCAGAGGGTAACATTATTGCACCTTTTTCTGAATGACAACTGATTATATATTTTTGTATCATATTAAATCACTTGCTTTAAAATATTTTATAATTGCGAAATTATAGAGATCATCTATAGAGTATTCACATTTAAAAATAGTCGGTTTTGTACTATATATTGATATGGGTTTTACATATCCAAAGTTTGGATGAGCTTTAAGACGATATTGATTATTTAAAACTACTTTACTTGCTATCATAATAAATCTATTTGGTTAATGGGATATATAATATCCAAGGTTTTGGTTTCTACTAACTTATCATATTCTTTAGGAGAAATAATATCTTTTCGTAATCTGGTTAGTTTATATTTTCCAGTAGAATACATTAATATTTCATACCTATCTATATCTACTAATTTAGAGAGGGAGTATGCCTTGTATTTTTCACTTTTATCTGGGTCTCTTAATCTTGCTGAGATAATTGTTCTTAATCTACGTATTAGTAGGTACTCCCAATACCATTCACTACTCTCTCCTCTACGTATGGCTCTTACTTTTCTCTCACACATCCCAAACTTTTTAGCTATATGAGAAGCTGGTAGTGTAGATGTAAGCATATATAATACATCAGCACTTACCAACTTACTATTTGGATCTAATCTAAAGTATCCAGCTCTAGGACCTACCTTGCAAAAAGAGAATATTCTTCTTTCTTCATCTAATACATCTTGTGGAATTATTTCAGGTTTGTCAGCATAATATAAAATATTATAAAGATAATTAGAAGATATTTCAAAAGCATCCTCTAATTCCTTTTTAGTTCCTGTAGGAGCATCAAACCAATTATTTCTTTTATTAAAATTAAGTTTTACTTTTGCCATTACTTACCTAATACATGAAGCATATCACTACTACATTCAGATTGATGTGATGACCAAACACTACAAGGACTTTGTGAAGAAACACCTATTTGTATCCACAAAAATATTACAACTGCTAGGGTTATATACCCAATTATATTTAATACTTTTAATATCTTATTCATTATCTTTCCCATGTTATTACAATTTTAAATTTTCCAGGTAAGTAACCTTGTGGCTCTCCTGGAGGGTTAGGAATATCTGTAAGAACTATAAATATATCATCTATTAAATCAATATATAAATTCTCTTCAGAATATATTCCCTCGAATACTTTATCTATCTTCATCTTCTAAATACTCCTCTTCAGATATTTCTGATACTATAACCCTATAGTATCTATAGTCTATATCATTCATTGTCAGGTAAACCCTCTCTTGTATACTCTCAAAAGCATCTGGTAGATCTTCTTCAGAGTATACTTTATTTATTATTTCGCACATTATTTAGATTGTATTCCTTTATTAATAATTTACCGATATATCTGTTTAATTTCGATGATTTTTTCCACAGATATCTAAGTATTTTAATTTTCATTTTAAAGTATTCAATTTAGTTATTAATTGTTCAAATAATATACCACTTAAATCATCAATTCTAAATGGATCATTTATATTTGTATATATATCTAGATAATTTATATATCTGCTAACTGTAGTTATGTGGTAGTATAAAATAAATACTTTATTATTATCACTACGTTCTATTAACACACCTTTATTTAATAGTGTTATCATTTTACTGGGCAAACTCCCGATTGGCACTCATCATCTTCTAACTCATAAAAAGAATTAGTAGACTCATCTATATTTATTTGATCTAGTTTTATAACATATTCATCAAAAACCTCTTTAGTAACTACTTCCTGTGGAAGATATAAGTATCCCAAATCTTTAGCAGTTTTAGTTGGATCAGCTCTAAAGATAAAACTAACACCTACATAACTATTCCAATTAGTTAATAACCAGCTTTTAATATCTTCTACTTCTTCTAAATCATAAGAGATAGTAACAGAGGTATTGTGCTGTGTCCAATTGTTCTGGAGAAGTTTATATTTTTTAAGTTGATCTATTGCAGAAGTAGTGTTTATATAAGTACCATTGATTTCTGTAAAGTCTATATCTTCCCAGGATACAGGAAAAGTTACTAATATTCCTTCTTTATCTGCTGGATTAGGTATTACCCTATATCCTGCATTCTTTAATTTAGGAATAAGGGGATCATTCTTACCAAAGTTTACATTGTTGAAAATATATCGTCCTAAAGGAGCGTGTATTCCTTCCGAAGTATCCATTATTTTTGAGAGAGTTCCACTTGGTTTAATTGTGGTTATATTTTTAGGATGAGGAGTTCCTAATTCATCTGCCATGCTATAAGCTGCTGAAGTAGCTACTCTTTGTAGATCTGTATAATCATACTCTTTTAAATCATTTCTACGAGCAATACCTGTAATGCCTACACCACATAATCTTAGAAACTCATTGTTTAGATGCCACGCTTCTTGTAATATACCATCCTCTAAATTTACACAAGTTTGTCTATAGTTGGCACGAGCTGCAATTATTATAGCCTCTTTTAATCCAGAATAATCTCCATAAAACTTACCTACATCAACTTCTGTTAGATTACAAAAGCTTTTATTACCGAGGAGTATTTCTGAGCATGGATTTACGCCCTTAAACCAAGGGGCTCTCTTTAGTGCTGCCTCTCCATTGATAAATCCTGGCTCACTTCCACCAGATTCTATCATTAAATCAAAGATTTCTGTAAGCCTCTCATAGCTAGGTTTAGAGTAAAAGACAAGAGAATTATTAGACTGATAACGCTGATAGTTACCTGTAATTTCAATATCTTTCTTGGCTGTTACAAATGCCTTCCATTCTGGATTAGAAGCATCCAGTAAGGCAATTTCAGCTGATCTACGAGATGAAAGGATTGTGCCTAACCAGTTAAGTATATCTAATATATCAATCGCCGTTAAGAGGCTACCTGCTCGTTTATTCATTATATTAATAATAGCAGAATAGGCAGTACTTATCGCCTCATCTCCTGATGAAATCCATCCATACCCTTTTAATCGTTCACCTGCTGGTCTAATATTACTAAAATCAAGAATAAGTTTTGTAGCAGGGTATTTACCAGCCATGATTTTCCCAATTGATTTGGCCCAAGCCTCAGCACTGTCACCAATTGAAATTGTCCATATTTTATCATAAGAATCCCATGATTCAATATTATATTCATTACCACCTTTTTCAGTTCTTTCAGATCTTATTATTTTAATATTCTCAATATATTTAGAGAACCCATTTAGTGATCCTGTTACTGGAGTAAAACCTACACCACAGCCCTGTAGTAACAGCCACAAACAATCAACTACATCATATACAGTCTCTACATAAGTATGAGCACAGTTAAATTGTGAAGCCTCTCTTTTTTTAGCTACTTCAGTTCCTCCCAACCAAAGAGTTCTACCAGATACACTTACCTTCCTTTGATACATTAGATTACGAAGAGTGTTTAATTCATTTACTTCATTATCTAATAGATCACTTCCTTTTGCTCTAATCCATAACCAAGTTTGATGGTGGATAACCCTATCTACTGTTTGTTCCCATGTTTCAAATATAGTTCCTTCATCATTTAAATTTCTATTATATGTTCTTCGAGTTATAATTTCTGCTCTTGCTGATACTTTTTTATTCATTAGATTCCTTATAGTATATTTTAATATCTATATTTCACAAGTTATATGTAATTCGCGTTTTGCTTCTAGATATGCCATATACGCTTTTTCTGGTGTATCAAAATATCCTAAGAATGTTTGAACATCATTAGTCTTTATTGTCGCTCTAAATCTTCCTCTATGCTTACATACTCCTAATATTCCTAGTTTATTTGTGCACATTGCTACTCTCTGATTTTGAGCATTCTCACTATCACTTACGTCTCTTAGATTTTCTATCCTATTATCATCTCTAATTCCATTTATATGATCTATCTTATTCTTTGGAAATATACCAAAATGATATAGCCAAGCTAGTCTATGTGAATAATATAGTTTATTATTTATTCTGATTTTTCTATATCCTGTAGAGGTATCTATGCAACCAGCCTCATCTCCAATCTTTATATTAAAAGATTTAACCACCTTCCAAGTTAATTTTCCTGTATCTTTATTATAAAATAAAACTTCTTTTAAAAGATCTTGTAGAGTATTTCTATCTTTACCTATTATTTCCATTATTTTCCTCTAAATATAATTCTAATGTAGCTAGGCTATTCCATGCTAAGTGACTTAGATGCAAAAGTTTACTCTCAGAATCATATATCTCACCAGATTTATATTTAAAATAGTGTCTTAATAAGGCAGAAGAGTATCTATGAACACCATTAGGCACAGACAGCCAACCATGTTCACTATATTTCTTAGCCCCAAAAGTACCTACCTTTCCTACCTCAATTAAGGCCCTACTGAAATCTCCAAGTACCAAATCTAAATCTGGTTTAGCATGATCTAATTTAGCTCCAGGGGTGTGTGGATTATTAGGATAATCAAATTGATCATCTTCATATTTTTCATCACAGTCTTTTAAACTCTCATTCACCTGTAGAATTTTATTGTTAAATCCTAATGATTCAGGATAGATGATCTTTCCCTCTTCATCCTTATAATACAATCCTTCTTCACTATGATATGCTTCTGTAATCATTTAATATTATCTCTTATTAATTCATCCCAAGGCTTTCCAGATAAAATATGTAAAACAAACAGATCATTTAGATCTTTAGGTGATATATACTTACCATATTTGAGAATATATTTTGTATTATACCAATCTTGTCCAGGTAAACTACCTATTCTAAGTTGGTGATTAGTCTTTTTTATAAAGAGGGTACTACATACTTTCTCTATTGTTTCCATACTATTCTTTTAATAGTTCTGGATACTGAACTTGATCTAATACTTCAGTAATAAAAGTATTCCAATATTTTAATCTATGCCCAGTACGCTGTCTAATAATATTCTGAAGGGACATATAGTTACAGCAAATTTGTCGTTCTTGTAACCAACCTTCAGGTAAATTAATTTTTAACCTAGTAATATCGTGATATTCAGAGTGTTCAGGATTATTAAAATCCAATAAACAATTGTTGAATGCTTCAATAATACTAGGGGATGTACCCACTTCATAATCCAGTTCATTTGTTAATCTCTTAGATAAGGTATGCATTGTTGAAGAGGAGTTTGCAGTTACTCCTACTTTATATGTATCAAATTCAGACCACCAACATCTAGCAGCTTGTATATAAATCCATACACTCATAGATGCTAAATATTTGTTATGCCCACCACCTTTAAATGCTAGTTTTGTTGCTCTATATTTAGCCCTCTCTTCTTTTTCATCATCCCACCAATCCCATAAATCTTCTTTATGATCATAGAAAGAAAGAGATAACCCCATTGTTGCCTCTTCTATTCCAGCTTCTCTTAATACTTCAACTTTCATAAATTTATCTGAATTACTAAATTAAATAAATAGAATCTAAAGGCTATAAACTTATTACCTATAGGATTAGTATCTATTTGTATTGTAGGTATTAGATAAAATAATTCCTTACTTAAAAAGTATATATTAATATAATCTATATTATTTGAGTAGGCCCTTCCTTTTTTAATCATTATATAACTCCAAATCTGATTGTAATTCTGATTTAAGAATAATATTCTCAGATACACTAGGTACTACAATACTTTCTATTTTCTTAATTATAGATTGATTAATCATACATACCAAATCTAAGTTAGTATTATTTTCCTCATAGAATGTTACAAAATCTTTTAGATCTTCTGTAGATCCCATAGAACTTGCTGCTATCAGCTCTATTTCTCCAGAGATATAAGAAACCTTGAAACATCTATTAGGCTCTTCTTTAAAACTTGAATCTACTAGTGTTAGCATTTATCTTTTTGACCTTTCCATTATTAAATATATTAAAACGGAGACTACTAATACTACTATTATTACATTCATTTTATTTCCTTTTGAAACGTGAGTATATGTGATTTGAAGCCATAAGTCTTTTAAATAAAGCTTCACCAGCATCTTCCCATGTTTTAACTAATTTAAGTAAACCTCTAAACTCTTCTTCAGTCATAGACCCCTTAACATTGTTATAATAGCGGGATGTACAGCCCAAATTATCTAATTTAAAAGACCCTTTTCTACAAATAGGAATTTTGTGATCTACTTCCACCACTTCAGTACTTATAAATCCACCAGTGATATAACAAGATATTGGTAATTGAGCTTCTAACCATGCTTGTATCTCAGCACGAGTAGGTACATCGTCTAAATTCTCTCCATATTTCATAGCCCTAGTTCTCCAAGAGCTTCTTAATTGAGATGCCTTATACTGACACCAATTAGCTTTCTTCATTGGGTTTTTTGATTTTCTTATTGTCACAATACTTCCTATATAGTACAAGTAAGATGAAGTTTACGTTTAGCAGATAAATAAGCTTTATTAGCCTCTTCTGGTGTAGAAAATAAACCAATATTTTTACTTATTCCATTTACTCCTATTCTAGCTTGATATTTTTTAGTTATACTATGAAAGCTTACGCCTAGAAAACCATTCAGATTGTTCTTATGTGCCACTCTTTGATTTTGATTATTTTCCAATCTAGAAACACATCTTAAATTAGAGAGTATATTATTACATCTAACTCCATCTATATGATCTACGTGTTCTATTGGTAAGTTACCATAGGTATATAAAATTGCTAATCTGTGGGCCTTATATTGTTTTCCGCTTATACCAATTTTAATATATCCAGTAGATTTATCTAAATACCCTGCCTCTAATCCTAGTTTTTCTTTATGCTGTTTTGGTACATTAATCCAGATAAATATTCCAGTATATCTATCATATTCTAAAATTTCTTTTAGTCTATCTTGACTAATCATTTTTAAACTCCATAGGTATCAGCCACCTCTCATTTTCATCACGAGTTCTCCTCATCCACAATAAATTACCAATTTCAAAGAGAATATCATGAATACTTTTATCTTTTGGTACATCATTATACCATTTTGTTTTAGATAATTTAGTTTTTGGATCAGACTTTTTAAGCCAAGATAGGTAGAAAGGATAGATGGCCTGATAGTAGTCTCTTTCTTTTAGTCCCCATAATCCCCTTAGAAATTTCTCAGCACCTACCTCTCCTAATAAATATGGAGAGGGAATATTATCTACTGTATCACCAACTAATAGTTGTTTAAAGAAGTTGTGTCTGGCTTGATCTGGAGTAATTATTTGAAGGAGTTTAGTGGAAATATTAAAATTAAGAGATGGTACTGTTCTTAGATCTTTGTCTGTTGAGCAAATTATAGGATTATCAAATAATGATATTCCAGAACTCATCATATCATCGGCCTCTAAGAATGGTAAAAACTCAGCACCTCTCTCCCACAATAAATCTTTTATATATTTGAGATATATAGGCTTATTATCTCCTACTCTGTTTCCTTTATATGGAACAAAGGTAGCTAGTTTATATCTAAAGTTATCTTCACCAGATAAATATAGCTTTATATCAGTAGCCTTAGTTTCTAATAATATACCAGAGATATAGGAGTCTATCATATCTTCCATTCCGTTAGGAGGAAGGGCTACAATCTCTTGTATAATATCTAAATCTTGTCTATTACCTATAGACTCTATAGCATCTGCTTTATTTTTAAAATTGTATAAAACTTTATCATCTTTAGTAGTAGAATACCAAATCTGTTGATATCTAAGGGCTACTTTGTAGGCTAATTCGTCTCCATCTATAAGTGCTATTTTGCTACTCATGCCTTAAAAAATTCAGGGGAAGATATAGCATCTAAAGCTGCTTGTAGTTCTTGTATGTGTTTAAGAGCCTGTGGTAATAAAAAGGTTTCTATCTCTATTACCTTATGTTTTTTATTAACAATTTGATAAGATAAGTTTTCTTTCGTTACCGTATTTCCTACTACTAATATATAATCTTGTGTTTCTTTTAATATACTATTCATTCATATTTCCCAATATTAATTTATAAAAACATCCATGTATAATAATCCTATTAATTATATAGTATCTTAATTATTAATTAAAATCACCATCATCATAAGAGTCATCTTTTTCTGTTGAGGTCTTATCTGGATCAGCAGAGCCAAACTCATCACCATCCTGAGCACCATATGGGACATGAACTAATACCTGTACGCCCTTTAGATCTGTAGTAATGCCTTTACCAAATTTATTATCATAACCAACTAGTCCATATTGAATATTGCAGATACTACCATTTCCTATTAATTTATCAAATTTATCATCTTTACCACCTGGACCACATACCACTGGAGGGTTATTTTCTGATACACCATCTGCTTTTAATACCTTCCTTTTAAACCTAAAAGATTTAGTTCCATCATCCTCGTTTTTAATCCTTATTCCCTTAGGATTTAAAGCTTTTGCTTCTGCTTGAAGGGCTTTAGCTTGCTCGGGGGTAAGAGTAACCTGAATTTCCCAAGATGGTTCAAACATTGTATTGGGCTTATGGACTGACGCCCAGAATACAGGACAATTTCTTAATACACTCATATTTTATTTCCTAATTAGTTAATTACTTTAGTTGTTATACCACATACTGTACATCTGTACTCTCCAGACTCCCCTGCTTTCTCAGATGAATGGGAAGTTCTATTAAATACCCTATTTCCTTTTCCATAAAGTTCATCTTGGCCCTTATTAGAACAAGTGCAATTCTTTACTTTTGTTGTTTCACTTTTCATTTTTTCTCTATTTAAAGTATTATTATATCACTGTTTCTCTAATCTGTCAATACCTCTAATTCAAGTTTTTTTATTAATAATTCAGAAACAATATCAACTATATCATCATAATAAATACCAATTCCAAGTGCCCCTTCTATTGTACTGACAATTTCAGATGATATCTCTATTAAATCATTTGTATTTATTTTCATATTAATGTAATAATGCTATCATTAACCAACCAGTTACAAATATACTATATAATGATAATGCTGTTAAAAATATTCTATTAATAAGCAATTCATCTTCAAGTTTATAGGATTCTTCTGCCCAATATTCATTTTGAGTCCTTAAAGACTCTATTATTTCATTTCTATTATCATTAATCATATTATTCCCAATTATCTATATTTTCTTTTACTTCACCTTTACCTCCACAGCTCTGACAGCTTCCACCATCCCACCGTCCTTCTCCTGTACCATAACAAACTGGACAAGTATTATCATCCTCTCCTAATATCTCTATTTTCTCATCTAATAGTTCTTTATCAGACAAATCCCTAAAGTATTCATATTGATCATTATAGAAGTGTTGCATTAATGCTTCTATTGGGCAATCGTCTGTAACTCTTTGAGCTAATTCATCTATTAGTTTTTCTCGTTCTTTATAGTTCATTTAATAACTCCTTTTTATTTTTCATTCTAGCTTTGCCTTTCCAAATTTGTCTAGTTGTAGCTCTATTTTTAGATTTAAGTTTCATATGTTTACTTTTAGTACCTATTTCTAAACAATCTTGCTTATCCATATATTTAATATACATTCTTCTTATTAAGCCATAGGCTTTCATTAGTGAATACTCCAGTCAGTACCTATTTTATATTCACCATCAATAGGTATATTTAAATTATAAAATTCTCCAGATAATCTAAAAGAGTCTTTTATTATTTGCCCAACTTCTTCAGCACAATCTTCAGCAGAATCATATGCCACCTCATCATGATAGAAAATTATCTGAAAGGCATCTAATCCCCTTCGTTTTATCTCATCTGCTGCTAGTATCATAGCTCTTTTAACAACTATACTACCATTAGCTTGTAGTAAAGCATTTAAGGCTGTGTGAACCAGTATCTTTCCTTCCCAAGAGCGTAATCTAATCTTGCGATTATCTATAGATGGTAAGAATCCATGCTTTCCACCAAATAATTTAGCTTTGTCAATTAATTTAGATAGAGCAGGAATTGAAGTTAGAAACGTTTCCTTAAGCTTTTTACCTTGTGTTCTATTACCACCAATTACTTGTCCAGCTTTTTCATCACCACCACCATAAATAAACATATAAATAAATGATTTTGCATGATCTCTTGTCTTTAGATATGGTTCACCCATGTTTTGGTTATAAGTATGTATATCACCTGATAGAATTTGGTGTGTATATTCTGCATCATTCATATGATGTGCTAATATCCTAAGTTCTAAACCAGATGCATCAGCCCCTACAAAACATCTACCATTTTCTACCCCAAACAGACTTCTCATTTCCTTACCAAATACAGAGGTTGGACGAGGTATATTAGCTACTACTTTATGTGCTGCTCTAAAGGTATTGGTGGCACACGTATTCATTTGTGCTGATATGCGGGAATCACTACGTACATGTGGTAAGAATCCAGAGATCTGAGATTGACGATGATTATAAATATACCATAGGCTTAAGTCCTTTCCAAAGTCACCTACCTTCTCTAAAGTCTCCACAGGTCCATCTTTATTAGTAAGTTTAGGAAAACCTTTTTCTGTAAACTCTTTAGGAACCCAACCCATTTTTAGAAGTTGTTTAATTATTAATCCACGCTTAGAGATAGATGGTTCTTCAAAAGCAACCTTACTAAAAGCACCCCCAACAATACTTGGGTCATCAAAATACTTTATAATATTTGATTGATATTCCCCGGATTTTAAAAATATCTTATTTATAAAGGTATAAGTATCTGATCCTTTATTTTTAGATTGTAAATTAATAACATCATATCCTAAATAAGGACGAATTAGATTATACTTTTCTTCCTTCATTTTCTCTAGGAGTGAGATATAATAATGAGCTTTACCTAGATTAAAATAGACCCCATTTCTTTCTTGTTCTCTTATTAGAATACTAACATCTCTCTCTAATGCAAAAGCTTTTGACCAATCTATATTAGCCATAAAGTTCTATCAATTCCTCTATAAATTCTTTATTCTCCTCACATATGAAATAAGATCCGTCTTTATCTGGATTAATGATATATAATAGTTGTTTCAAATCATTTTTTACTTCATTTAATTCTGAATTATCCACTGTGGTTTCTCCTATTTCAATTTACAACTACACTTCCCATACTTTCTATGCCAATTGAATCTGCATGGTATACATCTCATACTCTAAAGGAAAGATCATTTTCATTTAGTACTGATATAATTTCAGCACCTAATAGTAGTTCAAAATATCCTATCCAAAAAGGATAATAATTTCTCTCTCCTTTATCTGTTAATAGTTTAATTCCATCCTGTATACCCCAAATACCTTTGTCTTCATAAGATTCTTGAATATAAAAATCAGGGTATTTTATATCCTTATATTTACTAGAGTAATTATTTTTTAGTTTATATATCTTATAGTGCTCTTTAATTCTTTTAAGATTCTCCTTTGCCACATCTAAAGAGGCTGTAGGCAAGTCTAGCATATTCTCAGTTTCTTCAGACCCAAAAGAGTTTCCAGTTATATATTCTATTTTTATATCATACATTAATATTTACTCACAAAATACTTCAGTTTCTTGTTCTACTACATGCTTTACAAACTTAATTACTAATTCTGTAGTCCATCCATCTATATTATACTCTTTAGAAATATCAACACGGTTTAAAAACCTCTCTCTTAATACCTTTATTCTCTTATCTGTCAACACTAGTCACCTTCTTTATTACAAATTATTCTATATTCATTAATAACTTTATTGATATTTTTAGATAATTTTTTAATTATATCAATATTAGTTGAGTTATGGAGTTTATTTCTAAGGTATATAATTTGTTTTTCTAATTCTCTTTTATTACCTTTAGGATTCAATTCCGGCCTCCTTCATAAGGGCATAATATACTTTCTCATTAATTAATACATCCACTTCGCATCTCTCAATAATCTCTGGAGTAAATGTACGCCAATCATGTATCTCAATCTTTCTATTACCTACCCTATACCCCCAAGCCTCCAATCCATGTGGTCCTATAGCTTTAGATTTATTAGTAACCGGGTTCTTAATAGAGGTAGGACAACCCCTTGGTAATTCCCTATCTGGATTAAGGACTTGGGACATAAT
>Ga0172379_10008827_pt1 | contig 12586 bp, 9 predicted proteins | sample GrowelOW334metaG_FD_119756 | JGI IMG/M metagenome (GOLD analysis project Ga0172379, IMG submission 119756) | Groundwater microbial communities from an aquifer near a municipal landfill in Southern Ontario, Canada - Groundwater well OW334 metaG | ecosystem: Environmental > Aquatic > Deep... | reverse complement strand
TTTTTAATGTAAACGTCGACATAGGTCTCTCCTTTTTTGTGATTAGAACCTAAAATTGGAGAATCGCCTATGTCTTTTTATTCGTCAATTCATTTAATTCTTAAATTGCGTAAGTCCTGCATCAAACTAAAAGTCGGCGTGTCCTGGGTAGCGAGGGAATGGAATAACATCGCGAATATTTTCCATACCTGTTGCATACTGCACCATACGTTCAAACCCAAGGCCAAAGCCTGCGTGCTGCACCGTACCGTACTTGCGTAGATCCAAATACCACCAGTACTGTTCAGGATTGAGCCCTATCGCTTTCATCTTTTCAACCAAAACATCGTAGCGCTCTTCACGCTGGCTACCACCAATGATCTCGCCAATGCCCGGACAAAGAACGTCCATTGCAGCAACAGTTTTATTGTCTTCATTCAGGCGCATATAAAAGGCCTTGATCCCCTGCGGATAGTTACGGACAATAACCGGCCGCTTGCAATATTCTTCCGCCAAATAACGTTCATGCTCTGACTGCAGATCGCATCCCCAGACAACCGGGTATGCAAACTTTTTGTCGGCCTTGAGCAAAATCTCAATTGCCTCCGTGTAGGTCAGCCGTTCAAACGGTGAATTAACCACGTGGCGCAAACGCTCAATCAAGCCGTTGGAAATAAATTTATCAAAAAATTCCATATCGGCTGGGCACTTTTCAAGAACCCATTGTAATAAAAACTTGATGTAACTTTCAGCACAATCCATATCATCAACGATATCGGCGAATGCCATCTCAGGCTCAATCATCCAAAACTCAGCCAAGTGACGCGAGGTATTTGAATTTTCAGCTCTAAACGTTGGCCCAAAGGTATAGATATCAGAAACGGCACAGGCGTACGCCTCACCGTTCAGTTGTCCAGAAACGGTCAAAAACGCAGAACGTCCAAAAAAATCTTGGGCTGTATCAACTGTTTTGTCTTGTTTTAGTGGTGGGTTGTTTTCTGGCAACGTTGTTACTCTAAACATTTCTCCGGCCCCTTCGCAGTCAGCAGCGGTCACGATAGGAGTATGAACATATAAAAAACCACGCTGCTGGAAAAATGTATGCGTCGCAAATGCGAGTGCACTGCGAACGCGGGCAACCGCACCAAAGGTATTGGTACGTGGGCGAAGATGGGCGATCGTGCGTAAAAATTCAAAACTGTGTTGTTTTTTCTGGAGTGGATATTCCTGATCGCACATGCCTATGATTTCAACGTCAGTCGCTTGCAATTCAAACGCCTGCCCCTTGCCTGGACTTTTGATAAGCTGGCCGGTCACGGCGACAGAGGTTCCTGTGGTGATATCTTTAATTAATTGGTCGTAATCCGAGATTGTATTTTGCAGCACAACCTGAAGGGGCGCGAAACATGACCCATCGTAGACGGCGCAAAATGCAAAACTTTTTTGGTCACGAATGGTTCGTACCCACCCTTTAACCGTTACCGTTGAGCCAATGTCACTTTCTTTCAGCTGACTTATTTTTAAACGCATACCACTCCTCAACTAGGATTTTAAAAATCTACGCTATACCCCGCTAAGTATAAAATGAGGAGCGTGACTGTCCAGCAAAAACGGGCAGCTTTTTGAGCGGCTACTCAGGCTCTTACCCGTCGCGTCGCCTTTGTTGCTATATCAACCTGACTTTGAGCCGCCGACTTAGGAATACGGCGCTTGATCGATCTGACACTTACTACTCTTGTGCCCACATTGGAGAGAGCTTCTTTTGCCATCGGTAAAAGCGTAGCAGTAACAGTCGTCTGTTGACTAGCATTCAGAAGCGGGCTTGTCTTAATTGCTTCAAGCAAATCAATAAACATCGTTACCACACCGGCATCAAATGCCTGCACTTTTGCACTCACCTCATTAAGAAGATATGCTACTTTTTCCTGCAATGGGGCACTTATCGTCTTCCCCGCAGCCCCCTTAATCAATGGGTATAAAAATTTAATTTGTTCTATTGGATCAACCATTGCAACAACCGATGCAATGTTATTTTCAGAAGGAAGAATGGCTGTTTGCTCAAGCGGTCCCATTAAATTATCTGCTATATGTATTTGTTGCGCTGGCGTCAGTACCGCTGCCCCTTGCGTCTGACTGAGTAAACCATACAATTTTTGCCTCAGCACAATATCCTGGCGCTCAACAAGCGTATACATCTGCTGAAGAGCTGAAGCACATGCATTTATAACGTTAGTCTCAAGGAGATTTCCATCAAGACGTGCAATCATATATTTTAGGGCATCAATTTTTGTTACTTGATCGGCAGACTGCATAATCGCATTAATAATGTCTACAGCAGGTAACGCATTATTAATAAGCGGCATCACACCGGACAAAAGAATAACATTGCTTAATCCAAGCGGCGGAAGGAGCTTGGTGGTTATATACTTTTTTTGATCCTGCGTTAATACATTACTCGCCAGCACCAACATCAGGAAATTGGAACATATCCTTAACTCTTCTTCGTTAAAGGTTGAGGCTCGCTTTAGAATCTGGTCTACTGCAGTAGCGATAGCATTTTGCACACTTCCAACTCCCGGCTGAAGCCCTATACATTTGGTAATGACAATGAGCATCGAGATCTGATTGATTACACTTTGTTGCTGCATAACTGCAAGAATATTCTGGGCAACCGTTGTTCCCGGAACCAAGGATCCGGCTACCGGCAAGGTTACTGATGACGTACCAACTTTTGGAAGTACAAGCGTTTTAATAAGTTGCTTTTGTGTGTCACTCAACAATGGCGACCCTAATAATACCTGAAGAAGATCGTAAGCTCTTTTTTGCAAACTGCTGTCCTGAAAATTAAGTGCCGGAATAATCGTTTGCACCGCTTGAAGATAAGCCCCAATAACCTGAGCGCTTACGGTTCGCCCTACAAAACTATTAAAAATAATGCTTACCCCATCAAGTTGATTAGCTTGGTAGCGCAGTTGCATTGCATTATTAATTCCGTAGACCGTGGCTGCATCTACATCGCTCATGCCATTTGTAGAAATAACTGATACACCTGCAGCAGTAGTTAATTCTTGCGACACCGCAACGGTACTTGACTGAGCAACTACTGTCGGTGTTGTAGAAGTAACAGAGGTAGTATTTGTAGTCACCGTTCCGGATACAGCTGTAACACCAGCCCCCTGCAACGCCATTGTAATTGTTGGCAACCATTGGCTAGAAATCATCGTATTTTGATTTTGGTTAAGAAGATTACAGCTCAGCCAGTTGGTAAGCAAGGTTTGTAAATTCGATAAACTAACGCTATCTTTTTGCCGTGCGTTAAATAATTTTTGTAGCCCTATAACAATATTATTCTGTAACGTTGCATTGATCTTTTTGCCCGTATTGGCAGTCAATACTTGGGAAAGCTCGCTCATAAGCGTTCCCATATCACGCATTTCTGTAAGGGCACTCACGCGTTCTTTCATCTCTAAATCTACAAGATTAGTCTTAATAGTTGTTATCAACCCGCTCAGCGTCCCATTTTGAGCATCAGTCAGCAATTTACTGTTAATCCACTCAGTTAAAAGCGCGGAGACAGATGTCAATGATTGGACTGTTTGAGGTGCTTTGTTAAAAACGTTTTGCAAAGATGTAACGATATTCGTTTGAGCGTCGGACGTTATAAATCCCTTGTTTGAAATAACGAAGGGCAAGAATATTTTAAGTGCATCGCTTTGGCTTGTAGCATCCTTTAATCCTACAATTCTCTTTGCCTCCCAATCAATTCTCCCAGGAATATTCATACCCACTGAGTACGAACCTTGCGCTGTACCTGTCGCTGTTTTTCCAATAATCTGTGAAGCTCCACCAGTTATACAAAGCGAGACCATTAAAAAAACATGCACCACCGACACCTTCTTCATACCATCTCCTTTTTATTAACTACCTGACGACTGACACCTTAAGATGCTGATCACCCTACAAAGTTGTCATAAAGTAAGTCAATAAAAACGGCAGATAGTGGATGCGGTTACTAAAAAATTATATTTTAGTAACTATCACTCCTGAACGACGAACTATGACCTCTAATTTTTTGATACCTGCGTATACCGCTGTCATGCCAACAGCAGAAATAAATCGTTCAACCGCAACCAGGGGAATAAGAGCAACCCATTGCACCGGGCTCATTGGAACCACAAACAACCAGATGATACTGCCAACGGCGTGGGCAATAAACGTGCTTGAAAGTGCTTGAACAAAAAGAGAATCAACACCGCGCATACGGGCAAGATAGCCGGCAACGGGAATCAACCAGTACAGGGCATAGCAGCAAGCAATGCCCGTTGTTGCAGCACAAAAAACAATCATGCTTAGCACTGGCAAACAAACATGTAAAAGGACATCAGCAATGCGCGTTGTTCGTTCTTTGCTGGCACCAGAAACATGCCACGAAACAGTCGCACACAATGTTGGCAAGCCAACGGTCAGCCCAGTAGTAGCAACAAAACTTCGAACAACAAACAATACAGCCAAAATACCAAACGCTGGAAGCACGCCAAAAAATGCACCCATCAATGGCGCAATCATTGTCATACACGAAAAGTGCAGGCCATGAGAGCCAACCATCACGCCCAATTTAACCATTGATCCAAGAAAAAAAAGTGATGCCAACCCGGTACCGATACAAATGTTTTTTGTCGTCATGTTCATAAAATCCTTTCATCGTTTATTCTTTACTCAACCATCACATTATACTGCTCAAAGGTTACACGAAAGCAATCCACATTTCTATTTCTTATCAATAATTTTTTTGGTAGCTTTGGGGAATATTATATTGTTGTAGTAATCATTATTCATTAAAAAAAGGTACCGTTATGCCATGGATACAGCCGACCACCAAAGAGCATTGCTCGCAACCTCATAAAATTTTTGCCGACGATGCCATAGGTTTTGTTGAACTTATTGAAACATTCGGTAACGATCTTACGGTTGTTAATGCTGCGCGTGTCTCGTTTAATAAAGAATCAGAATTCCAGTACACAGCCGACCAGACAACGGGAATTACCTCTGAGCAACTTTCGGTCCGCGACCAAAAGCTTGTTGAGTATTTGGCCGAGCACAAACATATCGCTCCTTTTTTCCATCCACAACTCCGCTTTCGCATCAAAATGCCAATCTTTGTCGTTCGCGAATGGTACCGCCACACCGTTGGTTTTGCACGCAATGAAGTGTCGCGCCGTTATGTCACCGATGCACCAGATTTTTTTATTCCCTCACAGTTTCGCAAGCGCGATGCAAACATCAAACAAGGATCGAGCAAAGAAGTTATTACCGACAACGAACACGAAGTTGCAACTATGAAAGCTTACACAGAGCAGGCGCTTGAATATTACAATCAGCTCCTTGACCGTGGTGTTTGTCCAGAACAAGCACGTATGATTTTACCTCAGTCGATGTACACAGAATTCATCGAAACTGCAAGTCTTGCCGGCTATGCGCGCCTTGTACAGCTTCGTGCAGAAGCAACGGCACAGCGAGAAATTCAAATCTATGCAGGCCACATTTCTTCTATTGTCCAAACCGTTTTTCCTGTATCATGGAAAGCCTTATTAAAAAATAATTAAGTTAAACATTAAACGAGGAGCGCACAATGAGCATCAGACCGGATAATTGGATACGCCACATGGCGACAACCCAGAATATGATTTCGCCATTCGTTGACCAACAAGTTCGCAGTACCGACCAAACAGCTGACAAAGTTATTAGCTATGGTGTTTCAAGCTACGGCTATGATTTACGCGTTGCCGATGAATTCAAAATTTTTACCAACATTTATAATTCAACCGTCGATCCAAAAAACTTTAAAGATGATGCTTTTGTTTCCTACCAAGGCGATATCTGCATCGTTCCACCAAACTCATTTGCACTTGCTCGAAGCATTGAATATTTTAAAATCCCTCGTAACGTTTTGACGGTTTGCCTTGGTAAATCAACCTATGCACGTTGCGGTATAATCGTTAACGTCACACCCTTTGAACCTGAATGGGAAGGCTACGTAACCATCGAAATTTCGAATACAACCCCACTTCCCGCAAAAATTTATGCTAACGAGGGCATCGCTCAGGTATTATTTTTTGAATCAGATCAACGTTGTGATATTTCCTATGCAGATCGTAAAGGAAAATATATGAAACAGGTTGGCATTACACTTCCACAAGTTTAGGTTTTTTTGTTTCAAGCTCGCTGAATGTTGGATAGCCACACGCGTAAAGTAAATCATGCTCTTTGATTGCTACATCAACACGCAAGCTAATCAGCTGAAAGCGAGCTTTTTCCCATGCAGTCTTTGCAACTTTATAGTCAACCGGCGATATCAGCCCCGCATCAAATTCATGCTTACGTCGTTCAAATTCATTTTTCCCACGGTTAAACTCAATTTTGCCAGCATGCAAACTGGTCATCGATTTTGAGAGCGTATAAAAAGCACCTTCGACAGCCGTTCTAATTTCGTTAAGTTTCTGATCATAGTTACAACGTTCATACGTAACCCGGGCATGGGCAGCACGCTCACTGTAGTTGCTAACAAGTCCATCAAAAACATTCAGCCCAACTCTAACACCAACATTGTAGTAAGAAGACCTCCCCCTATGAAAAATATGTGTATCATCATACACATCCTCGCTTTGTGTCCCGGCACCTGCAACAAGATCGATCCTTGGCGAAGCGCTCATTTGTAAACTTCTGACGCGATGCTGCTCTGTTTCAATCCGTTTGAGTATTTCCTTTAGCGCGGGGTGTCCTTTAATCGCATGCTTGATATACCAATGCAGATCATGTAGTTGCACATCACGCTGGCTACCCCAACTTAAATTCATTTTTTTCCCATCAGACCCCTCACGCAAGCGCACGCTGTAGCCAAGTAAAAATTCAAGTTTGCGTTGCTCGATATTCAGATCATCATGGTAACTATGAAACGTTGCTACATCAGATGCGTGCTCAGCGTTGCTTTTCATAACCTCAGTTGCATCAAGTAAGCATTCCTTATTTTTATGCTGCGCTTCTTTAAATACCACTTCAGACGATGTGTAGAGCGATTGTATTGCTTCTTCCTGCTGTTGGAGTTGCCACGCCTTTAAAAATTCAACCTCAACAGCATGCCTGATTTCAAGCAATGTCGCTTCGGTTACCATTTTTTGCCGCTCAGTATCACTACGCGCAGCACTATAATTTGAAGACAAACTCGGATCAAAAATTGGCTGCTTAACAGAAAGCCCCATATTAACGGTCGGCCAAGATTGCCCCCTCCATTTTGAAACTTCGGCACTCACGTCTGCCGTTGGAAGATATCCTCCCCACGTTGCGTTTGCTTGCATACGGTAAGCCTGCTCTAATTCTTTAAGCGCCTTTACATCGGGGCGATGCTGACATGCAAACTCGACCGCACGCTCCATTGTTAAAATAGTCGGCGCGCTTTCAGTACGAAACGATAATTGTTTTGTTGTTATCAACGGATTGCTTGCACAACACAAACTGACAAATAACAAAAGAATAATAAAAATCATACGTCAAACCTTCCCTCCAGGTATCCCCAAACAAGCGTCTATGCGCGCAAAAAGTTCTTCCGGTTTTAGTGTATACATTCCACACCGACAGAATACAGTTTTTTGTTTTTTTGCGCACCCATCTTTGCAGCAAGCACTCCCTATCTGGTAAGCGTTACGCACATTACGCGCCTGCCAAAATGGCCCATGAACATCTTTATTGGTAGGGCCAAAAAGCGCAATTGTCTGTGTCCCTAAAAAATCTGCCAGATGCAACACGCCTGTATCGGGTGCAACAACCAAAGAGGCCTGTTTAAGACAATGAGCAAGCGTTGCCAAATCCCACCCGGGAACTGTTATGAGAGTGATACCACGTTCAAGACATCCTTGATACACGGCAAGTGCTGCCTGACCATGATCTTTACCAGCCAAAACAAAAGCACATGCTCGACTAAAGTGTGGATCATTGGCCCCAAGCTGGATAAGTGTAATCCAATGCTCAACGGGCCAATGCTTTTCATCCCACGTGGTATTTGGGCTGAGTACAATAATTTTTTTATCATGCACCCCAACATCACACAGCCATGTTTCTACCGCGCATTGTTTTTTTTGCGGTACTTCAAAAATAAAATATTGAGCCAGCGACAGCACTGTCGGACATGAGCGGTAAGGAGTTAGAACAGAAGCAACGTAGGATGCCAGCGACAAATTTTTCTGAACAATATTTTTATAATCAGGGGTATGCCGCCTATGAGTAAACAATGTCGTAAAACCCGAGCGTGCATGCGCAGCGCTAAATCCAAATTTTTTCCCACGCAGCAAAAAGATGAGCAGCGATGTCTTAAGAAGTCCTTGAAAATCAATAATCGCGTCCCAACGATGTCGGCGCATATCACGTATAATGTTGGCTGTTGTTGCAAGATTGCCCGGCGAAAGATAATGGTCGGGGAGTACCCAGACATGACCAAGAAAGGGTTGGCCGACAAGGAGATCAGCCGCTTTTTTTTGGACTACCCAACTTATGGTGCACTCTGGAAGAAGTTTTTTTAAGAGAAAGAGAGAGGGAAGCGTATGCACAACATCCCCGATGGCAGAAACACGAATAATAAGAATCTTCATACATTCCTTTACGTCATCCTTTACATCCCCTAGTCCGTTCGTGGTGAGGGGCGTCCCACCGTTGATGGATTCGAGATGCCCTACGGGCTCCTCACCACGAACGGTTGGGACGCCATCTCGAACCATACGGACTAATTAGTCGGTCGTTGCATTTCATCGATGCCGTGTGCTAGGGTAGGCAAGCTATTTCACAACGTAACATGTCCCCTACTTTAAGAAAAGGAGTCCACATGGAATTGTTCACTAAAATCAAAATCATTGTTCTCTGCATCTGCGCCATCGCACTCATTCTTGCACACTTCAGAAAAAAAACTAAACGCCCGCTGGTCGCTCCACACAAAGATGCTCCACACTTTGAAGTTCCCCATGATAAAATCCACAAAAAAATACTTAAAAATGGCATGACCGTCTTGATCTACACAACACCAAAGATTCCGAAAGTGCTCGTCCAAATTGCCTACAACGTTGGCTCTTCGGTCGAAGGAGCAGGCCAGCGCGGTCTTGCGCACCTGATTGAACATATGATCTTCAAAGGAACCAACACGCTTACCGAAGGCGACATCGATGCCATCGCCCGTAAGTATGGCGCTACGTACAATGCTTTTACCTCAGCAGATACCACAAGTTATTATTTTGAAACCAACAAGGATAACTGGAAACCATTTGTCCATATTCTTGCCGACTGCATGCAAAATGCACGTTTTGATACAGAACATCTTTCATCAGAAATTCGCACCGTTGTCCAAGAGTTGAAAATGGGAAAAGATAATTATTGGCGCATGATGTTTTTAAAAGCCTGTGAAGTCGCCTTCCCTCCAAACCATCCTTACCATACACCGGTCATCGGCTACAAAGATGATTTACTAACGCTCTCAGCTAAGAATTTAAAACACTTTTACAAGAGCCACTACTGCCCACAAAAAGCCACCCTCTTTTTTGTCGGTGATATTAACCCTGAAGATGCTTTTGCACTGGCAGAAAAACACTTCGAACCCATAACAAGTGACCTACAACCAACCGATCCACACTTTCCTAAAATGTATCCCGAACTGATCACTCACCACGTAAAAATATATGAAGATGTATCTAAAGACCAGGTCATGCTCTATTGGGCAATCCCCGGCTTAAAAGACCGTAGCGAAATTATATCATCGGCGCTTGAAATCATTCTTGGTAACGGACAATGTAGCCGCTTGCACCGTCTTCTTGTTGATGAGAAAAAAATAGCAGCATCAGTTAGTGTGAGTGCTCATAAATTTACTCATGAGGGGTTACTTTGTATTTTCATTGAACCACTCAAAAATAAGCTCAATGACTGTATCCAACTTGTACGCACGGAACTTTCAGATATCGCCCGGCAAGGAGTCTGGCCTGATGAACTGCTACGCGCCCATAAATATAAAAGCCGCACTTTTTATGAGCGACTGGACAGTCCGGCAGCAATTGTTAGTCAATGGATCAAAATTTTATTTGCCACAGGCAACGAGTATGAAATGTTCAGTAGAGTCAATCACTACGGCGCCATCACGCCAACGCAGGTTCAAAGCTTTGCAAAAACCTATCTCGATCCATTTCTTATGAACATCATTCAAGTGATTCCTCTACCTCATGATAAAAAAGACCAACGTGCTGATATCAAAAAACAATCCGATGCCTTCGACGCAACCATCATTAAAAAATATACGCGCACGTCTCCGCTTGAAGCTCCCGCCTTTGTCCACGAACTTCCAGCCCCACAGCTCATCAACTTTGCGTTCCCCCACCCGGATAAAGTCTACACCCTCAAAAATGGTCTTACCGTTGTACTCTACCACGATAACACATCGCCGCTCATACACATGGATCTTGCCTATAAAAATGCTTTCGATACAGAACAAACGCTTGCAAGCATTACCGCAGACCTGATGATGCACATGCTCATCGAAGGTTCGACGGCACATAATAAAAACGAAATCGTTTCTTTTTTTGAAAACCTTGGTGCCGGCTACAGTTACGCACGCGACGGCGCAAGTCTTGTCGCGCTTAACAGCGATTTTGACCTTGCAACACAAGAATTTTGCAAAGTCCTGACAACCCCAGCATTTCCCAAAGCAGTGCTCGATAAACTTAAAGCGATTTATATAAGCTCGCTGCAACGCAGCAAAGACTCATCTCGCTATGTTGCGTTCGAGCTCTTACGCAACACACTGTATGGACAGCATCCTTATCAATGGACAACCGACCAAGCAATCACATCAATTAAAAAAATAACACGACAACAGCTGATTGCTCTTCATAAAAAAGAACTCAACCCTGCAAACATGGTCCTTGCTATCGTCGGCGACTTTGATCCTGCAACGATAGAAAAATTGGTCGCCAACACGTTTGGCAAACTTCCTCAAGGCCACGCACTTAAAAATAACTTTCCAGATCCTGTCTTCACACCAGCAACCACCATCGATACCTACATGCTTCGCGACCAAGCAATCTTACTGCTCGGCGAACCATGTCCTGTCACGGTCCATCACAAGGATTTCTTGCCACTTAAACTGTTAAACGCTGCATGTTTTACGTCTCTTGGCTCACGCCTTTTCCGCCTGCGCGAAGAAAAAGGGCTTTTTTACACGGCATTCGGCGGACTTGCCTCACGCTCAAGCAATGTTCCTGGCATTACCTACACTGGCGCGCTCTTAAGTCCAGAAAACCTTGAAAAAGCAGATGATATGATTCGTACAATGATTGATGACATCGGAGACCATGGTATTACCCAGGAAGAGCTTGATGGTGCCCGACAAATGTATGCAAAAAAAATGGTCGACCGTGTGGCAACTAACGCCGCTATCGCCGGGACGTTGTGCTACCTGGCATCGATGCACCTCCCCTATGATTACTATGATGCAACACTCAAACGTCTCAAAACACTCCCGCTTGAGCAGGTCAATTCGATTGCATCAAAACACCTCGGCAGCGCCGACATGGCCCGCATCAGGGTCGGACGCATTCAGCGGCACGCACTGGGCAAGGCTGTTGGTTGATAATTTCAACTTGAAACCTCAAATTATCACTACAAAGTCATATTTTTATTGACCTAAAGCTTGACTTTTAGATGGGGGGGGGTATCTTGGTTCTATTAGTCAATTTTAACCAAGAAGGGATTTTGTATGAAAAAGATGTTATTTGTAGTTATTGCCGCATTGATCATTACTAATTCACAGCCGCCGCTCAACGCTCTCACTCCCAAAGTTCAAACTCTAGCAATAAACGTTGCCATAGCAAACGCCGTTGCTTTGAGTGCCTATGGTATCTATCGCTACCAACAATCTCATGCCAAACCTACTGATGAAATTAGCAAACTTGAACTTCAAAAAAAGACACTCATAACATTACGTGATGGAACAAAATCAGCCGTCAAGGCGTTTTTAATCAACACGGTTGGCATGTACGGGTTGTACGCTTCAGTTATAGGTCTTGTACATTTGGGTAAAGCATCATGGGAAGTGGAAAAAGTAGATAAAGACAACTTCATAGAATCAATGCTAAACGCAAAAGTTATCGCAATCTCCTTCGTATATGGCTTTCTTAGTGCAAAGGAAGCAATGAATGAAAGCGCTCTTAGCGACGATGAAAAAGCTAAGATTGATCAAGAAATCAATATCATCGATGAAAAAATTGCGGCACTCAAGCAAGCTCAACCGGCAGTAGCCCAAGCATAATCATCATTAATCAGTTTTTTAGAACACAGAGGCGGTTACTTCTTTGTAGCCGCTTCTTCTTTTTGTCTCGACAGAGCTCAGGACAGGAATTCGAGACACTCGCAGAGCTCGCTGCGGACCACGAACGGGTTGGGAACTTCGTCTCGAACCATACGGACGGATGGCTCATTAGAGTTTATGCACAATAAAAAATGATCAGAAAAATGTGGTCAATCCTTTTTAGCCGATTAAGCTAAAAAATATAACAACAAAAAAAGGAGACTGACCACATGACGA
>Ga0172379_10008826_pt1 | contig 12589 bp, 11 predicted proteins | sample GrowelOW334metaG_FD_119756 | JGI IMG/M metagenome (GOLD analysis project Ga0172379, IMG submission 119756) | Groundwater microbial communities from an aquifer near a municipal landfill in Southern Ontario, Canada - Groundwater well OW334 metaG | ecosystem: Environmental > Aquatic > Deep... | reverse complement strand
ATGAATATGCTGCGCGCGGCGAGTGACGCGACGATGGGTTCTGGCGGTGGCTTCGGTTCGAAGGTGGAAGAGTCCGAAACCTCGAAGATGTTCGGCGTGGACCTTGAAGGCAGCGGCCACGTCTACGACCAGGACTTGGAGGACGATCGTCTGGCAGAAGGGCGGCACCCGGTTCCCTGGCAGATCATCACCTCTTTGGATGGGTCGGAAATAAGCTTTGGCCACCCCTTTCTGGATAATCATCCTCTGATCAGATGCATGATCACCACGTCGCCCGCGGGACTTGAAAAGGTAAGGTCCAAGTGCAGGATCGAGCATTTCGTGGTGGATGATCCAGAGAAGGTGCCTGTGCCCCAGAAGCGGAAAGGTTTGCCTGTGATCATTACCGGTTCAGGGTCCATGCCGGATGCGAAGGTCACCATGCGTATATTGAAGAGGATGGGCATGGACAGGGTCTTGATCGAAGGACCCAGTTACTGTCATCATCTGATACAGCAGGAGCTTCTGGACGAAATGTTCCTGAACTATTCCTGCATATATGTTGGCGGCAAGGCATTGTCCCTGGGCATGCGCGGCACTTCGTTCACTTCGAAGAATCACCCCCATACCGAGATGCTGAGCATACACACACATGGGCCGCACTTTTTTTATCTGCGGCACAAAATGATCTACTGTTGAACCGGGAGGGAAAACATGATCGAGCTCATCACTGAAGTAAAAAACGAAGCGGTACTTAAGAAATCGGTGGAGCGCTTCTGTGAGAAGGGCATCGTTCTTCCTACTTTCGCCCAGATGAGGGACCCCGATCTGATACCGGGCAAGATCAAGGATAAGCTCAAGAATATCGGGTTGTGGGATCGTGATCCACTAAACCTTTTCAGGATCAGCTGGAAGAACGAACCGAAGGCCAAAGGCGGCGGATTTGGCAAGGTGAATTACATCGAGATTCCGTCGAGCCTGACCGGGGTTAAGGCGCGGATCGTGCTGCTGGCCGGGAAATGGTTTCCCACCGGAGCCCACAAGGTTGGCGCGGCGTACGGCTGCCTGGCACCGCGCATCATCACAGGCCAATTCGACCCAATGTCCCACAAGGCTGTCTGGCCGTCCACCGGAAACTATTGCCGTGGAGGTGCTTTCGACAGCTACTTGATGGGCTGCACCGCAGTGGCCATCCTGCCCGCCGAGATGAGCAAGGAGCGCTTCTCCTGGCTTCGTGATATTGGTGCCGAAGTAATCGCCACACCCGGTTGCGAATCCAACGTCAAGGAAATTTATGACGAGTGCGACAATATCCGGGCGAACCGCCCCGACTGCGTTATCTTCAATCAGTTCGACGAATTCGGCAATCCTGCCTGGCATTACAACGTGACGGCCCCGGCGATCGAGGAAGTTTTCAAATCCATGGGGAAAGGTCTTCGCCTATCAGCCTACGTGTCCGCCACTGGTTCCGCTGGGACCATAGGTGCAGGGGATTACCTCAAGAAAATATACCCCAATGTAAAGATTGTCGCTTCCGAAGCCCTGCAATGTCCCACACTGTACATGAACGGCTTTGGTGGGCATCGCATCGAAGGCATTGGCGATAAGCATGTACCCTGGGTCCACAACACCAGGAACACCGATGTGGTCACCGCGATCGACGACGAGGATTGCATGAGGCTTTTCCGGCTTTTCAACGAACCCCAGGGGAAGGCTTTTCTCAAGGACGAGTTGAAGTTGGATGCAGCCACCATCGAGAGCCTGTCGCTTCTGGGTATTTCCGGTGTCGCGAACCTGCTCAGTGCCATCAAGACTGCCAAGTATTTCGAGATGAACGAGCAGGATGTCATCTGCTCGCTGGCCACCGACTCCGCGGAAATGTACGGCTCACGGCTTGAGGAACTCAACCAGTCCCACGGAGCCTACACGGTGAAACAAGCCGGAAAGGACGCAGACACCCGCCTGTTTGGCCAGAAAACCGACTACATCAAGGAGCTGGGTTATTGGGACCGCAAGGCCATCCACAACCTGAAGTACTACACCTGGGTTGAGCAGCAGGGAAAGGAAAGCGAAGACTTGGCCGCCCTCTGGGACAAACCGGAGTTGTGGGATGCATTGTTCGCCCAGACCACCCGCTGGGACGAGATGATAAACGACTTCAACAATAAGACGGGCGTTCTCAAGTAGATCATGCCCACTCGTTCCGGAAAGGCACAAGACGATGCGAAGCTCCGGCCTGGGAATTTTCAGGCTGGCGGCTTGATCGTGCTGCCCGGGGGAGTCGACCCCCATGTCCATCTGGCCATGAACGCCGGCTCCCTGCGGACGTGCGACGATTTCCTGTCCGGCAGTCTCGCCGCCCTGCGTGGCGGAACCACCGCCCTGGTTGATTTTATCGAGGCCGAAAACGGCGAAAGCTTGGTGTCGGCACTGGTGAAGCGGCAGGCGGAAACTTCTTCATCACGTATTCCCATAAGTCTGCACATGACCATTTCCGCCTGGCAGGATGTGGCAACCGAAACCGGGGGTGCTGGCAGCACGGGTGCCAGAGGTGGAACCGGGGTTGCAGGAAATACGTTTCCAGGTGGCTCGGTGGCCGCAGGTTTTGATCCAGGCAACACGGATGCCGGTACCTCAGGCGTTGGCAGTGGGACTGCGGCTGAAATGCGCGCCTGCGTTGAATGCGGGGTGAGAAGCTTCAAGATTTACCTGGCTTATCTGGATACTATCGGCATTGACGATGGGACTGTACGCAAGGTGTTGGTGACCGCCCATGAACTGGGTGCGCGGGTGCTCGTCCATGCGGAGGACGGCGCGGAAATACAGGCCAGCCAGGCCGACTTCGTGGGGAAAGGAAAGCTGGCGCCGCGCTTCCACGCGCTGAGCCGCCCGCCGGAGTGCGAGGTGAAGGCCATCGCGAAAATAACAGCCCTGGTGGAGGAGATTGGCGGTCCGAAAGTCGCCATCGCCCACGTAAGCTCCGAGCTTGCCATGCGTGAAATCATCAAGGCCAAACAGAAGGGTCTTCCCGTCTTTGCTGAAACCTGCCCACAGTATCTCGCGTTCACGGCTGACAAGTACGAGGCGGCACCGGAAGAGGCGGCGCCCTTTGTTATCAGTCCACCGCTAAGGCAGAAGTCCGACGTGGAGTTTTTGTGGCGCTGCATCGCCGACGGTTCCGTTGATTTTGTCTCCACCGACCACTGTCCCTTTGCCTTGAAAAACAAAATCGAATGCGCAGACAATTTCATGCGCATACCCAACGGGGCGGGCGGCATAGCCGAACGTATGGGCTTCATGCTGAGCGAAGGCCACAAGCGCAGAGGCATCCCCATCGAACGTATCATCGACCTTACCTCGCGCAACGCCGCTAACTTCTATGGTTTGCCGCAGCCAATAGAGCGGGATGATTTTTCGGTGTGGGACACAAGCGTGCGCTATGTATATAAGGCCGCAATGGGTGGTTCGGTCTGCGACCATTCCATCTGGGAGGGCGAGGAATTCCTTGCCATGCCCGTAAAGGTAGTGAAGGGTGGCAGGCTCGTCGCGGAAAACTGGACACTTGTGGAATAAGGGGAACAGACATGAAATTCATGGCCATCGAGGAAGAACTCAAACCCATAGATACGGTGAAAAATGCAGCCCTCCTGAAAGAGGAAGCCCTTGTAGTCTGGGACCTGATGAAAAGCGGTGCCCTGCGGGAATCGTACTTCAAGGACGACATCTGGGAGGCGGTTCTGGTGTTCGAAAGTGAAACCAAGGCCACTGTCGAAGCCAGCCTGGCGCGGCTGCCCCTAGTGCGCGAAGGCTACATCCGTTTCGATGTAATGGCCCTGCGACCGTACACGGGCCTTCAACGCCTGTTCGGTTGATATCTGCCTTTTAACGCGTCATTTTTTAAGGAATATTTCCCGCACCTTCGCATAGGCTTCATTCTCGTTCGTGGAAGGCCGGAACTCCATTCCTATCAATCCGTCGAAGCCCAGTTGATGCAGTTTGACTGCGAGGTTTGGAAAATTGATCTCTCCGGTTCCCGGTTCCTGGCGGGTGGGGACGTCGCCTATATGGAAGGTGGGGTACAGCTCCCAGTACTCCTCCATGCCCCACAGGAGGTTTCCGGCTGCGCGCTGCTGGTGGTAGCAATCGAAGGCCAGACGGAATTGGGGGTGGTTGATCCTGCGTATCCAATCCACTGCCAGTGCTTGGTCGTGCACCAGCACGCCGCCCTGGATATGGAATTCGTTCAGGCCCTCCACCCACAGCTCAACCTTGGTCTGCTCAACCAGTTTCATTATCTTCTCGGTCTGGGAGAGCAGGTTCGCGTACTGTTCGGCGCTGGTTGATTTGCGTGAAAGGTGCCTGGTTATCTCCTTCCCGTCGATGAAATCCACCTGGTTGGAAAAAATGAAAAGATGTTCGACGCCGTATCTCTCCGCCATCTCAAGGGTTTCGTTCCAGCTTCGGATCGTCTTCCCATTATCTCCCGGGTCCGCCAGCGAGCCCATGTCCTCGTCGAAGGTGGAGTTTATGATGCATCCGTGTTTTCTGCATTCCACCGCCAGGGCGGGCATATCAACGCTCCGCCAGCACCACACGTCCAGGCGCCGGATTCCCAGTTCCGCGAATTTCTCCACCCGCTGGAGCAGGGGGACCTCAGTGAACCAGAAATCCATGTAGCCGGTAAATTCCATATTTTATCAGTACAGGACCATGCCGCCATCTGCGGAGATGGACTGGCCGGTGATGTAACGGGAGTCCTCGGAAGCCAGGAAGGCGATGATGCCAGCCATCTCCTCAGGTTGGGCAAGGCGCTTCATGGGGCAATCATTGGCGCGCATATCCAGCCATTGCTGGCCGGTCATGCCGTCCCTGCCACCCACTTTTTCCGCCACACTCTTGACCATTGCGGTGAGGGTGTTTCCGGGGCAAAGCGCGTTGGCGGTCGCGCCGAAGGGAGCCAGTTCCATAGCCACCGATCGGGTTAGGCCGATGACGCCGCTTTTGGAGGAGGAATACTGTGCCGAGGCAGGCCAGCTGGTTTTTCCTGCCATGGACGAGATGTTGATGATGCTGCCAGCCTTCTGTTTCATCAGGACTGGAACGACGGCCTGGTTGTACAGGAAGGTTCCGGTCAGGTTTATATCCAGGATGTCTTGCCAGCCTGCGAGGGTCACCTCGGCGAGTGGCGCGCCGGTGTAGAGTCCCGCTGAACAGACCAGCACGTCCAGGCGTCCGAATTTCTTCAGTGCTTTTTCCACGGCCTTTTTGGCGCCGTCGGCTTTGCGCACATCACTAGCGATGCCAAGGGTTTCAACCCCGAGGCCGGCACAGGCGGCCAGCGTCTCGGTCAAGGCTTGTTTGGCCAGGTCTATCCCGACGATATGCGCGCCTTCCTTTGCGAACCTGAGAGCCGAAGCCGCGCCTATACCCGTTGCCGCTCCCGTTATCATCACAACCTGATCAGTGAATCGTCCCATATTTTCCTCCTAAGTGTTGAAAAGGTTTCCAGTTTTTGTTCGTACACAGCGATCCAATCCTCGCGTGGTTCCTGCACCACTGCTTCGCTTCGATTTTTTTCCTGAAACCACTCCCGCGAGGTCTGCAGGAATGAAGCCCCCTCCTGCAACGAGAGCGATGCCAACAAGGCGACACCGAGAGCCGCTGAGGAATCCGGGCTATAATGGACGGGCTTTTTCAGGAGCGTCGCCAGTATGGTCCGTAATTCCCTGCAGGATGCAGCGCCTCCGCATACATGGATTCTGTCGATGGGCTCAAGGGAGGACAGTTCCATCACGCTGGTGTAGGCGATGCCTTCCAGGAGCGCGCGTTGCAGATGGCCTGTAGTATGCTTGTCGCGGATCCCGATGATATGATCCGCCGCAGCCAAAGAACCCGAGGACGATTGCTGCTTGAGGTTGGGAATATAAAACAGATTTTCGGCTCCCGGTGGTATGGCTTCGGCCTGGGCATCCAGCGTTTTCCAGGGAAGATTTCCCATAAGGGATCTGATCTGGTTCAGGCTTTCGCCGCACGAAATAATCGTGCCGACGAATTCCGCTTTCCCGCCGTTGAAATAGGGGCCGTCCATATACTGCGCGGGACTCGCCCGGGTGTAGATCCGTGTACCGGAGGTTCCCCAGTAGAGCATCAACTCGTGGGCGTCGTGGATGCCCGTACCCAGCAGGCTGGTGAAGGAATCGCCGGTCCCGACGATGACTTGGGTTGCCGTGGTGAGACCTGTCTGCGCGGCAGCCACGGTACTCAAGGGACCAAGGTTGGAGGTTGCGGAAAGGGGTTCCGGCAGCATGTGGATTGGAATACCGAACTCCGCGCATACCGCTGAATCCCAGCACGGTTTCTTCTCGTCGAAGAGAGCACCGTATATGCTTGCGCTGTCATTATCGCAGCTGGTTTTTCCGGTGAGTTTAAATACGATGAACGAGTGGGGCACGAGGACTGAAACGGCGGCCTTGAACAGTTCCGGCTCGTTGTTCTTCACCCACAGAAGTTTGGGCAACAGCAACCCGTGATGGACCCCTGGATAGCACCGTCGGATTTCCGCCAGCTCTTTGTCTGCCCGGGTGTCTGTGTGCAGGATTCCGGGGCGTACGGGCTTGCCCTGAACGTCCGGCAGACACAGACCTGGGACGAAACCGGTGACGCCGATGCGGCGGATCTCGACCGCCTTCGTTTCAGCTTTGGACTGCAGCTCTCGGATGATACCGATGCACTCTTCCCACCAAAGGGCGAGTGCGTCCTGTTCCTGCCAACCGGGGTGGAGCCTCGTGGTTTCGTGGTTCCTTGAGGCGGAGGCCAAAAGCATGCCCGCCCTGTCGACGAGCATGCCCTTGGTGGAGCTGGAACCTATGTCCAGCCCGATTACCAAATCCCTCATACTACAAGTGCCTCCAACCCGGTTCGGTACATGCGCTGATTCACATCAGTACGGCCACCCGGTAGGTGTCCAGGTTTCCGGCTACACCAAAGGCGTCCGCGATATCCGCGAAGGGATAGCGGCGCGAGATCAGGCGGTCGAGGGGAAGCTTCCCGGAGGAGATCAGCTCGGTTGCCCGGCGGAAAGTGTCCTTTGTGTGTTTGGTCACCCCGGTGATGTAGATTTCGTCGTAATGGAAAACCTTGGGGTCCAGTTCGAAGACATCGGAACCTTTCGTGGCACCATAGATAATGAGCTTGCCGTTTTTCACGAGAGACGCCATGCCGTCCAGTATGGCGGACTTGCCGCCAGCGGTGAAGAATACCGCTTCCGTCCCCCTGCCGCCAGTCAGCTTTTTAACCAGAACAGACACTTTTTCGTCCAGTGGGTTCACGACCTGATCGGCACCGAATTCGAGGGCCCGTTGCCTTCTGCCCACGTCTACCTCGCTGACGATCACCCGAGCGCCCCTGAGCTTCGCCAGCAGTACATGGATGATGCCCATGACACCGGCACCCAGCACGAGGACGGTATCGCCGAACTGGGTGTCCGCGCGGTCGATGCTGCGTATCACACAGGCAAGGGGTTCCGCCAGGGTACCTATCGCCGGATCGGTGTCCTTGTTGATTTTATACACTTCGTAGCCCCGGGCCACGAAATATTCGCTGAAGCCACCAGGGCCCCAATGGTTTCCCGGTTTGGATTCGTCCCCCACGTTTTCGCACAAATTGTCCATGCCTTTACGGCAGTAGTAGCACTCCCCGCAACGGGTAAGACTGGCCACCGATACCCTGTCGCCTGCCTGGAGCGTCTGGGCGACTTCGCTGCCCACCTCGACGACGGTTCCACAGATCTCGTGACCTCCCACAAAGGGATACGAGCCTGGGACACCGGCGAAGTATTTCTGTTCCCAGGTGCAAAGCCCAACCGCGTCAATTTTAATCAGCACGGTTCCCGGAGTCGCTTCCGGAACAGGCAACTCCCGGAAGGAGATTTTACCAGGTTCCGTCATGACCGCTTGTTTCATGGCTTGTTTTTTCATTTCCCCGTTTTCCATGGTTTAGGCCTTTCCGCTTTTCTGGGTTTCCTTAAGCAGAGTGCAAGCCTCGTCCACCGAGGCATTCCCATGGATGATCGCGGAGAGTGCCCTCGTCATGCCGTAGATATTCTCGACACCCCAGATGTTCCTGCCCACGGCGATGCCCTTGGCTCCTGCGTCCATGGCCTCCTTTATGGAGGCGAGGAATACCTTGGGATCCGGTGACTTCGAGCCGCCTAGCACGACCACCGGACAGAAGCAGCCCTTTACGACTTTTTCGAAACCGGGCTTGTAGGCGATCTTTATGAAGTCGACACCCAGCTCGCTGGCGATACGGGCGCTCAGGGCCAGGTTCTCCACGGTTTTCAGGGAAGGGTCGGCGTCGAAACCGCCAGGAACCATCTCGCCCAGCACGGGCATGCCGATGGCTTCGCAGGATTGGACAACCCTGGCCACTGCCGGCAGGGTGAGTTTTTCGATCACCGCACCGGGGGCACCGTTCACGATGACCGCATCAGCTCCCAGTTGGACGGCGAGTTTCACGTCGTAGGCGACTATGCTGTCGTGGCCGCTGCCGATGGAGGTTGGCGGAAGGTCCAGGCGCATGATAAGACCAATTCCGGCCAGCTCCGCCTCGAAGGCTTTCGCTAGGCCAGGGTTGGCGATGATGGCATCAGCGCCCCCAGCTACCAGGGCTTGAATGGCAAGGCGGGGATCCTCGATGCCCTGCACGGGACCTGCATTCGATCCGTGGTCCATGGCCACTATAAGTGTTTTTCCATCATTCCTGAAAATGTGTCTGAGTCTGCGAATCTTTCCCATGTTATGCTCCTTTTGCCACTTCTGCTGATCTGAACGAGGTGCTTAGCGTGTTGTCTGCTTTATCTTCAAGGACACTTCAAAGGAGTAGCGGTCTCCCCGGTACCAGCTATTTGTAAATTCAATCGGAGAACCATTGCCCAGTCTTGTCCTGCGGATGGAGAACAGGATGGGTGCCCCCACGTCCACGGATAATTCGCCAGCGACCAAGGGATCGGCGACCCGGGCCTCCAGACTTTCCTGGGCGGTGTCCAGTTCCAGCCTGTAGTCGGTGCGCAGGATTTCGTACAGGGATCTACCCTCAAGGTCCTTCGACAGAAGATCCGGGCACAGGTTTGCAGGAAGGTAGGTTTCGAGCACGACAAGGAACTCGTTATTGACCGACCTGCGGCGGCGAAGGCAATGTACCTTTTCACTCGCCCCCAGGGCCAATTCACTCTTGATCTGGTCCGGTGCCGGCATCAGGGTGCCAGACAGCAACTCGGTTCGGACCGAGTAGCCCTTGTCCATCATATCCTGCAGGAAATTGTTGATGTACGATGACGACGACTCGACGATGGGCCGCTTCACGAAGGTTCCCCGGCCGTGGATGCGCACCAGGAACCCTTCGTTCACCAGCTGGGTGATGGCACTCCGCGCGGTCAACCTGTTCACGCCGTAGAGTTCGGCCAGATTGGATTCAGAAAGGATCTGCTGTTCCGGTTTGAGCTTGCCGGAACGTATCTCCTCCAGGATAATCCCTTTGATCTGTATGTACATGGGAATGTGGGTGCTTTTATCGAGACTGCTCACCGTAGGCTACCTCACTTGTATACACATATATACCTTTCCCATAGTATGGTCTACTGATTGACACTGTCAATGGAGATTGCACGGGAACCTATCCTGTCATTCACTAGAACGCCAGGCTTTTCCAGGATCGCTTTTTTGTCACGATTCCGGCTCGCTTCGTAAGTTCCTCCGCCTGCACCTGGCACGTACGGATAACCGATGGTTCATCCGCGGTGGTTATCTTCCCTTCCAGCAATACAGGGTATCCGTCCACCATCACCGTCTCCACGCAGGAGCAGGACCCAGAATAGACCAGAGTGGATACAGGATTGTGCATGGGGATGGACTTAGGCGATTTGGACGGATCGTATATGAAAAGGTCCGCCTTTTTGCCTATTTCGAGTGAACCTATCTCGTGTTCCATCCCTATGGCCCGCGCGCCGTCGATGGTAGCCATTTCCAGCACCTTTTCGGCGGTGATGATGGTGGGATCCTTGGCGTGGACCTTATGCAGCAGAGCCGTGAACTTGAGCAGTTCGATCATATCCTGTGAATTGTTGCTCGCGGGACCGTCGCTTCCAAGCCCAACCGTAATGCCTTTCTCAACCATCTCCGGCACCGGCGCCACACCGGATGACAGGTACATATTGCTGACCGTGTTGTGGGAAACCTTCATGTCGTGGTATTTGGCCATCCGCATATCCCGTTGTGTAAGATAGACGCAGTGCACCATGAGAACGTTGGGTCCCAGGATGCCGAGCTTTTCCAGCACCTCCGCGTCGAAATTTCCGTGCAATTGCAGGGCGGCGTCGCGGTCGAAGGGAGTTTCGGAGATGTGTACGGTCAATCCGCTCTTGTAGGACTGGGTGATTTTCCAGACCGTTTCCAGCATTTCCTTCGTGTTGGACCAGATTGCGGCGGGTGCGACCCAGATACGTATCCGGCCCTCCTCACTATTGTGGTAGGAATCGAAAAGCCGGACCACATCTTTCTCGACGGTTTTCACGTCCTGCATGATTCCCCGGGGGGTGCCGAATTGATCCCCGGTGTCCATCATGCCCCGGGCAAACACGCCGCGGATTTTCAGGGTCCTGAAAGCCTTGATCACCTCGTCGGAGAGTCCGGCGCGGGGGTGTGGGTACATGTAATCCAGCATGGTGGTGGTGCCACTGCGTATCCCCTCGATGCAACCGTGCATGGCAGCTGCCTGGACGTCTTCCGGTGCCAGGTGTTTCGCGGCGGGAAAGGTCATGGTGGACAGCCAGTCGGCAAGCACCATATCGTCGCCCAAGCCCTTGGTCAGGGTCTGGAAAAGATGGTTGTGGGTATTGATCAGACCGGGGAACACGATTTTTCCGCCACCGGATAGGACCTTCGTGGTTTCTTTCAGCTTTTCCGGGCACTTTCCGGGTCCCAGACCGGCAATCCTGCCATCGCGGATGAGTAAATATCCCGAATCAATAACCTCACGCCCGGGGTTCACCGTCACGATTGTCGCGTCCTGGATACAATATTCAGCCATGATTCCTCCACTCCGTTGTTTACAAGCAGGAATATATGATTTATAATCTATGAGGATTATACATCTATACGACTAGAAATGCAACGTAGCATGGGTTGGAATCCTTGTCAAATCTGACGGAGAGATGGGAATTTAAATTTTTACTTGACAATTGCGAATTGTGGCTTCTATAGTCATCGAGATGTCTATACATCTAATAGCGTGGGTTTTCTGTTCCGGGAGCGTAACGCCTCCGGCTAATTATAGGAGAGGAGTACACGGATGAGGAAAGGAAAAGTCGTTTTAACAGTGCTCGTCATGGCCCTTTTGGCTAGCGGGATGGTATTCGCAGCCGGCAAGAAAGACGCCGCTCCAGCCGCTGCTGCCCCGAAAGCGGCTGCAACCCTGAAAGCAGCCATGCTCATGTCTGGCCCCATCAACGATGGTGGCTGGAATACTTCGGCCTACGAGGGACTTACCCGGCTCAAGGATGAACTTGGTTTCGAGATTGCCTATTCTGAACTCGTGCCCCAGGCCGAGCACCTGAATATCCTGCGCAATTATGCCAAGCGCGGATACGACATCATTTTCGGACACGGTTTTGAGTTCGGCGAATCCATTGCGGTGGTCGCTGCTGAATTCCCCAACGTCAAGTTCTACCAGGTCGGTGGGGACGTAAAGGCCGCCAACGCCGGTTCCGGTGTGTTCGGCACCGGAGAGCTCTCCTACCTGATGGGCAAGCTCGCCGCCAAGTTCACCAAGACCAACAAGATTGGTTTCGTCGGAGCCATGGCAATTCCCACGGTTGAGATCGAAGTGAACATGCTCCGCGATACGATCAAGGAAAATAATCCGAAAGCATCCTTCACTGTCGCGTACAGCGGTTCCTGGACCGACGTGGTGAAAGGCAAGGAAGCCGCGCTGGCACAGATCGCCAACGGTGTTGATGTTATCGTGGCTATTGGTGACGCGTGCGATGTCGGTGCCATCCAGGCTGCGGAAGAGAAGGGTGCGTACGTTATCGGTTGGTCCGGCGACTTCTCCAGCGTCTCCCCGAATGTGGTTCTTACCTCCGGCGTACAGAGCGTCCCCGAACTGGTCTACGTTCAGGGCAAGATGGTCAAGGACGGCACCTGGAAACCCGAAGCCAAAGTATGGGGCATAGTCGAAGGCGTCCAGTTCCCCGGCAAATGGTCCTCCGTTGTACCCGCCGCTCTCCAGAAAGAAATCATGGACGACTTTGAGGCGATCAAGGCCGGAAAGATGAACAAGCGGGTTGGACTCTGATCTAGTGCCTCTTTTCTGAATAATCCACTTTACATTGGTACAGGGTGCGGAAACCGCACCCTGTATTTAAACCTCCACTTATACTATTTATAGGCAGGGTTACGTGGCACCCCTTTTGGAGATCAAAGAACTCAGAAAGCAGTTTACCAGCGTTTTGGCAAACGACAACGTGTCCTTGACGGTGGAGAAAGGTGAGGTTCGGGCATTGCTGGGTGAGAATGGTGCTGGCAAATCCACCCTCATGAGTTGCCTCTATGGT
>Ga0172379_10008825_pt1 | contig 12589 bp, 20 predicted proteins | sample GrowelOW334metaG_FD_119756 | JGI IMG/M metagenome (GOLD analysis project Ga0172379, IMG submission 119756) | Groundwater microbial communities from an aquifer near a municipal landfill in Southern Ontario, Canada - Groundwater well OW334 metaG | ecosystem: Environmental > Aquatic > Deep... | reverse complement strand
TGAGAGTATCTTCACTCGAGGATAGTCGCCGTTGATCTTCTCGATGATGCCCTTGCTTGCGAGGGTCTTCGGCTCAACGCGGGCGCCGTCCTTGAAGTTCTTCTCGAGGGCGCTCATGGGAACCGGGTAGGCCTTGTTGGTGATGGATTTGAAGGCATATCCGCGGAGCTTAGGGAGTCGCTTGATGAAGTCTCGAAGCTCTGGTCGCTTCTTGGCGCCGGCTCGAGAGTCCTGACCCTTCTGGCCGCGACCCGATGTCTTGCCGCGCTTTCCGCCTCGGCCGATCTGGGCCATCTTCATGTTAGGGGTCTTTCGCTGTATGTTGTGAAGCTGCATGGTGATTGTATTATTTCGCCTTTGGAGACTGAGTTGGTCGGGTGAGATTGAGGCTCTTGAGGGCGGCAATGGTGGCTCGGGCAATGTTGAGCTTGTTCTTTGATGGAGAGATGATCTTTGCGGCAACGTTCGTGATACCGGCAAGCTCGAGGACGGTTCGAACGGCGGATCCTGCGGCGAGGCCTCGGTCCTTCACTGGTCGAATCGAGACGCGGGCAGACGCGTACTTCTCGAAAACCTCGTGAGGGATGGACATGTCCTTGGTGGTGTTGATCTTGACCATGTGCTTCTTGGCATCGCGAAAGGCCTTGTCGATGGCGAGGGCGGTGTCGCCGGCCTTGCCGAGACCCACTCCCACCATTCCCTTCTTGTTTCCTGCGACGAGGGCAACGGAGAACGAGAATCGTCGTCCGCCGGATACGGTTCGGGACACGCGTCGGATGTTGAGCATGGTGCTGTCGTACTCTGGCTTCGCGCGAGGTGCGCGAGAGTCAGATCGGCGAGCTCCGCCCGGCCTTCGTGCGCCTCCCTGTCCGCCGCGAGGGGCACCTACGCCGCCACGTGGGGCGAAAGAGCCGCGAGCTGCAGGCTGGGACGCTGGGGCTGCGGCCGCAGCTGGCGTCGTGACCTTGGTTTCTGTGGTGGTTTCTGGATTCATAAAATATTAGAACTTAAGTCCTCCTTCGCGGGCGCCGTCTGCGAGGGCCTTTACGCGACCCTTGTATCCGAAGCCTCCTCGGTCAAAGATGACCTTCTCAACCTTGAGGGCAACGGCCTTCTGCGCTATCTCCTTGCCGACGGTGAAAGCGACATCAACCTTCTTCTCCTTGCCCTTGGCCTCGAGAGACGAGGCGGAGACGATGGTCTTTGCGGCATCGTCATCGATGAGCTGGGCATAGACGTATCGGTTCGAGCGGAAGATGGCGAGACGAGGCATTTCCTTGGTGCCAAAAACCCTGCTGCGAATCTTCGCATGCCTTCGGACCCTCTTCTGCTTTTTGATGTTTGGATTTGCCATGATGGTTTTCTAAGCGCCTGATTATGCGGCCTTCTTACCCTGCTTTCGTCGGATAACTTCGGTCTCGTATCGAATGCCCTTGCCCTTATATGGTTCTGGCTTCTTGAACGATCGGACCTTTGCGGCGAACTTGCCCACGGCCTCGCTGTCTATGCCGGTGACGGAGATAATGTTCTTGTCAGCGGTGACCTTGAGCTCCTTTGGGATGGCGACGCTCACAGGGTGCGAGAATCCGAGTGACATGGCGAGGTCGCTCCCCTTCACGTCAGACTTGAAGCCGATTCCCTCGACGACAAGCTTCTTTGTGAAACCCTTGTTCACGCCCTCGATCATGTTCTTGATGTGGGATGCGTAGGTTCCCCAGAGCATGTAGTCCTCGGTTCGCTTGAGAGTGACGATGACCGTGCCGTTCTCAACCTTGATCTCGACGCCCGACTTGAAGTCTCGAGACATCTCCCCCAATGGTCCCTTGACCGATACGGTAAGACCATTGACCTTCACTTCGGTCTTCTCTGGGATAACTATTGGTTTTTTTGCTACTCGTGACATGGGATGTTTAATATGAAAATTTACCAGATGTTGAAGAGAACCTCTCCGCCGACCTTTGCCTTGCGAGCCTCGTCATCGCTCAGGATGCCCTTTGACGTCGAGTAGAAGGTCGAGCCGTGACCCTGCTTGATACCGAAGATCTCGTTGTATCCCCTATAGATTCGCTTTGAAGGCTTCGATATACGCGCAACATCAGTGATGCGGGCGTTTCCGTCAGGATTGTAGATGAGTCCGATCTCGAGCTGCTTCTGAATCTTCTTTCCCTTCTTTACGCCCGGCTTGACGTATCCCTTTCGAGCGAGAGCCTCCGCCACGTCGGCGACGAAGTTAGAAAGAGAGACGGTGACGACGTCCTTCTTGACGGCGCTTCCGTTCTTGATCTGGATTATGAGGTTTGAAATTGGATCTCGCATGGGAGTAGGAATGGATGATAATTACCAAGACGACTTCTTAATGCCGGGAATGAGGCCGTCGTTCGCAAGCTCGCGGAAGCAGATTCGACAGACGCCGAAATCTCGCATGTAACCGTTCTTTCGGCCGCAGCGAAAACATCGCCTCACGATTCGTGATGAGAACTTTGGTTTCTTGAGCGCTCGCGCTATGACTGATGTTTTCGCCATTTGATATTTTTAGATAAAGAAAAAAGCCTTGGTCAAGCTTTCCGCCATACTATCATCATGACCCTGCTTAGTCAACGATGAAGCGACGGAAACCCCTTTTAATTACTCCTTTTTGATCGGGAAGCCAAGGAGAGCGAGGAACTTCCTCGTCTCTGCCTTGTTTTTGATGTTGGTGCAGATCGTGACACCGAGACCGAAGACGTCCTTGAGCTCCTCCTCGGATGCCTCAGGGAAGATCGAGTGCTCTCGAATTCCAAGGGTGTAATTGCCCATATCATCGACCGATGTTGCCGGAAGTCCTCGGAAGTCCTTGGTTCGAGGAAGCGCGATGTGGACGAGCTTCTCGAAGAAGTTCCACATCCTGTCGCCTCGAAGGGTTACCTGGTATCCCATGGGATCCCCCTCTCGAGACTTGTATGACGCGATCGACTTCTTTGCGCCGCGAAGCACTGGCTTCTGGCCGGTGATCTTTGCGATGCGGTCGCCCGCGAGCTCCACCTTCTTCTTGTCCTTGAAGGAGCCGACGCCGACGGACACCACGATCTTCATGATGCGGGGGGCCTGCATGACGTTCGTGTAGCCGAACTCTGACTTCATGGCCGCGAAAATTTCAGTCTGCTTTGCTTTGAGGGTTTTCATGGGATTTATTTCTTTGATGCGGTCGCGAGCTTGACGTTCGACGCGTTGAGAGGCATCTCCTTCTCGATGATCTGGCCCTTCTGGCCCGACCTCGTCGGTCGCTGATGCTTCTTGACCTTGTTGACGCCCGAGACGACGACCTTCCCAAGCTTGGGGAAAGAGCGGACAACCTCTCCGGTCGCGCCCTTGTCCTTGCCTGCGAGTACTATTACTTTGTCTCCTTTCTTTACGTGCATGGTGATAATGTTATTTATACGATTTCTGGTGCTCGAGACGCGATGGTCTTGAAGCCCTTCTCGAGTATCTCTCGTGGAATTGGCCCGAAGACTCGTCCTGCGAGAGGCTCCTTCTTGGTTTTCTCGAGAATGACGACTGCATTCTCGTCGAATCGGATGTACGAACCATCCTTCCTTCGGGTGGCATTGACCGAGCGAACAACCACGGCGTGAAGGACGTCCTTCTTCTTCACCGACTTTCGTGGCTCAGCCTTCTGAACCGAGAGTACGACGATGTCGCCAAGCACGGCGTATCGCTTTGCGGCAGAGCCGAGCACCTTGAAGATTCGGCCGACCTTGGCTCCTGAGTTATCGGCTATGGTTACGATTGATCGTGGTTGTATCATGGCAGTTGTATTATGCGTTCAGCACCTTGAAGTGCTTGTCCTTAGAGATGGGGGCGCACTCGATGATGGTGACAGTCTCCCCCTCCTTCTTGGTGTTGCCTGCATCGTGGGCCTTGAACTTCTTCGATACCTTTACGTATCGCTCGTACTTTGGCACCTTGACGAATCGGTCGACGAGGACGACGATGGTGTCCTTCATCTTGGTCGAGACAATGACGCCAGAAAGCTGCTTTGCCTTTGAAGGGGCCTTTGGCTCTGCGACGACTGCTGCTTTTGCTGTTTTCTTTGTAAACATAAAATTATGGGATCATTATGCGACGAGCTCGCGGGATATGACGACTGACCTTACTGGGAGCTTGGTTCCCGCCTTGCGGAACGCCTCGCGAGCGACCGCCTCGCTCACGCCGTCGACTTCGAAGAGGACGCGACCCGCCTTTACAGGGGAACAATATCCCTCGAGGTCTCCCTTTCCCTTTCCGAGCTTAACCTCGGCAGGCTTCTTGGTATAAGGCATGTCGGGGAAAATGCGAATCCAGATCTTGCCGTTCTTGCCGATCTCTCGGGCAAGCACCTTTCGGGCAGACTCAATCTGCTGAGAGGTTATTCGATAGGCCGAAGTGGCCTTGATTCCGAACGATCCGAACGAGAGGGTGGTTCCGCGAGTCTCGAGTCCGATCTTTTTCGGATTCTTTCGCATCACGTGCCACTTTCGATATTTAACTTTTTTTGGAAGCAACATAAAAGTATATTAATTCTTAGTTTTATCGAATACCTCTCCCTTGTAGATCCAGACCTTGATGCCGATGTCTCCATAGGTCATGTGAGCCTTCTCGCGGGCGAAGTCGATGTCGGCGCGGAAGGTCTGAAGGGGAATCTGTCCCTTCTTCATGTCCTCGACGCGTGCCATCTCGGCGCCTCCGAGTCGCCCCCCGAGGCAGATGCGCACTCCCTTCACATCGCGGTTTGCCATGACCTTCTCGATCATCTGCTTCATGACGCGGCGGAACGGAAGACGCTTCTCGAGACCCTCAGCGACCATGTCGGCGACGATGGCGGAGTCAGATTCTGGAGATCGAACCTCCTCGATATCAACCTTGAGCTCCTGATTCTTGGCGAGCTTTGAGCCCGTCTTGTGGAGGAAGGCGAGAACGTCGGCACGGAGCTTCTGTGCACCCTCTCCCTGTCGGCCAATGATGATGCCTGGTCGTGAGGTTCGGATGATGAGTCGCATCGCCTTCTCGTTTCGCTCGATCTGGACGTCGCTTACATATGCACCACGGAAGCGAAGGTCGAGGAACTCGCGAAGGAGTATGTCTGCCTTGAGATATGCCTGGTATTTGCCGTTAGGGGCGAACCAGCGAGACTTCCAGTCCCTGATGATGCCGAGCCTATGAGAATATGGGTGTACGGTATGTGACATAAAATTATTTGGTTGGGGCCTTAACTGCCTTTACCTTTGGAGCCTTGACCGCCTTTGGGGCGAGAACCAAAAGAACGTGGCTGGTCTTCTTCTTTATAGGGAAGCCTGTTCCACGGGCACCTGGCATGTTGCGCTTCATGGTGAGGCCGAGGTCTACTCGGCACTCCTTCACGAAGAGGCCCTCAAGAGGTATGTTGAGGTTCTTTGCGTTGGCAACCGCGGAAGCGAGGAGTTTTGCGATCGGGTCAGACGCGCGCTTTGTGGTCACGCCGAGCATATCCATAGCCGCCTGAACGGTCTTGCCCTTGATCAAAGAGGCTACAAGGCGGACCTTGCGGGGGGACTGACGATAGTTTGTGAGGGATGCGGTTACCATAAAAGTGGATTATTTCTTGTCGGCTACGGCGCCCTTTGCGGCCTGAGCTGCTGCGACCTCGCCCTCCTTCTTCTTCTGCTCGAGCTCCTTCTGCATCTTACCGCCGTGCTTGTTGAACTTACGGGTCAAAGAAAATTCACCGAGTCGGTGGCCTACCATGTCCTCTGCCACCAATACCTCGATGAAGTCTTTTCCGTTATGAACGCCGAATTTGAAGCCTACCATCTCCGGGGAGATATGGCATGCGCGGCTCCAGGTCTTAATAACCCCAGTTTCCTGTGGTTTCTTGCCAATTATCTTCTTGATAACTCGCTCGTCGACGTATGGGCCTTTTGAAAGTGATCGTGTCATGTATAGACGATAAATTACAGCTCGGGCGTTTGGACTATAGTCGCTAAAACGACTGAATAAATTAAAAAACTAGGCTTGAACCTAGATTCCTACTTAGTGTCCATTCCGAAGCTAGTTGCACTATCCTAGCAAAATGCGGAATAAAGTCAATGGGCTCGCTTCCCTCCCCGCCGAAACGCACGGATATTTCCCTGCTGGGAAATTCCTCGTGCTCGGTCCGTCGACCTCGCAAGTCGTTTCGGCGGGGAGAAAGCTCGCCTTTTGGTCGATTAGAGCCTTCTTTCGAGCATCTTATAAACATCCTTCCTGTGAACGATGGCGAAAATCCGCACCTCTCCTTCTGCAAACTTATATACGACCCGATAATCACCAACCCTTAGTCTCCAAAATGGCCTCAAAACCCCATGGAGGGGTGAACCATACAGTTCAGGCTTCGTCACAAGCTTGAACTCGATAGCCTGCTTTATCCTCAGAAGAATATCTCGATCTATGATCAGGGCATCCTTGATTGCGGATGGATCAAATAGAAGTTTGTTTCCAGAACTCTTCATGCGAGATGAATTTTACATGTGCCCGCTCTCTTTCCTCAGCGATAGCACCAAGAGCCAAATCTTCCTCAAGTTCGAGAGCAATACGCAAGAGATCCGCGGCCTTTGTGGCCATAGGGACACCATCTCTTTCGGCAACGAGTTTCAGGGCGGCCTCTACGTCCGCATCCGCCGTTATATTTATACGCCTTTTAGTGGTACTCATGCCATGAGTGTACCAAAAGTGTAACACCTTTGCAATTGTTTCTTCGGTCATGGAAAAAGCATATCAAAAAGGCGTTAAAGGAACGCCAGAGAAAACATGAAATTTTACCTAAAAACACTACTCCACCCTGATTCCTACTTCCTCGCAACCTTCTTCTGATAGAAGCTCTTTGATTCCCTGGTGATGGCCAATATTGATATTACGGCTATGTACGAGGCACTGACTTCAGCAGGCATCTTGTATTCAATGTGGAATAGAGGCTGGGCAATAACGATACCAATGATGAGGATCGTCCATAATAGCGCGTACAGTTCCCCGGGATGGATTGAATCGTGGACCTTGTTCCAACGACGAAACTCCTTTTCGGCACTGTAGATGGCCAATGCAGCACAATATATGCCAGCAATGGTCAGAATGATGTTACTCTCGTCGAGAATATTATGGTTGAGGAAATCATATACGATCGAGGCAAAGAATATAATGGTCCAAAAATTGACGAGCCCTCGCCAAAAGCCTATTCTCCCTACTCTCTGGCACATGCCCAAGATTAATTTCATGACGATATGATACCACGATAAAATGTATCCAAAAAAACCCGCCTTTCGGCGGATTTTTTTTGGATATTCTTAACTCAGGAAGACATAGCGTCCTAGATACTCCCATTCACCAATATGTATCGAGAGATGTCCCCTTCCCCGAGAAGCTGATCCAGCCTATCATAACCCGTAAGAATACCGTCTAGTGGAACAGATAGTCTGTAAGTAGTCTGTCCGTAAGCGGCATCAATAGATGAATATGTATCTGCCTTTATGCTGAACTTTCTTGATGAAAAGGCTGGTATTGAGTACTTAAAATCCTTCAACGTAAGTACAAACCTTTCATTCTCTTTTATCACGGTTCCATTATTAAGGTCAGCTTGAGCGACAATATTGCCAAGATCATCCACGAGATACACTTCTTTAAACACCTTAAGCCAGAGGGCTCTTGAGTCATCCAAAAGGCTCTCTCCGAAGACTATTTTTACTTGCTGAATACTTACCGATGAACCTCCAGCACTAGCCTCCAAAGTTAAAAGATCTGCCATTTGATCACCAGAATTTACTTGAATACGGAAACGATTATCCGTCGCGCTTATCACTTTAAATGAATCCTCATAAGAAGCGGTAGACGTTGCCACAGGGGTAACCGTGAAATTAACACTATTACTTGTTCCATTACTATTTTTAACACTAACAGGTGAAACACCATATAAAATATCCAAAGGAACTTGAAACTGGATAATTTTGCCGTCACTTGATGAAAGATTGTCGATGATAAAATGACCCCTGCCTGAGGTAGAATTTTTACCAAAAAGAACACTATTGCCTGTTGGCAAAAATCCCATGCCTGTAATTGTCGCTTTTATTCCATTATTTGATACATCACCTGTTGAGGCTGACGATGGATTTATGGAAGTAATCAACGGGGCTGCTGTGACAACGGGAGCTGAACCCTGATTACACTGGTAAAGCGAATTAAGCTTCGCTCTCGTCAAAGGACCAACATATCCAGTCTGAGGAATACCGTACTTACCCTGGAATTTTACCACGGCGGCCGCGACATCTTCCGTGAAACCAACCTTGCTTGCATCCAATGTTCCGTTTTTCGCAAGAGCATCCTGAAGGGCGTCAACATCAGAATTGTCATCACCTATTCTCAAGTTTGAATTCCACGTATGGCAGAAAGTGTTCGATGAGGGTGCCTTACCAAAATTCACAACAGCGGCCCTTGCAGCGTCGGCCTTGTCCGGAGAGATGACGCCAAGCTGTATGAAGAGATTTATAAGCTGACCGAAATCCATCGACTGAGCGTTCGCGCCGAGGGTGCCGAAGCCGAAGATCGACACGAACACGAGAAAGCCGATAAGTGATTTTTTCATTGGGATAAATTAAGTAACTATGTCCCACATTATCTCACGGGGGGGCAAAAGCAAAACCCGCCTTTCGGCGGGTTTCGTTGAATGTGATTCGTGAAAGAAGACTAGTTCTGTCCCTTTGCCTTTCCGACCTTTCGGCGGGTGACAATGAAGACGTTCGAGTACTTCTTTGGGGTTCGGGTCTTCTGGCCCTTTCCTGCTGGCTTTCCCCATCGGGTCTTGAGCCTTCGGAGACCTCGTCCGGTAGCACCTTCTCCTCCTCCGTATGGATGGTCCACAGGGTTCTGGGCGGTACCTCGGACGGTCGGTCGAATACCGAGCCACCTCGATCGTCCGGCCTTTCCGGAATTGACCAGCCAGTGCTCGTCATTTGAAACCTGTCCGACGGTCGCGAAACACTCTTCGTGAACCTTTCGGATCTCGGAGGAAGGCATCTTGATCTGGGTGTAACCAGCATCGTTACCGATGATCTGGGCAAAGATGCCTGCTGCGCGAGCTATCTTGGCACCTCCCTGAGGCTTGACCTCGATATTGTAGATATATGTGCCGACAGGGATCTTCTTCAAAGGAAGGGCGTTTCCCATGGCTACAGGGGCAGCCGCTCCGGCAAGGAGGGTTGTGCCTACCTTTACTCCCTTTGGAAGAAGAACGTATCGTCGCTCGCCGTCTCGATAAGCCGCGAGTCCGATGAAGCCCGATCGGTTTGGATCGTACTCAACTGACTTGATGGTCATGGGGATGTCTCGCTTGTCGTATGCGAAAGAGACGTCTCGGAAAAGGCGCTTGTGTCCGCCTCCCTTATGGCGAACAGTGATGCGTCCGTGATGGTTTCGTCCTACCTGTCGCTTGCCACCATGGGTGAGTGCCTTCACAGGATCCTTTGCGGTAAGGAACTCCTTGAAGTTGATGGTCTGCATGTGCCTGCGGCTTGGGCTTGTTGGTTTGTATGTTTTCATGGCCTTTTGTTAAATTAGGCAAACTCTATGACATCTCCCTTCTTGAGATATACATATGCCTTCTTGGCGCCGACGGTCTTGCCCTTTCGTCCGCGGGCGAACATCGCCTTTGCGGGAATGGACACGACTGACACCTTGAGAGGAGTTACCTTGTAAGCAGCCCTGATAGCGTGCGCTATCTGCTGAGTGTTGGCGGAAACCGCGACATTGAAGGTATAGACGTTGTTCTTCTCGTGAAGAACGGAAGCCTTCTCGGTAACGCGAGGACCCCTGAGGACAGAGTTCTTTGCGACGACAACCTTGTCGCCCTTCGCCGCCTTTACGGCGACCTCCTTCTTTGCGACAGGGGCCTTTACAGCCACAGCCTTCTTGGCAGCGACCTTCTTTGCAGGTTTGTCGGCCTTAGCCTCGACAGCCTTTACCTCCTTTTTGTCTTTCTTTGAAAAAATAGCCATATGATTAGAGTTTAGCTTCGATAACCTTGACTGATTCGACCGGATTCTCGATGACGATGAACTTGTTGTTGAGGAGATCGAGAAGGTTGATGTTTCGCACCTCGTCGACGACCACGGATCCGATGTTTCGGAAGCTCTTCTCTGCGTTCTCGTCCTTCTTTGCGAAGGCGATGAATGCCGCGTTCTTTCGCTTGGTTGCGAGCTTCTCGAATCCCTTGGCTGCGCCGAGGGCTACGAGGACGGACTTTGCGGTGGCGGTCTTTGGGGCGTCGAACGAGAGAGAGTCGACGAAGAGAACCTCTCCATCCCTCCACTTCTTCGAGAGAACCGTGAGGAAAGCCTTAGACTTGACGGCCTTATTGACCTTTCGACCATACTCCTTGTCGTTTCGTGGTCCGTGTGCCACGCCTCCACCCACCCAGAGAGGTGATCGGGTAGATCCGTGTCGAGCGCGACCGGTTCCCTTCTGCCTCCATGGCTTCTTGCCTCCTCCGCGAACCTCTCCACGAGTCTTGGTGTGGGCGATAGGCTGTCGAGCGTTTGACATCATCGACACCATTACCTGGTGCACGAGGTCAGCGTTCCATGAGAGGCCGAAGGCCTTCTCGGAAAGAGCTATCTTTCCCGCCGACTTTCCTTCCTTGTTGTATATTGTTGCGTCCATATATGTATAGTTAGAAAGATTATGCGACGATAGATACGAGAGTTCCCCTTCGACCAGGAAGGGAACCGTGAATAACTATCTCGTTGGTCTCAGGGCGAACCTGGAGAACCTTGAGATTCTTGACGGTGACCATGTCACCACCCATGCGTCCAGCCATTCTCATGCCTTTCGCGACGCGACCTCCGGCTCGTCCGCCTCCGCCAATAGAGCCAGGCTCTCGCTCAGAGTGCTTCTGACCGTGAGTTCGGGAACCTCCTTTAAAGTGATGTCGCTTGACTACACCCTGGAAGCCCTTGCCCTTTGATTCCGATCGAACGGTGACGATCTCCCCCTCTGCGAATGCAGACAGGTCAACCTTGTCGCCCTTCTTGAACTTCGCGGCGTCCTCGGCAGTGGTGCGGAACTCGAGGGAGTCTCGGAAGTTTCCGAGATCTTTGGTGTGTCCGATCTGAGCCTTCGCGATGCGAGACTCCTTCTGCTCTCCGTAGCCCACCTGAACGGCATTGTAGCCGTCGATGGCGGTCGTCTTGACCTGGGTCACGACGATAGGTCCGGCCGAGAGGATCGTCGCAGGGTATGCGCGACCGTCCGCAGCGAAGACCTGCGTCATATTCTTCTTTGTGGCAAGTATGAACTTCATTGTTATGCGCGAGCGCGGATCTGGGGGACCCGGAGGCTCTCTTAAAACCTGATAAATCAAAAAGAAGCCTGTGCTTCTCGTGGGAGTGATACTACCGTAAAAGGCGATTTTGTGCAAATGAGACCCCCGCCGGCCCTCTCCAAAAGGTACGCATATCCGCCTGGTGGCGGATTGCTCTGCTCGGACCCTCGCCCCGCGCAGGGCTTTTTATCGAGGATTGGCAAGGGTCCTTTGCATAAATATCAGTTCCGGCAAAGCAAAAACCCCGCTTTCGCGGGGTTTTTGCTTGATTCCTTAAATCATCTTCACGTCGATGTTCACGCCTGAAGGCAATGACATGTTGGTGAGGGCTTCGATGATCTTCTGGTTTGGATTCAAGATATCGATGAGGCGCTTGTGCACTCGCATCTCAAACTGCTCTCGCGCATTTTTGTAGACGAATGACGAACGATTCACCGTGTATTTCTTGATCTCCGTTGGGAGCGGCACCGGACCGAGCACCTCTACGTCGTAGCGGAGCGCGGTATCGATGATCTGCTTTACGGACGCATCGAGAATCTTGCTCTCGTACGCGCGTACGCGGATTCGGAGTCGCGGAATTGCGTCCGCTTTTGCTACCGCCTTCTTCTTTGTGGTCTTTTTTGTTTCTGCTACTGCCATATAAGTGCTAGTCTACGTATTTCTTGCTTTTTAGCAAGTTTTACGCAGTGATCTTGGTTACGACGCCTGCACCGACGGTCTTTCCACCCTCTCGGATGGTGAAGCGCTGCTTGTCCTCGAGAACGATTGGAGCGTGGAGCTTTACCTTGAAGGTAACGGTGTCTCCAGGCATAACCATCTCTACTCCGGCTGGAAGGGTCACCTCACCGGTAACGTCCGTTGTTCGAACGTAGAACTGAGGCTTGTAGCCGTTAAAGAATGGGGTGTGTCGTCCGCCCTCCTCCTTCTTGAGGATGAGAACCTCTGCGTCGAACTCGGTGTGTGGGGTTACAGACCCGGTCTTTGCGAGCACCTGGCCTCGAGTAACGTCCTCCTTTCGAGTACCTCGGAGAAGAACTCCGGCGTTGTCTCCGGCCATACCTGACTGAAGCTGCTTGTTGAACATCTCAATACCGGTGATGGTCGTCTTTACCGTTGGCTTGAGGCCCACGATCTCGACTTCATCGCCAACCTTGACCTGTCCTCGCTCGATTCGTCCGGTGACTACGGTTCCTCGTCCTTCAATCGAGAAGATGTCCTCGATAGGCATAAGGAATGGCTTGTCCAAAGCTCGCT
>Ga0172379_10008824_pt1 | contig 12591 bp, 11 predicted proteins | sample GrowelOW334metaG_FD_119756 | JGI IMG/M metagenome (GOLD analysis project Ga0172379, IMG submission 119756) | Groundwater microbial communities from an aquifer near a municipal landfill in Southern Ontario, Canada - Groundwater well OW334 metaG | ecosystem: Environmental > Aquatic > Deep... | reverse complement strand
TGATCAAGGTTGCGCAAAAGTGCGCCACCACCGGAAAGCACCATCCCTTTGTCCATAATGTCCGCTGCCAGTTCCAGTGGGGTTTCCTGCAAAACTTTTTTAATGGCATTGATCACTTCCCTGAGTTCATCTTGAATCGCCTCCGTCACTTCATTAGAAGAAATTTTCACCGTTCTTGGCAATCCACCAGTCAAATCACGTCCGCGCACATCCATATAGTCTTCTTTGACCTGTGGCAAGGCTGAGCCAATTTTTATCTTCACATCCTCCGCTGTCCGGTCGCCAATCGAAAGACTATATTTGCGCTTGATATAATCGGCAATCGCTTGATCGATTTTGTTTCCGCCAACCCGCGCGCTGTGCGCCGAAACCACGCCACCAAGCGACACTACTGCTACCTCCGATGTGCCTCCACCAATATCAATGATCATATTCCCCGCCGCGTTATTGATCGGAATTCCCGCGCCAATCGCTGCCAAAATCGGTTCTTTGACAACATAGGCCATTTTTGCACCAGCGCGAATGGTCGCATCAATCACTGCTCTTCTTTCCGTCGAAGTCACTCCGGCCGGAATAGACACCATCACTTCCGGTCGCACCAAGCGAAAACGCCCGCTAACTTTATTGATAAAGTATTTCAACATTGCTTCGGTGATTTTATAGTCCGCAATCACACCATCGCGCATCGGTCGACTCGCCACAATCGTGTCCGGCGTCCGCCCCAACATTTCTTTGGCTTCATTACCAATCGCGAGAACCTTATTCTCCAACAGCGAAATCGCCACCACTGACGGCTCATTAGAAACAATTCCCTTCCCGGGAACAAAAACTAAAACATTGGCTGTGCCTAAATCTATTCCAATCTTTCGTACTAACATAACCGATTCGAAACTACGAATTGAATGCCTGCCCGAAATGCAAATCGTTGCAGGCGGGCGAATCTACCTGCCTACCGGCAGGCAGGCGAAACAACATTCAACACGCGTTTACTTTTAATAAAACTATCCTTGTCATTCCCGCGTAGGCGGGAATCCAGTCACGAAATTATCTTAAAATAGAGATCGTCCCAATTAGGATTGTTCTGCTCAATGAGATTTATTTTCCATGCTCTATTCCATTTCTTTAAAGCTTTTTCTCTAGCAATCGCTGAATTAATATTTTCTGTTTGTTCATAATGCACTAATTTGCCAACATTATATTTCTTGCTAAATCCGTCCACGATCTTGGTTTTATGTTCTTGAATTCTCTTGATTAAATTTGAGGTTACGCCAATATATAATGTCCCGTTTCTATCGCTGGCTAAAATATAAAGATAGTAGCTTTTCATTTAGTCTTTGCACTGGATTCCCGCCTACGCGGGAATGACACTATTAATTGTTTGTTTCGTAGTTTCGAATCGGTTTTATTATTTTCGTAGATTCGTCTTTGTTTCGTAGTTTCGCATCGGTCCTATACTCTTTTAATCTCTGCTCCCAACTTCTGCAATCTTTCTTCAATCTTTTCATATCCACGATCAACTTGATAGATTTCTCTGATAGTTGTTTTGCCTTTGGCAATCAGTGCGGCGATAATCAGGGTTGCTCCAGCGCGCAAATCAAAACTGGTGATGGTTTTGCCAATAAGCTTCGCTGGCCCACTGATGAGTACTCTGTGCGGATCGAGAATTTCTGCTTTGGCTCCCATCTTCACCAATTCTCCAACATAATTGAAACGACTTTCATAGAGCGAATCATGAATCAGTGTTTCCCCTTCGGCTTGCGTTGCGAGAACGCCAAAGGGCGCTTGCACATCAGACGGCACGCCCGGATAAGTTCTGGTATCAACCTTGGAAACGGCTCTCAATTTTTTGGCCGGAATAACCTCGATTGCATTTTTGCTAATTTTGAAACCCACTCCAAACTCACGCAGCTTTTCCAAGACCAAATCCAAATGTTCTTCTTTGGCGTTTTTTACCCTAATTGGACTTCCGGTCGTTGCGCCCAAAATGAGAAAAGTAGCTGCTTCATTGGCATCGGGAATAATCGAATGCGTCGCTCCTCGTAATTTTTTTATGCCGACAATCTCTAGGCTATGCGTTCCCAATCCTTTGATTTTCGCTCCAAGCGATACTAAAAATCTCCCCAAATCTTCCACATGAGGCTCGCAAGCACAGGCTTTTATAATTGTTTTTTGGGGCAACGTCGCAGCCAACATCATGGCATTTTCCGTTGCAGTCACTGACATCTCTCCCAGTGTGAATTTAGCAGATCTTCTCTTTCGAGCATTTACAGAATAGCTATTTTTGTTTTGCAAAATATTTACACCCATCTTGCGCAATGCTTCAAAGTGAGTGCCAAGCGGACGCGCTCCAATCACGCAACCACCGGGACGATAAAACTTAAATTGATCAAAGCGAGCGCTAAGTGATCCTAAAAGCAACACTGAGGATCGCAGTTTCTTGACCATTTCCAGATTCATTTTAGTCGGATCAATTTTTACATTTTTCACGCTGATCTTTCTTTCTCCCAGCCATTTTATTTCCGATCCCATGCTCGCGAGAATTTCTAGCATTCGAAAAACATCTTCAATGAGCGGAATATTGGAAATGACACATTCTTCTTTTGTGAGCAGTGTCGCAGCCAAAATCGGAGTTGTCGCATTCTTGGAACCCCGCACTTCAATTTCCCCTTTTAGCTTTTTAGAACCTTCAATCTCAAATGTTTCCATAATAGTAGTCCTTATCTATATATCGGCCATTTTGCCCTATCTTGACTATATAACAAACTGCTTTTCAAAGCAACTTGGTGGTCTTAAGCTATGGCTTTTCCCGTAATCTGTTTTCTGCTAGATAATATGCCGGAATCAAAGCGAAAAAAACCACCACGGCAGAGAGAATGAAAATGGCGGAAAGGGGTAGGAATATCAATAAAATAAACGACAAACTGGCGGCAAAGATATAGCCGACAGGCATAGCGGTGCGAAAAAAACCAATCAAATCGACATCATCGCCATCAATGCGTTTATAGAAATAGGAGTCCCGCAAAATTTCCACCATCGCCGCTCCAATTCTCGTGAGGAGCATCACCAGAGACCACAAGAGAACGCTTGAGGAATCAGTTAAAAAAACCACTATCGAAGAAAATGCCATGACAAAAAGAGCGACAATCAATAGTTTCTTTTCTCCCATTTTTTTGTCCGCCAAAAATCCCATCGGATATTGCAAAAACACAAAGGGTAAAAGCATCACGGAAAAAATAATTCCGATCTGACCCCAATTAAGACCGAAATCCTGAAGATATAGCGGCATATAGATAATCATAAGCGCGAAAAAAAATTCCAGCGCGAAAGAAATACAATAAATGTATAACACATTTTTTCGCTTGCTGACTTTTTTGAGCAAATTGAGGATGGAAATATCCGTTTGCGGTTTGCCATTTGTATCTCGAAGTTTAATGAGCGCATAGAAAAAAACCAAGCTATTAAACAATAGCAAAAAAACAAAAATACCATTAAAATCAAATTTCTTCAGAAGCTGCGTCGAAACAAATGGCCCCAAAAGAAAGCCGGCGTTAAGCACGGTGAGATGCATACCGCGAATTCGTCCCGACTCTCTGTCGCAAGAAAAAGATTCTAAAATTGTGTCGAGACTGACCCACTCCAGGCCGGAAAAAATCACATACAACATCAGAACAAAAATCCCCCAGTTTGATGGATGCGAATTGACAAGAAAAACAAGGCTAACAATTTTGAGCGCCAGAATAACCAAAAAAACGCTGGTTTTCCCCAGTGTTCTGGTCAGCTTATGTAAATTTAAAAGAATTAAAAGTAAGCTGGTATAGGCAATAAAATAAAAGCCACCAACATTTTCTGTGCCAGAGGCTTCCTTGAAATAAGTTGACATCACATAGATCAAAACCGCCTGGGAAAAACCCAGAAAAAAAGAAACCAGGCCGATTATTTTTGTTTTTTTACGATTTAGATGTTCTTTATGTTTTAGCATGTTTTTTTGTTTTTGAAAGTTTTGCAGGCTCTAAGAGCCCGCCCCAACGGGCTCTTAGAGCCTGTGGGTTACGGTGTGATCCGTTTCACATCTCGCGGGAAAAGAATCGCTTCTTTGACACTATCTAGGCTTAGGATTTTTTGCACAATTCGTTCTGAACCCAAGCCCCAGCCACCATGCGCCGGCATGCCTAGCTTGAAAATATCCAAATAATCAGCGAAATCATCCGGTTTTAGACCGAATTTGATGATATTATTTTTCAATTGTTCGTATTGATGAATTCTCTGTCCACCACTAGCGATTTCCACTCCCTTGAAAATCAAATCGAAAGTCTCCGTAAATTGACCGTCCTCGCTTGGCATAGAATAAAATGGCCTTACACTGACCGGATAGTGGGTGAGGAAAACAAAGTCCGAATTATGTGTTTTTTTTGCCCACTCACAAATTAAACGCTCCCCTTCCGGATCAATATCCACGTCTTCCGATTTTTTGCCATATTCTTTTTCTAATATTTCCAACGCTTCAGTGAGACGTATACGCGGAAATTTCTCCGGCACCAAAATTTCCCCGGAATATTCCATCAACTCTTCTTTACAATTTTGAGAAATATCCGAAGATATGTGCTTCATTACAGATTCTAGCTGATCCATTACATCGGAAAAATTATCAATAAACCCCATCTCAGCGTCAAACATTATGATTTCATTAACATGACGAGTAGTAAAATGCGGTTCAGCGCGAAAAACCGAACCAACCTCAAATACCCGCTCAAACGCACCGACTCCGGCTTGCTTGTAGAATTGCGGGCTTTGGGCAAGATAGGCATCTCGATCAAAATATTTTATCTTGAAGAAATTCGCCCCACCCTCAGTCGCCGCACTAACAATTTTTGGCGTTTTAATTTCTCTAAACTGCTTTTCTCGCATCACGTCGCCATAGGACTTCAGAAGCTCGGCATAAACCTTGAAAATATCATTGACTTTTTTGTTGCGCAAAACCAAGTTGCGATTATCGAGCAGCGTATTAAGGTTGACATCCAATTCACTTTTCGCCACATCAAATGGCAACTCCGCTTCTACCTTTGAAATAACTGTTATTTTTGCCGCTTCTAGCTCAATTTTGCCGATTTTATCCTCTTTTCCCTGGCCACCCGGACGTTCTTTGACTAAGCCTTCGATTTCCACCACAAACTCACTGCGAACATCTTTCGCATTTTGGTAGGCGCCTTCTTTGTCAGGAATAACCACCACCTGGACCACGCCAGAGCGATCACGCAAATCAATAAAGATTAGCTTGCCATGATCACGACGAGAATTAATCCAGCCGGCTAGTTTCACGTATTGCCCGATCATTCTTGGCGCGTCAGCTATGAGTGTTCGTTCCATAAATTTAACTTTATTCCACACTAATTATTTTCTTAATTTCTTCCACCATTTCACTCGGAGTAAATTGCGACTTCAAAATAAAACCATTCGCCCCGAGCGCCATCACACGATCCCGATCTTCCTTCTGGCTCAAATTACTGGAAATAATGATTTTTATATTTGCGTCATACTTTCCGTTTCTTAGATTTTCAATCACCGCAAAACCATCCAGCCTAGGAATAAGCAAATCCAAAAGAACAATGTCCACCTTTTGTTTTTTGGCGATATCCAGCACCTGATCACCGGAAAAAGCAGTCAAAACTTCATAGCCTTTTTCCGTGAATTTTTTTTGATAAATTTCAGAAATCATCAAATCATCTTCCGCAATAAGAATTTTTGTCATATTTTATTTCAAAAACACTATTAAACTGGCATATTTATGCCTTAATTAAACCACCCTTGAATTATAACTGACTTGTGAAAAAAATCAAATTTTTGCCCCTACTCGCCCCAAAGCTTCGTGCTGAGATATTTTTCTCCCCGGTCAGGAAAAATGACCGCCAGCCTGCCGGAAATATCTCGCCCAGCCAATTCAAAGGCCGCCAGCATCGCCGCGCCAGAAGACATTCCCACAAAAATCCCCTCCTCCTTGGCGATCCGTCTTGCCATCGCAAAGGCTTTCTCGCTTTCAATGTTCACAAATTCATCAATCTGCTTTGCAGCATAAATTGCCGGCACGATCGCTTCTTCCATATTTTTCAATCCTTGGATATAGTGCCCTTTTTCTGGATAAGCGCAAACAATTTTAATATTTGGGTCATATTCCTTCAAATATTTTCCCACTCCCATAATTGTGCCGGAAGTACCGATTGAGGAAACAAAATAATCAATTTTCCCATCCATATCCTGCCAAATTTCTTTGGCGGTATTTTCATAGTGAGCAATTTTATTGTAGACATTGGAAAATTGATCCGGCATAAAATATTTTTTTGGATTATCTTTCACCAGCTCTCTGGCTTTCACAATTGCGCCGTCCGTGCCTTTATCCGCGTCAGTAAGAATTATTTTCGCGCCAAAAGCTTCCAGCATCTTCCGTCTTTCCATGGAAACCGCCGCGCTCATCACAATCTCCACCGCATAACCCAAAACTGCCCCAATCATCGCGATGCCAATTCCCGTGTTGCCGGAAGTCGGCTCAATAATAGTTTTATCCTTTGTTAACTCTCCATTTTCAATTGCTTTTTCTAGCATTTTGAGAGCGACCCGATCTTTGATACTCCCGCCCGGATTTTGTCCCTCCAATTTGGCAAAAATTTCCAAATTAGGATTGGGATTGAGCTTGTTAATTTTCACCATCGGCGTATTCCCGATTGTTTCTAGGATATTTTGATAAAGCATAGATTTAGTCAAATTCACTCTTGTTGTTGCTTATTCTTTCAATTGATTATACAATACAAAAAGTAATAAAACAACTTTATGCGTGAACAAATTGAACAAATTAAAGCCGAATATGCCCAAATAGCCAAAGAACTCAGTGATCCTGCGGTTGTTTTTGACACGCAAAAAATGACGCAATTGTCCAAAAAACAAGCCGAGCTGAATGAAGTGATGCGTAAAATTGAAGAATTAGAGCTAGCAGAAAAAAATATGCGTGAAAATGCCGAAATTGTGAACAGCGAAGAGGATGGAGAAATGAAGCAAATGGCTATGGATGAAAACATTTCGCTGGCTGAAAAAAAAGTAATTCTGGAAAAAGAGCTAGAAACTCTCCTTTTGCCCAAAGACCCCAATGATGAAAAGAACATTATTGTGGAAATCCGCGCTGGAGCGGGCGGGGACGAATCGGCACTGTTTGCGGCGAGTCTTTTCCGCATGTATTCGCATTACGCTGAAAAAAATCATTGGCAAGTGTCGCTGCTTAATTCACACCAAAACGGTGTCGGGGGTTTTAAAGAAGTTGTTTTTGAGGTTAATGGGACTAGCGCGTATGGCAAAATGAAATATGAATCCGGCGTACACCGTGTTCAACGTATTCCGGAAACGGAAAAAAATGGCCGCATTCACACTTCCACAGCTACTGTTGCCGTTTTGCCTGAAGCAGAAGAGTTTGATTTCAAGATTGAAGAAAAAGATATCCGCATTGATACTTTTTGCTCATCCGGCCCTGGCGGACAGTCCGTGAACACCACCAAATCAGCTGTGCGTATCACCCACATTCCCACCGGAGTAATTGTTTCTTGCCAAGATGAAAAGTCCCAATTAAAAAACAAGGATAAAGCGATGAAAGTGCTGCGCTCCCGTCTTTTGCAAGCCGAGGAAGAAAAGAGAAATAAAGAATTAGGAGATCAAAGAAAATCCCAAATCGGCACCGGCGACCGCTCGGAAAAAATTAGAACCTACAACTTTCCGCAAGACCGCATCACCGATCACCGCATCAAACAAAATTGGAGCAATATTAACGGCATTCTCGAAGGCAACATTGAGCCAATCATTTCCGCGCTTCAAGAAGAAGATATTAAGCTAAAACTCGCCAACCTTTAATAAAATATCGCGTATCTCCGTCGCGGCGAGGTTCGCGAAACAAATAACTCGTGGCCACAATCCAAACAATTCTTGCTAAATACGGGCCCAAAATAGATAATCTCGATCTTGAACTAATTATCGCTCACGAACTGAAAAAGTCCCGTGAGTTTGTTTTGAGTTATCCAGAATATCGCATAAGCGAAAATTTAATCCGCCAGCTGGCGGAGAAAATTGCACGCCGAAGGCGTGGTGAGCCACTAGCATATATCTTAGGCCATAAAGAATTTTATGGTCTAGATTTTAAAGTTACTAAAGACACCCTCATCCCTCGCCCGGAAACAGAACTACTAGCGGAGCTTGCTCTTCGCAAGATACCCACCTACGCCAAGGCTTCGGCGGGCAAGCAAGAAACCCTCCTGCGCCAAGGCTTCGGCGGGCAAGCAAGAAACAAAAAACAAAAAGCGGGTATTGTTGATGTGGGAACAGGATCGGGAAATATTATCATTTCCATCGCGAAAGCGATTGAAAGTAAAAATTTGCTACATGCTTCATGTTATATGTTGCATGGTATCGATATTTCCGAAAAAGCTTTGAAAGTTGCAAGCTATAATGCAAAAAAACATAATTTATCAAAAATAAAATTTGTAAAATCAAACTTGCTAGGTTATTTTTTAAAAAACAATAAAACAATTAAACAATTTAACAATTTAATCATCTTGGCTAATCTCCCCTATCTTTCCAAAGAAATCTATTCCGCCACGTTGCCAACTGTCAAAAACTTCGAACCAAAGTCTGCTCTTTATAGTCCAAAGGCCGGACTAGCCCATTACGAAAAACTCCTAAAACAAATTGCGAATTTAAAAAATTCTTGTTACACGCTACAGGTTTCATGCTTCATAGAACTCAGCCCCGAACAAAAAAAAAATTTGACTTTCTTGATTAAAAAAATTCTCCCTTCCGCCAAGATCGAATTTAAAAAAGATTTGGCTGGCAAGTGGCGCGTTTGCAAAGTCAGCTTAGCTTAAACTACGGTGCAGGAACGGGTTTGCCTGCCTGTCGGTAGGTAGGTAACCCGTTTCGCATTATTTACTAACTCACTGTATCTGTAAACTAAAAGGACCGGGTTGCAAACCCGGTCCTGCCCCATAGAATAAATTCACCTTTTTTTTCATAAACAAAAAACCGCATGTTAGCGGTTTTTTGTTTGTATTCAACGTTGATACAAATCCCATGCCAAGAGCAACTTTGCCCAAAACACAGAACGCGCCTCGATAAATCGAGACTTAAACTATACTAAAAGACTATTTTTTCTTCTTTTTCTTTGTAGCTTTTTTCTTTGCAACCTTTTTTACAGTCTTCTTTACAGCTTTTTTTGCTGCTTTTTTCTTTGCTGCCATTTTAATTCACCATCCTTTCTATTTTTTATTTTTTCCAAAGTTTCTTTTTTAGAAACTTCTCTGAAATATTTTTAATAATTTTGTTTCGACCTTTTATTTTTATGAAAAATATTTTTTAAATTTAAAAAATATTTTTCATAAATAAATTATATACTACCCATAAAAATTATGCAATAGCAAAAAAAATAATCTATGCTTTTTTTCAAAAAAATCTAAAAAAACAAAAAAATCAATCCAGGCTTGGAAAAATAAAACAAAAAATAACTTTTAAAAAAATAAACGCGAAGTTGAGAACAAAGATATTTTTTTTGTAAATAAAAAAAATATAATTTACTCCCAAATAAAAAAAGTTGCTTCGCTTAATTATTGTCATCGGTATAAAAAAATAAATTCATGCCCCACTTCCTTTTTTCATTCAATTATCCCTTTTTATACTAGAAACTAAATACCCGGTCTTGTCTAGTTGACGCGTTTCTCAGCTTTGCTAAAATTCAATATTAGAAACACTGGTTGCTAAAAAAGTGGCCCAAGCTTCAACGTAAGCACATTAAAAATTTAATTTCCGCCAACCCCGAGTTCTCGGGGCGTGGAACATACTAGAAAGGAAGGTGAATATTATGGAATTCAACCAAGAATCAAATGATGAGCAAAATTCAACTGAGGATGACACACAAGAAGAAGGAAGTCAATTTGGAGCAAAGCAATGGTTTCAAGATAACTTGAGAATAATTGTGAGTATTTTTATTGTCGTTATTATCGCTGCCGGTATCTATTCTTACTCTAACCGCTCACAAGATACAAGCCGAACGGAACAAGCCGAGCAAAGCGATATCCTGAAAGATCTCGCGAAGAATGAGGATCAAACAGCGACACAATCGAGCAATGACAAAAAGATAGACGCCAAAACAGAAAACACATCCTCACTCACAACCAGTCAAGAAACAGAACAATCCTTTATTGAAACGGCCGGCAAAGGAGACGGGACGACCAGACTGGCGCGCAAAGCTTTAGCGGATTATTTAGAAAAAAATCCTGATTCCTCTCTCACTCCAGAACACAAGATCTATATCGAAGATTATCTCCGAAAAAACGTAGGTCATAAGGGAGGAGTGCGCATTGGAACATCAGTAGAATTTTCCAAAAGCCTAATCGCCGACTCAATCTCAAAATCCAAGAATCTGACTGCCGGACAACTCAATAATTTGCACAAATACGCCGTAAGAGTGCCTTCACTGACTTGATTTTACGGATTAAAATTCTACTGTTCTTTTTAGTTTGCAGTTAAGTATATCATTACTTTTCTTAAAAAACATAAAACCCCTCGCAGTCAAGCGCGAGGGGTTTTGTGTTTTCTAAGGAGCGGCCGATTCACTCTGGGAAATTTGTTTTTTTTCGATTATTCCGTATTTGGGCCAATTTTCTATTCGTCAAAAAGGAAACACACAACATAATTGAAACTGAAGCGATTAGCGTGACACTTTTACCAATTGATTTGGTATTAAGCGCGATAAGCGCGATAAGCATTGTTATTGCATAATAATAAAGCGCAATTTTTTTCTGTGACCAACCGATTTCCAAGAGTTTGTGATGTAAATGATTATTATCCGCCTCAAAAATTGATTGCTTACGTCTCATGCGCTCACCAATCACCCAAATAAAATCAATGCTGGGAATTACTAAAACTAAGATGGCGGTAGCGATTTTGGTTCCCGAAAAAACAGCTAGAATTGAAAGGGTGAGTCCCAAAAACATCGCTCCGGACGTTCCGGCCAAGATACGCGCCGGATTGAAGTTAAAAATCAAAAAGCCCAAAACAGCCCCGAACAGAATGCTAGAAATAATCGCCACGGGTGGCTGATTGACTTCCGGCTTAAAACTAAGTAGAAATATCGTCCCGATGGAAATAAGGCTAATTCCGCCGGAAAGACCATCAACTCCATCAATCCAATTGATCGCGTTAATCACGAAAACAACCCAAAAAACAACCAGCGCCAAAGAAAAAATCACCATTCCTCCGGAATTTAAATTGAGTACCCCTCCGGTAAATGGATTGGTTATGTAATATATCCTCACACCCACGATAAACACAAAAAAAGCCATCGCCATTTGAAAAAAAAGTTGGGTCTTCCAAAAAAGTTCTCGCATATCATCACGAATCCCCACCAACATCAAAACGACACTAGCTAACATAAAACCGGCTAATTCTGGCGTTATTACCAAATCTTTATTTAATAAAATCGCTAAGTTGAAAGCTCCCACCATAGCGATTCCTCCAATACGATAAATACCTTTTTTGTGAATATGCCTTTTCGCCGTGCGCACACTCCAGGGAATTTTTTTCGCCAACGGCAAAACAACAATAATAATAATTATGGTGAAAAAAAATGCTTCTAGGAATGGAATGAGATATTTTAGCATAAAGCGCGATCTAGAGCTCCACTGTTTAACTTTCCGCTTTTTTTTGTTTTTATCTCAGAATTTACACGTAAGTCCTAACGCTGTTACTTGCACGCCGTGATTTCGAAAAAATTTTATGGAGTTTTTATTTTTTTCGCATCTTTTCGGTCACCCAGAACTCCCCGAAATATTTTCCTAAAAGAATCCTGGTTTGGGAATCAATCGCCGGCAATGATCCCAAAACCGGAGCAATCACAGGAACTAAAATCCATTGCAAAAGCATGTAAAGATTTCTCCAACGCGAGTATTTTGTCGGTCGTGGAGGTAAAAGAAGAAAACTGAGTGACATCGAAACAGCCAGTCCCAGCATAGCCAATGTCATCAGATAGCGCGTATAAATAGGCAAATTATGCGCCAAAACCTGTTGATTAAATTCGTCCCCACCCAAAATCAAAGGCAACCACCCCAAAATCGCCAAAATCAAAGAAGATGTTGCCCAAGAATGATGACCCTCCAACATCTCAAAGGCCGTTTTGAATTTCTGACGAAAACTAATCTTTTTATTGGGTCCGATAGCCCGCATAATAACAGGAAAGTTTTCAATTCCATAGGCCCAACGTCTTTTTTGTTTATATTGATTAACAATCGTCTTCCAGTAAGTATCAGCAAGAACCGCATCCAGTGAAATCGGTAGATAAATCGGCTTAACTCGATAATCGCCATTGTAATAAGTAAAGCATTTCCAATAAATAATCGAGTCTTCACTGATCATGTTTATCGGCCAAAAATCAACCTTCGCCAACGTATCGAAGGGCTCACTGTGCGAAGAAAAGGTTACCATACCATCCAGCCTGGTGGATTGAAAAATGTGCCAAAAGCTGGAACCAGTCACAATCACGCGCACAAAAGCGTTCGTGTCCCAAAGATTATT
>Ga0172379_10008823_pt1 | contig 12592 bp, 14 predicted proteins | sample GrowelOW334metaG_FD_119756 | JGI IMG/M metagenome (GOLD analysis project Ga0172379, IMG submission 119756) | Groundwater microbial communities from an aquifer near a municipal landfill in Southern Ontario, Canada - Groundwater well OW334 metaG | ecosystem: Environmental > Aquatic > Deep... | reverse complement strand
GGTTTTGACGGTATCGACATCAACATGGGATGCCCATCCCCCGGTTTGGAAAAAAGGGGCGGAGGGGCCGGATTGATGAAGGATCAAGGGCTGGCGGCGGCGGTGATAGAAGCAACGAGACGTGGAGTCAAAGATTTTTTTTGCTCGGTTCGAACCGCGCCAAAACCGTACTCGGACCTCCCGCTAAAGCGGGTTCCCGCCTGCGTTCGGTTGTTGGCTAGCGCTTCTGTACCGGATCAAAAAAATTTGATTCCGGTAAGTGTGAAGACAAGGATTGGTAGTACCGGTCCCGACGAAAGCTGGTGGAAATTTTTGGCGGAACAGAAACTACCGGTTGTGGCGATGCACGGAAGAACCTTTAAGCAATTATATAAGGGAGAGGCGGATTGGGAGTCTCTTCTGAAGGCGAGCGGGATAATCCGCGAAAGCGGCACAAGATTTTTGGGAAACGGAGATATTAAGAAATTTTCAGATTTTAATGACCAATTTTCGAGCCGTATGGATGGAGTGCTGATCGGCAGAGCGGCTATCGGTAATCCTTGGGCTTTGCGAAAAGACGGATATGAGCCTACCGTGGAAGAGAGACTGGCGGTGGTTATTGAACACGCGAAGAAATATGAAGAGATATTTAAAGAACTCAAGGAATCAAGAACTCAAGGAATCAAGACGGGAGGAAAGTTCCAATTTTTTCCGATGAGAAAGCATTTGGCTTGGTACGCTCGTGGATTTACCGAAGCCGGAAGTCTCCGTCGGAAACTTGTCGTCAGTAACAGCGCAGAAGAAGTTTCCAAGATAATATCCGATTTTCTTGATATATCACCAAACTAATCTTTTCCGATTATTTTCCGCAAAATTTGCATATTGTGTTTTGGGTTTTTCAAGAATACCATCAGAATATTGGGTTATAAAAACAAATAAATATAAGATGTCAAATAATGAAAGAGGGCGTTGGGGGGTGACCAATACTTCTCCGGAGTTGATACCCCAGTCCGAGATTAACAAATTATTTCTGGAAATTGTTGAAAAGTCTCAGAAGATTGAAAGAAACTATATGGGTAGAGACGAGGTGACCCTTTATACGCGATCCAGCGACTCGATGATGTTGGTTTGTGGATCCGATTTGCACATAGCGTCTCTGGCTACCAATCATATGGCGGTAATAGATTTGTTTAGCTATGTCATGGAAAACGAAAATGCTACGCTTGTGCTTTTGGGTGATGAAATCGAAGGACTAAAGGAGAAGTATATGCAAACCAATACCGCCAGAACCGTGATTGATTCGCACAAGCAAATAGATATTATGGGTGAACTGCTTCGTCCGTTGGTGGAAAAGGACAAGGTTGCGGCTATGGTTTCCGGATATTGGGGTCACAACGGCTGGATAGAAGACTCGACTACGATAAACCCATGGATAATGCTGGCGAAGGAAATGGGTTTTGATCAAAGAAGAATCTTGAAAAATGGAGGGAGAATCAACTTTAAGTTCCCCAACGGTTATGTCCATTCGGAAACAATTTGGCATAACCCCTCGGGAAAAAGTAAATATGATACGGTTTATGGACTTCGGAATGCTGCATTTGGGACATCTCAGTCCAGCAGGTCCGACGGGTATTTGAGTGGCCATATCCACCGTATGGGAGTGGGAAAAGAATTGTTTAGCGGGGCAAAAACGTCGGTGTATTTTATTTCTTCCGGTACGGCGAAAGGCTCATCTACGGAAGTGCCACTAGACCGTTTTGGAATCAAATTGGGCGCACCACCAACCGATCCTTTGGGGCAAGGCGTGATAGTCGAGCCGAGAAAAAACGGGCGGAAAGAGAAAAATTACCCGTTTGCTTCTTTTGAACAAGGACAAAAAGCCAATGATGCCCTCCGATTATTGGATTGGGTGGAAGGAAAAGGAATGACAGAGGAACTATTACAAAAAATTAGAAGTGAAGTCGAAGCGAAGCCGAAAATTACTTTGATTGGCAGAAAAAGTAAAGTAAGCGGTGAGGAGCATATGGAGGATAGGCCGGTAGACACGGTAAAAGTGGAGGGGGGATGGGTAACCAATCCTTATTCAAAAATGAGGATGAAACCTACTTATGATTCTTTGACTTACGATGTGAAGACGAAATTACCGGTGACGCTGCATCTTCTGGGCAATGCCCGATTGGGGAGCAGTTCCGAAGGTTATGAAGACCTGAAGAAATATCATGAAGAGCAGGTGATAAACAATCCTCATTCTTTGGTGGTTTTTTTACGAAATATGATTGATAAGGAATCCGGGACGTCGCCCCAAAGAATGGAAATTCTTGACAAATTTAAGGAAATCATTAATGGTGCTAAAGATCAGACTTTGGCAATCATGATGTGTGAGTCGATGCGGAACAGTAGCTGGAGATCAAAGGTAAAAACAGGAGAAGAATTTGTGGATCAGTACGGTAATGTGGTGGATTTGGAGGAATTGGATGATTATGACGATGTTGACGAAGATGGAAAGCCGCTAAAAAAACCAAAAAAAAGGATTCTTTACTCGATGCCTCTGGCACCCGGATCGTATTTATCCGACGCAACAGATACACCCTTGATTCACCATCTATCTCTGATTGAACTGCACATAGGTCCAAACGGATCGCTTAACGATAAGCCGAAGTATACCGGTCACCTGGCCGATAAAGAAATGCGTCATGCATCTTATTCCCGCCCGGAGTTTGGGCTTCGAAGACTATATGATCTTTATATCCCGGAAAAATCCGGATTTGTGGCCGGAGGGCATATGCCACACGCCGGATCGATGATGTTTTATGACGGAAGTAATCCGGAGACAAAAACTCCCATACTCATAGCCCCCGGATGGTTTGCGAAGTATGTGGACACGATGGGAAAGGGAAATGTAATGCCCGGTGCGTCTCCCGGACAAGCAATTATCTTTATGCCCGGAACCAGAAAGAGGGATTACTTTGCATTCCCGACCGTAAGTGCCGATGAAACCAGCTATATGCAGAATGCCTTTACTCTTATCGAGGGTTTGGAGATTTTAGGGCTGACCGATCAAGTGCTGAAAAGGACAAAATAAAAAAACCGCCCCTATTGGGGGCGGTGATGAGATGCAAGTAATTTTTGTGCCGTTTCGGTTTGCCATTTGATCACCTGATCGAAGTTTTCGTGAGTGAGAGGAATGACCTTGGTGGGGTTCACGTCGACGGGGAGCCAGAGGTTGAGCGATACTTCTTGAAAACTTACAACTAAACGATCTTCGATGTAGACAAATTTCAGTCCGTTTGATAAACGTTTGGGAGCATACACCGGAACACAACTGTTGTGGTCTTCCCACAGTTTGATTAGCCAAGATAACTCCAAGATTTTGAAATTGGCCATGCCGGAGAGAGTGGTGAGGGGATCCCGGAGTATTTTCTTGAAGCTCTTTTCGTTCAACCGGTGAGATAACTGATCCAAGGTCATCCGAAACGGATAAGCTTGAAGATCGTGGAGCCTTTTTGATAAGGCACCTTTATTATCAACCGCCTGCCAGGTAATGAGACGGGTAAAACCGGACCGATCAATATTCGGAAAAAACTTTAGAGTATCGATAATCTGAGGTTCCGGGTTGAAGAAGCCGATTTGCTCAAGGAATTTTTGCTGAGAGCCGGTAAAGTCCAGTATAGTTTTGAGACGATAGAGATTGTGGTTTGGTTTCAAGATGACCTCCGCTGAAAGTTAATGAACGTTATTCCCCTAAATCAAGAGAAGATAGACGACGATAGGGAGCAGACGGATTATAACATTGAGGATAAGCGCCAAGACGGAGATAGAAATATCTTTGTTGGTGGCGGTAGTCAGGATCCGTTCCTTATCAATATCTTGATAACGATGTTTTTGGTTGCTGTTGTTTCTTATGGCTAAGCAAACGATAACAAATGTAAACAAGGCAACCAACCAAGATTCAAAGGAAAGAGCTATTGAGGCAATGACGCCTATAGCTCCGACAATTAAATACAAACAACCGAAAGCACGAGAGAGGTGGTTTTCTTCCTTATTCTTGACCATTTCAAGAATCCTGAAAAAGGCAAAGGCCGCCCATGCAATCCAGGCCGAAATAGCAATATAGACGATGGTCGTACCGTCGAAGTTACCGGCAACCAGCCAACCTAAAACCAGCATGACGGCAATAGACACAACAGCACCAAACAATTCATAGTATTTTTCCATGTTTTCTCCTTTAGAAAACTTTTGGGAATATGATAGAACAAACAAAAAATGGGGGGATTGGGCTTGGAAACACGAAAATGTGAAAGACGAACCTTTTAGGTCTAGCCGGTATTATATGGGGAAATAAACAGGACGCAAGACCTATAATTAAAGAGAGATGATTCTTTTGGCAAGGAGACGGGAGATAATAGAGAGGAAAAAGACATCGTCAATTTTGGCGATGTACATATCAAGCTGTTCAATAGGGACGATATTTATCTTGTATTCCAAAACCTCTCTTTGAATATCTGATTTGTTGATTTTGGAGATGATTTTGGCTTCCTGACCATCGATGATAGCGGCGAAAATATTTGGATTGTTGATAGTTAGACCATTGTCCGAGAAGATCCGGCCCAGATCAATAAGACGCTTGATATTGAGGGTTTTTAAACCCAGCTTGGTTTTGACAATTTTCTTGATTTGGGCGGGGAGATCGGCGATATCCTCTTTGGAATACTGGTAAATGCCCCCAAGAGCATCGTGGGTAAACTCACCAATGGGGAATTTGGGCGTTTCGATAGTGATGAAATGAGTGATTTTTCCCTGCATTTCGATAAACAAAATACCTTTGGCACCGGGGTAGCGGCCTATTTTCCAAGAAACGTACTCTTTGGTGAAGGTTTTTTGGGTGTCTTGAGAGTAGACCTCGAAGACCGGGGTAATAAGTTCGTGGCCGGAGACCAACTTTTGCAGCCTGACTATTTCCAGATTACCGAGATGGTCGGGCCGGTTGGAGAGATCGAAGACAAAACCTTCGAAGTCGTCGGGTAGAGATAGAATGGACTTTTGGATGGATAAATCGGTATTTTTGAACCAATTCTTTTCCATAAGTTTAGCCGCCAAAAGCTGACGATTGGGGGGAAGGGTATAAGTATAGTTTTGGAACTCGTTTGAAGGATTCATGACAGGCATAATATGGTATAGAGTATCTTACTATAGGTGGCTTTCAAAGTCAATTTCCTGGCTGGTCATGATCCTGGCTGCGGCGCTGAGAAAGTAGTTATCGTTAGTTTTTTGGAGAAATGGCTTAAACTGAGCGATGGGGAGTATTTCAAGCTCGAATCCGACCGGTTTGTGCGTGGCGCGGAAGTCCTTTTTGATGCCGATGGGGGCCTCTGATATATCGACAAAGGCGGCGAATAGAAGCGAGGTGTTGTTTGACATACCTAGGTCGGGATGCGACAAACCAAGATTGATGATTTTGGTAAATTTCAGGGTATCTACCCCTAAATGGAAGCAGATTTCCTGTTCCAGCTTCTTTGGCAGGTTTTCAAGGCGGTTTTCGAAAGGGTGGAGGTACAGCCCGCCAATAGCCTCGTAATTTTCGGTAGCGGTAGAGAAAGAATGAGACCTCGAGACCAGAAAATGGGTAACTTTACCCTCTTTTTCAAGAAAAATGATTCCCTTTGCTCCAGGCCGGGAACCGGTCTTCCAGGAAGTGTATTCGTAGGTAAAGACTTGATTGGTGAGAGTGGAGCGGACCTCGAAGACCAGAAAGATCAGAAAATGACCGAAACCGATCTTCTGAAGCGATAAAACATCGAGTTCGTTGATCTCCACCGGCCTGCCGGCGAGATCTTCCAGAAAAGCATCGAAGTCTTCCGGCAAGGACAGAAGCTCTTTTTGGAGGTCGGGCTTGGTATTTTGAAACCAAGAAAGATCGGAAAATTTCTCGGCAAGGTGTTGGCGGGTAGGATTAGGCATATTTAAGTCGGAGTATTTTACTATAGGAAACATCCTCGGTCAAATTAAGGGAAAGGTTCGAGTTTGATAAAATCAAGGCTCACAGGGAAGACACAAGTGCCGTTTTACTATGAAACAAAGAAGAAAAGAAGACCTTGAAATGCTTCGTAATCCCGAAGTTGAGGTTGAAAAAATGATGGCTTGGACCAGAGAGCTTTTTTTGGGGAAAGGCGCCGAAAAGTTAACCATTCCGGAGGATATTCTGAAATTTGGCTTTGAACTGATGAGCAAAAATTTTGAGAAGGCGGAGAACAGAAGTATAAAAAATATGATTCTGCGAAAAATATTGCACACCAAAGAAGTGGTTGAGGCGGGGTTTGAAATTATGGAAAATGAAAATGGCGTGGATTGGAATCCTTATATGGTGGGAGCGGTAACCTTTGCTCATGATTTTGGCCGATTTCCTCAGGCGCACTTGGGAAGTTATTCCGATATTAAAACCGGTTTTGATCATGCCGAGGCGGGGGCGGAATTTGTCTTGAAGGGAAGTTTCCCCGAGTCGGAAAAAAGGGGGCTGGATATTCAAGGATTGGCAGAAGCGGTGAGGGCGCATAGCCAACTGGAATATAACGGAAACGATATTTATGGCATGCTTATCCGTGATGCAGACAAGACGGGCTTGTTGAATTATTTCCATTACCATATAAAAGAATATGAAGTCTTTGAGGGGAAGGTGAGCCCCGGTGCTGTGAAGGCGGTTTTGAATGGAAAATTGGTTCTGAAACTTGATATCCGGAGCAAAATTGATGTTTTTTTGACCTGGTTATCATGGCAATATGATCTTAATTTCCCGGCGACTAAAAAATTGTTTGAGGCAAGTGGGGTAAAACAATATATATTTGACGAAATTAAAAAGAGGGATGAGACTGTTTGGGAAAAGGTAAGAGAGCTGTAACTATATTAAGACTTTGGGGAGAAAGATGCCATATTCTTCGTGACCAGGGTAGATAAAGGTGTTTTCCGGAAACCGTGAGATTTTGGCGAGGGATTGGCGAAGATCTTTTGACGAAGAATACGGAAGATCGGTGCGGCCGACACCTTCGGCAAAAAGAGTATCGCCGGTAAAAAGATGGGGAGCCGAGTAAAGGCAGACCGAACCGGGGGTGTGGCCGGGGGTGTGAATAACTTTGAGAAATGAAGAACCAAAAGATACTTTGTCCGAATCTTCGAGATAGAAATCAACAGGCGGTAATTTTGGTGAGGATATCCCGGAAAAATGTTTGCCGGACAGATGAGCTTTTTGGTAAAGAAAAAGGTCTTTTTGATGAAGATATATGGGAATGTCAAAGTTTAGTTTTAATTCCAAAACGGCCAAACAGTGATCGTAGTGTCCGTGAGTAAGAACGATGCCGATAGGGGTAAGCTTGTTTTCCAAGATTGAAGTCGAAATAAAATCTCCTTCTTCCCCCGGATCAATTACTAAAGTATCACCCGTTTCTTCATCGGAAATTAAGTAACAATTGTTACCCATCTCGCCAACTTTTAGACTAATAATGTTCATAAAGAAGTGTTTAACCGACCGGAGAAACAAGATAATCTTCGCGGTAAGGCTGAATAATATAAGTGTTACGAGTTTTCTTGGCTTCATACAAGGCGGCATCTACTTGCCTAAGAATTTGTTCCGGACTTAGAGTTTTGTTTCCCGATTGGGCAATCACAGCTCCGATACTGACGGTTAGTTTGTCGGCATTTTGATAAGGATTGGGAGATTTGTTGATGCCGGAAATGTTTGCTTGCAGACGTTTGAAAAAGATTGCAATATCTTCGGAAGGGGTTGTTTTGGGAATCGGAAGAATCAGGATAAACTCCTCGCCCCCCCAACGGCCAAAAATATCCGTGTCCCGAAGTGAGTGGTTGACGATGCGGGCAAAACTTTTGAGAACCACATCTCCCTGCTCGTGGCCATACGTATCGTTGACCAGCTTGAAATGGTCCAAGTCAATTTCGGCTATTATCAAATCAAAGTAATTTCTTTGGGCATCGGCAATATTAGTGCGTAATTCTCTTTCCAAAGTGCGGCGGTTTACGATACCCGTTAAAGGATCGGTGGAGGCATCTTTTTCGGCCAGAAGAAGCTGTTCTTTTAGCTTGGCGATTTGTTCTTCTAAATCCTGAATAGTTTGAGGAGTCACTAGGATAATAATAATCCAAAAACAGACAAAGCTAAATGGTTTAAACTAGGAGCATGAGATATAAATATTTTTTGTTTGATTGGGACGGCAGTCTGGCAGATACTCTTCCGATATGGTTTGCGGGCTTTACAAAAATATTTGCGAATTATGGAATTGAGGTAACAAACAAAATATTGGGTAAAGAAGTAATTGGTGATTGGGAAGGACCGGAACGGCTGGGAATAGTGAATAGTGATAAATTTTTTGATGAAGTGGAAAAAGAAGTTTTGGAAAAATTGAATAACGTAAAACTAAATCCGGGGGTATATGAATTGCTGACAGAGATAAAAAAGAAAGAAGGAAAAATTGCGGTAATTACTACTTCCAAGAAGAGATGGGTTAAGGGGGCTTTGAGAGCTAATGGCTTACGGGATTTGATTGATGTTTTTATCGGAAAAGAAGATGTTACTTATACAAAACCGGATCCGGAAGGGCTAATCAAAGCCTTGAATTTTATGAAGGGAAATCCCGAGGAGACAATAATGGTGGGAGATAATGAAAAAGATGTGATGGCGGGAAGGAGAATAGGGGCGGACACCGGACTATACTTTCCCAAAAGATATGACGAGTATTACGAACGGGAAAAACAGATGTCTCTGGGCGCGACGTATGTAATTGAGGATTTTGGGGAGATAAAGAAGATGTTGTAATCCGCCAAAGGCGGACCAAGTACAGAAAAACCCGCCTAGGAGGCGGGTTTGGGGGGAACAATGATTTTGGGACACTTGGAAGTAAGAACACTGACCTGATTATTTCTTTCCATATCCCTAACTAAAGATATAAGCTGTCTGTGATTGAAACGGGTAGGTGAGACAAAATAAAGTTCACCGGAGAAATTACTTGTTTTCTGAAAACCATACCGGTTTTTTAAAGGATTTTTGTCCTTTGTCGGCGGTATTTTTGTCTGTTTTCCGGTGAGTTTTTTGTGACACCAGGCATTGAAAATAGTGATAGCTTCTTCGAGACCTTTTTCTCCGGAATACAAAATCATAATGGCAAGCCTGTATTTTGACTGATTGGCCATCGTTTCTCCTATATAAATGTTCGGGATGGCGTATTATACCTATTTCCGGCAAAATTTGACGGGATAGCAGTAGGTTGCTAGACTAAAGATATGTCAAAAAACGATTTGGATGTGTTTATTAAGTGGGTATTGGGAGGGTTGATGATACTGGGGGCACTTTACTTTTTCCCCTGGGGCGATATCACCTGGGGAAAGGTTGTCTTAAAAGAAGAAGGGGTGGTAACCGTGACCGGTTATGCCGAGTCGGACGAAAAGAATCAGATAGCCATATTTTCGGCAGGGGTACAGGCATTTAATGATGATAAAGATACGGCAGTGAATGAAGTGAACCAAAAAATGACCGAAATTATCAAGCTGGTGAAAGGTTTGGGTGTGGAAGAAAACGATATCAAAACTCAACAGATAAACGTATATCAAATGCAGGAAAGTGAGGCAATTTATCCTCCCAGGAAAGTAACCATGGGACAATGGAGTGCAAGCAATACGATTGAAATTACTCTTCGGGACGTAGATAAAGCGGGAGAACTGACGGATCTACTTAATGGAAGCGGGGCGACAAATGTTTATGGCCCAAGCTTCCAGCTGGATGTTAGTCAAAAGGCAGACGATAAACTTCTGGGCTTGGCAGTGGCGGACGCGAGGGTAAAAGCGGAAACTATGGCCAGAGCGAGTGGAGCAAGACTGGGAAGGGTAATCTCGATAATTGAAAGTAGTTCGCCGAACTATCCGATGATGCTTCGAGCCGAAGCGGCTAAGTTTGACACAGCCTCCGTGCCGGCGCCGGTGGAGCCGGGGACTTCGACTATCAGCAAGACAGTAACCGTCGTCTGGAGTCTGAGATAAGTGCTTGACTGTGTTCCAAAGATGAATCTAAAAGAAACAGTAATAAATGGTGCGCTCGTCGCTTTTCACCCGATTTCCGGACTAAATGCGACTTATTTGAATTTGACGATTCGTGCCGGTTCGTGGTACGAGGAAGGAAATAGTTGGGGTGAGATGCATCTCTTGGAACATTTGTTGTTTCTTGGGTCCGAAAAATTTCCGACAAAAATATTACTTGACGATTACATGGAAGAAAATGGCATTCAATGTAATGGTTATACCGGTGGAGCAAAGATTGAAGTAGTGATGCGATTTCCCGATACTTCAATTGATTCGGCCTTGATTCTCCTTTCGCAAATGGTCTATTACCCTCTATTTAGACAACAGGATATATTAAATGAGAAAAGAGTTTTGCATCGTGAGTATACCGATAAATGGTCAAAAGTGGATGTCCGTTTTTCTCGAAAAATACGTCAACAGCTTTTTGGTACCGATAGTATCTATATTCGCGATGGGATAGGGGATCCGAAATACACCGACACTTTATCCGAAGAGCAATTAAGGGCTACACACGCCCGTTTTATGGTGCCTTCAAATATGTGTTTGGGTATCGCGGGAAATGTGAATATTGCCGAGACAACAGAAAAGCTGAAAGTTTTTTTTAAGAATGGTCTAGGAGTAACTTCCGAATTGCCAACAGCCCCAATACATTCATCCGAGCGGATAATAAAAACAAAAGAAGAAAATCTTAAATCTACGAGTGTTGTAGTGACTTGGCTCACTAAAGGTATTCATGACTATTCAATCCGGGAACGAATGATACTGTCTTTTGGATCATATCTTTTGGGAGGTAGCAGAAGGTCGACTCTTCACAGAAAGGTCCGCGACGAACTTGGTCTTGCCTACAACATTTCTTCAAACACAGCTCTGTTTCCTACCTCAGGGTGGTTGCAGGTAAATACATCGACAAAACCGGAATCAACCGACGAGGTTGTCGAAAAAATCACAAAAAGTGTCTCTGAGTTTTTGAAACAAGATATTGATGAAACGACACTATCTCGAGCTAAGAAATACATTAAATGGCAGAGGTTACTTCAATTCGATTCCGGTTCGAGTACAGCAGGTTATTTAAGCGACTCGCTTTATTGGGATGGAAAATTGGTTTCTTCCGAGGAATTTGAGAATATTGTAGACGGCATAACCGCCAAAGACATAAAAGATATCTTTTCGAAAATCATCGCTAACGAGCCATATATCTCGATTATGGAGCCCGCTAACCGCTAAGAAAGTGACCGTCGTCTGGAGCCTGAGATAAAGATGGACAAAATCATTATAGGGTGATAAAATAAGCCATTCACTGATACCTTAAAAAGGAGGCTTTATGCCTGTTATCGTTCAAATATTGGTCCTGCTTGGATTTATTACCTTTGGGTTGACGATGTACAGAAAGTTTAGTAAGTCTCGCTGGCTCAATTTGATTTCGGCTGTATCGTGTATGTTTTCAGCCTTTCTTCTTTTCGGATCATGCCCCCATGCACTGATAGTCACGATTCTTATGCTCGTTTTGCTCTCAATGGCTATTTTCCAATTCGTCAGGTTTGGCCAGTGAGTTAAGCATAAATAGCATTACGGTAAAAGCCTCTCGAAAGAGAGGCTTTTTTGAAAAAGTGAACTTGTAGAACTGAGGCATGTCTGGTGCTTGAGGTAAGGAAGCGGGTATGGTATAAAATACGGTTATTCTAAATGGAGGTGACCTTTGAAAAACCAAAAGAAGTTAACCGGTCTTGTTCCCCTGAGTGACGTTCCTCCGACAGTAGAAATTGTGCCTGACGGAATGATCGTGCGATTTTATCGACACAGTCCGCAAAAATTGTGGTTTGAACGTTCGAGACTATTGAAGTGGGTGAACGAAGGCGGTAGTGGTTCATATAAAGAATATAGCCAATTTTATCTTCGGAGTCTGAAAAAGACCGTGGTGATATATTTGGTTAGTCCATGGTCCGGACACGGGACGTTGAGACTGAAAAAAGACGAGTTTTTGGAGGCACTGAAAGGTGCCTAACTCCCCCTTGTAAGAGGGGGTTTTTGTTGCTATAATTGCCGTTGTCCTTAGCAGACAATATGAACATAAACCAATTAATGAGCACAAAAGCCCCTTAGTTTTTGTTGCATTGGTTTGTATTTGGTCCGCTATGGCGGACCTTTTTCTTATCGGGCCGTTAGCTCATCTGGTAGAGCGCTACATTTGCAATGTAGAGGTGGCCGGTTCGAGTCCGGCACGGTCCACCGAGAACTAGTGATTGACTCTAAAGTACGCGCACATTAGAATCAACCACGAGCTCTTGGAGCTCACAGGGTTGAACCCTTGCCCGCCACAGGCGGACATCGTCACAACACTGCGTGTTGTTCCTTGAAAAGTGAATAGATTATGCAAGTAGATCGCACGAATTCAAATTCAAATTTGAAGCAAATATTTTTGATTTATTCTACTCATGCAATCAGTGGATGCCTTGGCAGTAAAAGCCGAAGAAGGACGTTTCAAGTCTGCGAAAGTTGTCGGGGAGGTGACAAGAACTTATGATCCGGCAGTGTCCGAATG
>Ga0172379_10008822_pt1 | contig 12593 bp, 8 predicted proteins | sample GrowelOW334metaG_FD_119756 | JGI IMG/M metagenome (GOLD analysis project Ga0172379, IMG submission 119756) | Groundwater microbial communities from an aquifer near a municipal landfill in Southern Ontario, Canada - Groundwater well OW334 metaG | ecosystem: Environmental > Aquatic > Deep... | reverse complement strand
GACAACCTGGTGGCGATCGGCTATGTCGTCGGCCTGGGCTACTCCAACCCCTACCTGTCGCCGTTCGAGGCATTCCAGCGTTACAAGACCCACCCGAAGATCCGCCCGATGCTGGAAGGCGGCAAGCGCATCTCCTATGGCGCCCGCGCTATCTCGGCAGGGGGCTTGCAGGCCCTGCCGAAAATGATTTTCCCCGGCGGCGCGCTGATCGGCGACGACGCCGGACTGCTCAACGGCTCGCGCATCAAGGGTAGCCACTCCGCCATCAAGAGCGGCATGCTGGCCGCCGAAGCCGTCGCCGAAGCGCTCGCCGCCGTGCGCGAACACGACGACCTGACGGTCTACCCGGAGAAGTTCCGCGAAAGCTGGCTGTATGAGGAACTCTACAAAGCCCGCAACTTCAAGCCGTGGATGAGCAAGGGGCTATACCTCGGTTCGCTGATGTTCGGCATCGACCAGACCTTGTTGCGCGGCAAGGCGCCATGGACCCTGGGCCTCACCGCCGACCATCTCAAACTGAAGAAGGCCGTCGATTGCCAGCCGATCGACTACCCGAAGCCGGATGGCGTGATCAGCTTCGATCGCCTCTCGTCGGTGTTCCTGTCAAACACCAACCACGAGGAAAACCAGCCCTGCCACCTGACGCTTAAAGACTCGATGGTCCCACTTAACGTCAACCTCGCCCTGTATGCCGGTCCCGAGCAGCGCTATTGTCCGGCCGGCGTGTATGAGTTCTTGCGTAACGACTCGGGCGTTCCCCACTTGCAGATCAACGCGCAGAATTGCGTGCACTGCAAGACCTGCGACATCAAGGATCCGACCCAGAATATCAACTGGGTGGTGCCACAGGGCGGCGAGGGGCCGGTCTATCCGGGAATGTGAGAATGTGAGGCCCTTCCCCCGAGTCTTCGGGGTGCCCGGCGCGTCAGGCGCTGGGCGGTAAGCGCGCCAGCCAGGTGTCAACCGGCTCGGGGCGCCCGTAATGATATCCCTGGTGTATCACTTTTCCCCGGCTGTTGAGAAAGTCGGCCTGAGCCTGGGTTTCCACGCCTTCCGCGACCACTTGCAGGCTCAGATGCTGTGCCACCGCGAGTATGGTTTCCACCAGCGCGGCGTCGTTCGGATCGGAGGTGACGTCGTCGATGAAGCTCTTGTCGATCTTGAGTTCGTGTATCGGCAGGCGCTTGAGGTAGGCCAGGCTGGAGTATCCGGTGCCAAAGTCGTCCATCGAGAAATGTATCCCCATCGATGACAGCACGGTCATCTTGGCGACGACTTCGGCAAAGTTGCCGATGACCAGGCCCTCCGTTACTTCCAGCACCAGATGGGTCGGGTCGGCGCCGTTGGTCGTCACCTGATGCTTGACCTCGTCGACAAAATCGTCCTTCTGGAAATGGCGCGGACTGATATTCACCGAAATTCGCAGCGCCCTCCCTTCCGCATCCAGGCGCGCCAACAAGCGACAAACCGCGGCCAGCATCCAGCGGTCGACGGCGACGATCAGATCGGAAGCCTCGGCCAGCGGGATGAACACACCGGGCGGCACCAGGCCGCGCTCGGGATGCTGCCAGCGCACCAGCGCCTCCGCGCCGACTTGCCGCCCGGTCGCGTCCACCTGCGGCTGGAGGTAAAGCCTGAGCTGTCCATTGTCGATCGCCAGCCGCAATTCCCGTTCGACCCGATAACGATCGCGGATCGTCTGTCCCATCGTCGCTTCGAAGAATACGGCGCAGCCGCCACCCGCGGCCTTGGCCTGATGCATCGCCATGTCGGCCTGGCGCAACACGTCCGAGGAAGTTTCCTGAGCGGATTCCGGAAACAAGGCGATACCGATGCTGGCGTCGAGGGGAAAATGTTCCGCGTCAACGCAGATGGCGTTGCGCAAGGTGTCACGCAATTTCTCCGCCACCGCCAGGGCTTCGCGACCGGCGATTTCCCTATCGGCCGTCAGGCGCGGCAGCAGCACGGCGAATTCATCGGAGTCCAGCCGGGCCAGCAAGTCGTCGGGATGCAGGATCTCGGTCAAGCGTTCAGCCACCGCCTTCAACAAGGCGTCGCCGAGTGCCAGGCCGCGCGCTTCGTTGATGTCCTTAAAGCGGTCCAGGTCCAGCAGCAAGACATCGGCATAACGGCCCTCGCGATGCGCGTTGGCCAGGGTTTGCCCCAATTGGCGGAGGAACAAGGCGCGATTCGCCAAGCCGGTCAGCGCATCGCGCCAGGAGAGATGTTCGGCGGCTTCCTGCGCCTTGCGGATTTCGCTCAGGTCGCTGAACACGGCGACATACTGGGTCACCTTGCCGCCGGGATCCTTGACGCAGCTGATGGTCTGCCACTCGGGAAACACCTCGCCGTTCTTGCGTCGGTTCCAGATTTCGCCGGCCCATTCGCCGTAGTCATGCAAGGACTGCCACACCGCCTGGTGAAAGGCCTTGTTGTGGCGATCCGAGTTGAGGATGCGCGGATTCTTGCCCAGCACCTCTGCCTCGCTGTAACCGGTGATCCGGCAGAATGCCGGATTGACCGCAATGATGTTGGCTTCCGCATCCGTCACCATGATGGCCTCGCCGACCGTCTCGAACACCCGTGCATTGAGACGGCGTCGCCCTTCGGACTGCTTGCGCTCAGTAATGTCGGTGATGAAACCGTGCCAGAGTATGCTGCCGTCCTTCTGCTTCTCCGGCTGGGCGTCGCCCTGGCGCCAGCGCACGCCGAGTCCCGGCAGAACCAGCCGGTATTCATAATGCCAGCGCGTCAGGTTACGGGCGGATTCGAGCATGGAGGCAGCCAGGCCGTCCGCGTCCTCCGGATGGCGAAAGGCGAAAAACGGAGCGGCGTCCTCGCGCACCTGCTCAGGCGTGAGTCCGTACATGTCGCGGATCGCATCGCTGATGAAGGGGAAGCTGAAATGCCCGTCGGGGTCCATCCGAAACTGGAAGATGATGCCCGGAACCTGGGCCGAGAGCTTGGCGAGGAGGTCGTGGCTCTGCTGCAACTTTCCCGGCGTGGAGTCGCTTGCGGGCGGTCTTCCCTCGAAGTCGGTGGTCATTTTCCGGAGCCTGCCGCGTCGGGCTTTTCGGCCATAACCAGACAGTTGCGTCCGCCCTCCTTGGCGCGGTACATGGCCTCGTCGGCGCGACTCAGCAACTGTTTCTCGTCGCCGGCATGCTCGGGAAACACCGCAATGCCGATGCTGGAGGAGATATGGATGTCATGGCCGGCAATGTCGAATGGCTGGCACAGGGTATGCAGGATTTTTTTCGCCACCTCCGCGGCATCCCGCACGGCCTCGATCTCCGGCAGGATCACCACGAATTCGTCGCCGCCGATCCGCGCCACCGTGTCCGTTTCGCGCCTCAGGCACGCCTGTAGACGGCTCGCCACTTCCCGCAGCAGCAAGTCGCCGACATGATGGCCGAACAGGTCATTGACCGGCTTGAATTGATCGAGGTCGATGAACATCAACGCCAGGCGTGACTTGTCGCGGCGCGCCTTGGCGATCGTCTGTTGCAGCCGGTCGGCAAACAGGCTCCGATTGGGCAGGCCGGTGAGCGCATCGAAATGCGCCATGTGCCGCATGTGTTCCTCGGCCGCCTTGCGTTCGGAAATATCGGAGAACACCGCCACATAGTGCGTCGTCTGCCCCTGCTCGTCACGGAGCTGCTTGATGGAGAGCCATTCGACAAAGAGCCTGCCATTCTTGCCGCGATTCATGATTTCGCCATGCCAGCTGCCTTTTTCGCTCAGGGTCGCCCACATGTCGAGGTAGAACTCCGGCGCATGCATCCCCGAGGCCAGCAGCCTCGGATTCCTGCCGATCACTTCATCCGGAAGGTAGCCGGTGATGGCCGTGAAGGCGGGATTGACCGAGACGATCTTGTTGTCCCGATCCGTCACCGTCACCGCCTCATCCATGGTGCTCAACACTGTGGCCGCCAGCCGCAGCGCTTCCTCGCGGCGATGCCGCTCGGTAATGTCAGTGTGCGTTCCGATCATGCGCAACGGCCGTCCTTGCGCATCGCGCGCCACCACCATGCCGCGCGAGAGGATCCATTTCCAGCTGCCGTCCTTGCATTGCATGCGGCGCTCATTGGCGTAAACATGCTTCTTGCCGGAAAAATAGGCTGTGCGGTCCGCGTCTACCAGCGCCAGATCATCCGGGTGAATGCGCTCGTCCCAGGCCTCCTGGTGATCCACCAACTCATCTTCCTCGAAGCCGTAGATTTCCTTGTAGCGCTTCGAGAACACCGCAACGCCGGTTTGCAGGTTGCGGTCCCAGACACCCTCGCCGGAGCCTTCGAGCGCGAATTTCCAGCGTTCCTCGCTTTCGCTGAGTGCTTGCCGGTCTTTTTCGTGCTCCTGGTTCTGACGCAAGATCAGATCCTGGGCCCTCTTGACGATCATGAACAGCGACAGGTACAGCAACGACAGCAGGGTGATTACGGAGCCGACGACGAACCATTGGCGCCTGTCGATTTCCGTCAACACCGAGGTGGCATCGCCGTAAATCTCGAATACCCCGTTGATTTCCCCGCTCACCGGGTCATAGCGGGGAACATAACTCTCGACCAGGTCGCGATTCTGGACCTCGCCCTCGAATGCGCTGAACTGGTCGCGGTGGGTTAGCTCGGACCGGCTGGAACCTTGCAAGCCCGCCAACACCCCCATGTTGTCGCTCTTGTCCTCGCCGATCTGCTTGAGTTCGGTCGAGTAGATGGTCATTCCCTTGCGGTCATAGACTTTGATCTTGAAGGTCTTGGTGCCCTTGAGAAGTTTCAGCACTTTCCGATGCAACACCGGAATCTGTTCCGAGGACTGGAGCAGGCTTGCCGGCTTGCCCTCCATCGCCTGAACAAAGGGGCCGAAATCCTGATCCCACATCTCGTTGGCGATCACCCGCGCAAGATTGGTATGCTCGCTTTCGTAGCCGTCGATCAGACCGTTGACGGATAGGGCGCGAAAAATGTACCCCAGCATGGCCGCAACGGCCACGAAGGCAATCAGGCTGGTGGTCGTGAAGAAGCGCAGCAGCCTGAAATCGGTCTTGCCGGTCAAGCTCGTCATGTTGTTGTCGTCAACTGCCGGACGCCATCAGCCAAAGAAGATGGGCGAATCCTTCGGGATTGTGCTGCCCGCCCTCAGGTCTCAGAGCATTTCATCACTCAGCGCCATAGCCCCGGCGCCGCCGTGGATCACGATGTGGGCGAGACCCGGCGCGGCCGGCAGCACATGGTCGGCATAGAAGCGGGTGGTGGCGATCTTGGCGGGATGGAACGCATCGGCGGCGCCACCGGCGATCTTGGCCTGGGCCACCAGCGCGGCGCGGGCCATCTGCCAACCGCCGGCAACGATGCCCAGCAGTTTCAGGAAAGGCACGGCGCCGACCGACACCGCACGGATATCCCTGCCGTACTCTGCGACGATGTAGTCGGCTGCCACGCACACGGCATCGATGCCGCCGGCGAGTGCGGCCTTGATCACGTGGAACTCCGGCGCGCCCTGCTTTCCAAGTTCCACCTCGGTCTGGCGCATCAACGCAATCACCGCCTTGATCGTCGCCCCGCCCTCGCGGGCGATCTTGCGGCCGATCAGGTCATTGGCCTGGATGCCGGTTGTCCCTTCGTAGATGGTGGTGATGCGGGCGTCGCGCAAATGCTGGGCGGCGCCGGTCTCTTCGATGAAACCCATGCCGCCGTGCACCTGGACCCCGAGCGAGGCCACCTCGTTGGCGGTTTCGGTCAGCCAGCCCTTGACCACCGGGATCATCAGGTCGACGTAGGCCTGGCTGCGTTTGCGCTCGTCGCCATCGGGATGGCGCGCGGCGGCGTCGTTGGCAGCGGCGACGGTGTAGGACAAGGCGCGCATCGCCTCGTTCTGCGATTTCATCAGCATCAGCATGCGGCGCACATCTGGATGCTGGACGATCGCCACGCCGGCGGGGCTACCGGCGATGTCGCGGCCCTGCACCCGCTCGCGCGCATAGCCGAGCGCCTGCTGGTAGGCACGCTCGCCGAGCGCCAGGCCTTCCAGCCCGACCGCGAAGCGCGCGGCGTTCATCATGATGAACATGTACTTGAGGCCCTCGTTCTCCTTGCCGACGAGCGTGCCGATGGCGCCACCACGGTCGCCGAAGGCCATCACGCAAGTCGGGCTGGCGTGGATGCCGAGCTTGTGTTCGATCGACACGCAATAGGCGTCATTGCGCGCGCCCAGGCTGCCGTCGCCATTCACCATGAATTTCGGCACGACGAACAACGAAATGCCCTTGACGCCTTCGGGTGCGTCCGGCGTGCGCGCCAGCACCAGATGGACGATGTTCTCGGTCATATCGTGGTCGCCGTAGGTGATGAAGATCTTGTTGCCGAAGATCTTGTAGCTTCCATCGCCCTGCGGCACGGCGCGGCTGCGGATCGCCGCCAGATCGGAACCGGCCTGCGGTTCCGTCAGGTTCATGGTGCCGGTCCACTTGCCCGAGATCATGTTGGGCAGGTAAGTCGCCTTTTGCGCCGCCGAGCCGCACAGTTGCAGCGCCTCGATGGCGCCCAGCGTGAGCATCGGACACAGCGAGAAGGACATGTTCGAGGCTTTCCACATTTCCAGCACCGCCGCCGAGACCAGCTTGGGCAGTCCCTGTCCGCCATATTCCTGGTCGCTGGCTAGTCCATTCCAGCCGGCTTCGGCGAATTGGGCATAGGCTTGCTTGAAGCCGGCGGGTGTCGTCACCTTCCCCCCGTCGTCCGCGCTCCACTTGGCACCCTCCTGGTCACCGCTGAAGTTCAGCGGCGCCAGCACCCCTGCGGCGAACTTGCCGGCTTCTTCCAGGATGGCTTCGACGACTTCCGGTGTGGCTTCTTCGTAGCCGGGCAAAGCGGCGACGCGATCGATGCCGGCCAGTTCGCGCAACACGAACTGCATGTCCTTCAGGGGCGGGGTATAGGCGCTCATGTCATTCTCTGTGAAGTTCGGATCAGCCCAGTTCTGTCACCAGTTCCGGCACGGCCTGGAACAGGTCGGCCACCAGGCCGTAGTCGGCGACCTGGAAGATCGGCGCGTCGGGATCCTTGTTGATGGCGACGATCACCTTGCTGTCCTTCATGCCGGCAAGGTGCTGGATCGCACCCGAAATGCCGATGGCGAAATAGAGCTGGGGCGCGACGATCTTGCCGGTCTGCCCGACTTGGTAATCGTTCGGCACGAAGCCGGCGTCCACCGCCGCGCGCGACGCGCCGAGCGCCGCATTTAGCTTGTCGGCCAGTGGCTCCAGCAGTTGATGATATTTCTCGCCCGAACCCATGCCGCGACCGCCGGAGACGATCACCTTGGCGGCGGCGAGTTCCGGGCGGGCGCTCTTGGCGATCTCGCGCCCGGTCACCTTGCTCAGACCCAGATCCGCCGCCGGCGCGACCGGCTCGGTTGCCGCATTGCCGCCCTCCGAGGCCACGGCGTCGAAACCCGTGGTACGCACGGTGATGACCTTCACAGAGTCCGAAGACTTGACGGTGGCCATGGCATTGCCGGCATAGGTCGGCCGCACGAAAGTATCCGGACTCTCCACCGCGGTGATTTCCGAAATCTGCGCCACGTCCAGCAGCGCCGCGACCCGCGGCAGCATGTTCTTGCCGGCACCGGTGGCCGCAGCCAGGATGTGGGTGTAGCCGGCGGCGTTGGCGACCACCAGGGCCGCAACATTCTCGGCGGTCTGGTCGGCATACTGCGCCGCATCGGCCAGCTTGACCTTGGCCACGCCGACGACCTTGGCGGCGGCCGCGGCCACCACCGCGCAACCGCTGCCGGCGACCAGGATATGAACCTCGCCGCCGATCTTCTGGGCGGCGGCGACGGTGTTGAGGGTGGACGCCTTGAGACCGGCGTTGTCGTGTTCCGCAATAACGAGTATGGACATCAGATCACCTTCGCTTCGTTCTTGAGTTTGGCCACCAGTTCCTTGACGTCGGCCACCTTGACGCCGGCGCCGCGCTTGGGCGGCTCGGTGACTTTCAGGGTGGTCAGGCGCGGCGCCACATCGACGCCCAGGTCGGCCGGTTTGAGCGTGTCGAGTTGCTTCTTCTTGGCCTTCATGATGTTCGGCAGGGTGGCGTAACGTGGCTCATTCAGGCGCAGGTCAGTGGTTATGACGCAGGGCAGCTTGAACGCCAGGGTCTCGGCACCGCCGTCGATTTCGCGCGTCACCGTGGCCGCGCCGTCGGCGACCACGACCTTGGAGGCGAAAGCGGCCTGCGGCCAACCCATCAGCGCGGCGAACATCTGGCCGGTCTGGTTGGCGTCGTCGTCGATGGCCTGCTTGCCGAAAATGACGATCTGCGGTTGTTCCTTTTCGGCGACGGCCTTGATCAGCTTGGCGACTGCCAGCGGTTGCAAGTCCACATCGCTTTCGACCAGGATGGCCCGGTCGGCGCCGATTGCCATGGCGGTGCGCAGGGTTTCCTGGCAGGCCGTGACGCCGCAACTGACGGCGATCACTTCGGTGGCGACACCGGCTTCACGAAGCCTGACCGCTTCCTCGATGGCGATTTCGTCGAAAGGATTCATCGACATCTTGACGTTGGCCAGATCAACGCCAGTGCCGTCAGCCTTGACACGCACCTTGACGTTGTAATCCACCACGCGCTTGACGGGTACCAGTATCTTCAAGTCAGCAGTCCTCATAAGGTAAAAATCAGCCGCAAATTATGCTCCAATTTTCCCCGGCCGGGGCTGGCCCGAGGCGGCTGTTTGATGTGGATCAGGATCGCCGGAACATCCATCCCGGGCTGCAATCGCGACGACGCCTACGTCTTTTGTCCGAGCATGCGCCTGTATAGCGCCGCAATTTCGCCGACGACGCCACGGCGGAAAAGCAGCACGCAGACGACGAAGATCGAGCCCATGATGACGGTGACCAGCGACCCGACCTTGTCGGCCAGTTCGTTCTGCAAGGCCACGATCACCGTCGCACCGACCACCGGGCCCAGCACCGTACCCATGCCGCCGAGGATGGTCATCAACACCACCTCACCCGACTGGTGCCAGTGGGCATCGGTGAGCGTGGCAAACTTGAACACCAGCATCTTGGTGGCGCCGGCCAGTCCCGCCAGGGCCGCGGACAGCACGAAGGCCAGCAGTTTGTATTTCGCCACGTCATAGCCGAGCGATACCGCCCGTGCTTCGTTTTCCCGAATAGCCTTGAGTACCTGGCCGAAAGGCGAATGGATGGTGCGATGGATCAGCCAGAAGGCGGCGACGAAAATCGCCAGGACGAAATAGTAGAGATTCATGTCGTCGGCGAGATCGATGAAGCCCAGCAGGGTGCCACGCGGCACACCCTGAAGTCCGTCCTCGCCGCCGGTGAACGGCGCTTGCAGAAACAGGAAATACATCATCTGGGCCAGCGCCAGCGTCACCATTGCAAAATAGATGCCCAGGCGGCGGATCGCCAGGCTCCCGAACGCCCAGCCCAACAGCGCCGAAGCCAGGACGCCGGTGAGCAAGCCGAGTTCCGTCGGCAGGCCCCAGATCTTGATGGCATGTCCCGCCACATAAGCGGCGGTACCGAAGAAAGCCGCATGCCCGAACGACAACAATCCGGTGTAGCCCAACAGCAGGTTGAAGGCGCAAGCGAACAGGGCGAAGCAGAGTATCTTCATCACCAGCACCGGGTAGATGATGAAGGGCGCCACCAGTCCGATGACCAGCAAGGCCAGATAGCCGTATATGCTCTTGCTCATTTCTCTTTCCCGAACAATCCGGCCGGCCGTATCATCAGGACGATCGCCATGATGATGAACACCACCGTGGCCGACGCCTCGGGATAGAACACCCGGGTCAGCCCCTCGATCACGCCGAGGCCGAGGCCGGTAAGGATGGAGCCGAGGATCGACCCCATGCCGCCGATCACCACCACCGCAAACACGACAATAATCAGGTTCGAACCCATCAGCGGACTGACCTGGATCGCCGGCGCCGCCAGCACGCCGGCGAAGCCCGCCAGGGCGCAACCGAAGCCGTAGGTCAGCATCACCATCAGCGGCACGTTGATACCGAAGGCCTGGGTCAACTGGGGATTCTCGGTGGCGGCGCGCAGATTGGCGCCCAGCCGGGTCTTTTCGATCACGAACCAGGTGGCGAAACACACCAGCAGCGAGGCGACAATGATCCAGGCACGATACTTGGGCAGGAACATGAAACCGAGGTTGAAAGCGCCGACGAATTCCTCTGGGATCGAATACGGTTGGCCGGAGACTCCATAGGCATTGGTGAACATCCCTTCCAGCATCAGCGCCAGCCCGAAGGTCAACAGCAACCCGTAGAGGTGATCGAGCTTGTAGAGCCACTGCAACATGCTGCGTTCGATCACGATGCCGAACACCCCGACCACCAGCGGCGCAAGCAGCAGCGCCGGCCAATAGCCGATTTGCAGGTAGTCCATGCCCATCCACGCCAGGAACGCTCCGAACATATAGAGGGCGCCGTGGGTGAAATTGATGATGTTCAGCATGCCGAAGATGACCGCCAGACCCAGGCTCAGCATGGCGTAGAACGAGCCATTGACCAGGCCCAGGGTCAACTGGCCCATCAGGGCCTGGATCGGAATGCCGAAAATTTCAGTCATGGTGATGTTCTCTCCGCTCCCGCCGGATCCGCGGGAGCAGGAGAGAAAGTTCTTACTTCTTCACCAGGGGGCAACGCGAAAGCGCCATCGGCTGGAATGCCTCGCCGCCCGGGATCACTGCCTTGATGTTGTAGTAATCCCAGGGTTCCTTGGACTCGGCCGGCTTCTTCACCTGGACCAGATACATGTCGTGCACCATGCGCCCATCCGCGCGGATCTTGCCGTTCTTGGCGAACGAGTCGTTGATCGGCATCTCCTTGAGTTTCTTCATGACCGTACCGGCATCATCGGTACCGGCCGCCTGCACCGCCTTGAGGTAGGTGGTCACCGCTGAATAGGTGCCCGCATGCAGCATGCTCGGCATCTTCTTGTGCTTGCTGAAGAATTTGCGGCTCCAGGCACGGGTGTCGTCGTTGAGGTTCCAGTAGTAGCCTTCGGTGAACATCATGCCCTGGGTGGTCGGCAGGCCGAGTGCGTGGATATCGATGATGGTGGTGAGCAAGCCGACGATGGTCTGATTCTTGGTCAGGCCGAATTCGTTGGCGGCCTTGATCGAGTTGATGGTGTCGCCGCCGGCGTTGGCCAGGCCCACCACCTTGGCCTTGGAGGCCTGTGCCTGCAACAGGAAGGACGAGAAGTCGGAGGCGTTCAGCGGATGTCTGACGGCCCCCAGCACCTTACCGCCATTGGCCTTGACGGCGTCCGAGGTATCCTTTTCGAGCGATGCGCCGAAGGCGTAATCCGCCGTCAGGAAGAACCAGCTATCCCCGCCGGCCTTGGTCACGGCCTTGCCCGGGCCGTTGGCGAGGGCATAGGTGTCATAAACGTAATGCACGGTATTCGGCGAACAGTCCTCGTTGGTCAACCGCGTCGACGCGGCGCCGGTATTGATCATGATGCGATTCTTTTCCTGGGTTACCTTGGCCACGGCCAGCGCGACTCCGGAATTCAGCGCATCGGTGATCATGTCCACGCCCTGGGTGTCGTACCATTCGCGGGCCTTGTTCGATCCCACGTCGGCCTTGTTCTGGTGGTCGGCATAGACGATTTCGACCTTGAATTTCGGCTTGTGCTGGGCGACGTAGTCGTCGATCGCCATCTGCGCGGCGGTGACCGATCCTTGGCCGCCGAGGTCGGAATACACTCCCGACATGTCGGTGAGCACACCGATCTTGACCGTGTCGCCGGAGATTTTCGTGGCGGCGGCAGCCGGTTTGGCCTGGGCATAGGCGACATTGGCTGCCGGAACCAGCAGTGCCGCGAGTGCGATGCTTAATAGTTTGCGTTGCATGGTGTTTCTCCTCTGGATGTTGTAGCGATAACGGTGAACCGACGGTAAAAATCAGACGCCAAGATACTCCTGTAGCAACTCCTGCTTCGCTTCGATCTCGTCCTGGGCGATCTCGGCGGCAATCAATCCGTGCTCGACGATGTACATGCGATCCGCCAGCGGCGCCGCAAAGCGGAAGTTCTGTTCGACCAGGACGATGGTGAAACCTTTCTGTTTAAGCTGGCCGATGATCTGGCCGAGTTTCTGCACGATGACCGGCGCCAGGCCCTCGGAAACTTCGTCGAGCAACAGCAAATGCGCGCCGCTTCTGAGAATGCGCGCCATCGCCAGCATCTGCTGTTCGCCGCCGGAGAGCCGCGTTCCCTGGCTGTGGCGGCGTTCCGCGAGATTCGGGAACATCGCGTAGATTTCCTCCAGACTCATGCCGTCGCTGCCTACCTGCGGCGGCAGCAGCAGGTTTTCCTCGCAGCTCAGGCTGGCATAGATGCCGCGCTCCTCGGGGCAGTAGCCGACACCCAACTGGGCGATGCGGTGGGTCGCCATGGCTATGGTCTCGCGGCCGTTCAGCATGATCGAACCGCTGCGCCTGCCGGTCAGCCCGAGGATGGCCCGCAGCGTGGTGGTGCGGCCGGCGCCGTTTCTGCCGAGCAGGGAAACGCATTCGCCGCGGTTCACCCGCAGATCCATGCCGTGGAG
>Ga0172379_10008821_pt1 | contig 12595 bp, 8 predicted proteins | sample GrowelOW334metaG_FD_119756 | JGI IMG/M metagenome (GOLD analysis project Ga0172379, IMG submission 119756) | Groundwater microbial communities from an aquifer near a municipal landfill in Southern Ontario, Canada - Groundwater well OW334 metaG | ecosystem: Environmental > Aquatic > Deep... | reverse complement strand
CTGTCTCTGCATATCTGGGTGATGGCAGTATACTTGGTTGGCTAACAGAAGGCTCTTGCGAGAAGATCGCTCTGCTCGCTGGTGTAACTGTAGACCTTTGTTGCGACTGTGTAGTTGACGAGCTAGTACTAGCAGGAATTGTGCTAACAGAATTTTGCGCCGTAGGACTTGATGACGAGCTACTAGGCACACTACCAACAGTTGTGCTAGCAGGAGCACTTTGTGAAGAACTCGAACTGCTCCGTAGATTTAGCACTTTTAGCTCTTCCCCTGGGGGGCTGGATGGGCGAATAGTATGCGCCCCTTCGTCAGTAGCAAATAATGTGGATCTACCAACTAGAAGCTGTTGACGTTTTTCTATTCTTTTTTCAGCAGCTTCCAAGTAGGCACGTATTCGTTCGTTACTAATATCGGGTAGCAGCGAACGTTTGACAATGTTTATATCAATTAGAAATAAAAGTTTTTCTATGTCTTGCTCCATCATGTAATTACAGAATCTTGCTAAGTCATAAGAAGGGTGTTCTGTTAAAATGGCTGTAACAATATTTTCTGTATCTTGTTTATTTAATAGATGAACAATATTTGCAAATTCTAGGGTATTTATGTCTTGTACTGACCAATTTTTAACTTGGCTTAATAATATTGCGCCGATAGAAATTGGCGGGGATTGCTGATTTGAGGCTGTTCCCTGATGCAAACCTTCGTTTAATTTTTGAAAAATATTAATATTTGGGTATTTCTTAATAATATAACTCCAGGATTGCAGACTATCTGGATAGAACAGGTATTTAATATTTTTTTGTAAAAGTTGAACGAGGCCATCTGATGATAATTTATTCAGTAAATCTGACAATGCAGTTTGGGAGTGTTCTTTAAATATTATATAAAAAACTGATGGGTAATCACGGCGGTTGGCACCTAAAACTTTGACTAAAAGTTCTTCGTCCTTACCATAAAACTGCGGCAAGTGATGAATTACACCCACGAGCATTTGGGGACATCTTTCAGCAATTAAATACAAACTTTCGAAATCTTTTTTAACAACCTCGGAGCAAACCTTTTGTATAATAATGCTATTGTAGGTTTTTTTAAGTAGGATGCTTAATATATCATATGATTTCCTGTAAAACAGTGATTCTAATCCTGTTCTATAAAAATTACTTTTGGCATTCAAAGTATCGGCTAAAGCTTGTTCTATATCTGGATTAGGTAATGGTAAGTTATCAATTAACCTTATGAGTTCTATAGGATATCTTGTGGCTATTTCATCAAATATTAGACTAGCATATGAATTGCTTGCTAAAACTTTAAGAAACGTTTTAGTTATAGCAAGATTATTACGTGCTTTTTCAATCAAGTTATTTAATATTGTTTTTAAGTTACAAACAATGGATTGTTCTACCTTTGTCTCGCCGCTCTTCATACATGGATTGATTATAGCAATAACAAGAGCTTTTTGTGTTTCAAAGTCAAGTAATGGTAAGCGTTCAATTAAATCCAGGAGTTTTTGAAAATCACTTTTGGCTATCACCTGAAACATTGGCGTACCATCAGGAACTTTTGTTGCCAAATAATCAAGCACAGGCTTTGCGATACTAGGATTAGATAATTCTAATTTTAGAATTAAATCTAAGAGAAATTGAAGATTCAAGTTAGCAATTAACTGAAAACCTGCCCTTGTTTTCTCGTTTGCGGCACTTAAATCTTTTAAGAGAGCTTTTTGTGCTTCAAAGTCAGCAAATAGTAAGCGACTAATTAAAACCCAGAGCTTTTGAAGATCGTTTTGGGTCAGTACCTGAAATTTTGGCGTACCATCAGATATTTTGGTTATCAATCTAATAAGCAGAGACTTTGCAATATCAGGATTAGATACGCTTAATTTATCAGTTAACCCTATGAGAATTTTAGGATCTTGTTCAGCAATTACCTGAAAACCATCCTGCTTATACCAGTTTGTGGCGCCTAAAGCTTTTGCAAAAGCTTGTTGTGTTTCAAGGTCAGTTAATGGTAAGTGATCAATTAAAACCAGGAGTTTTGGAAGATTACTTTTGGCTATCACCTGAAATATTGGCGTACCATCAGCATTCGTTGTTGCCAAATATTCAAGAACAAGCTTTACGATTCTAGGATCAGATAACTTAAATTTAAATTTAACGATTAAATCTATGAGATTATCAGGTTCTGTTTCCGCGATTATCTGCAAATACGACTTGCCTGAAGATGAAACTCGAATATATAAAATTCGTTCAAGAATTTTTTCTACAGTAGAATTAGGAATTAGTTTTTCACCATACTTCACTAAACCCCAAAAGAAAGAGCGAGTGGCGAGGTAAACATTAGGATCCTTACAGCTAGTACTAATTAAATCCTGAAGCATTTGTAGAAATTCTTCGTTAATTACCTGCAAAACTGTATTGCCATCCGGTTGTTTGGCATTTAAAGCTTTTACAAAATTTTCTGCCGCAATTCCGGTAAGTACTGGTAAGTGCTCAATTAAATCCCTTGGTGAAGGATTGTCGCTGTAGGCTATGACCATAAATAATATCATACGAGCCTGTTCTGTAACCAATAAAGCTGCTAAAATATCCATAATTATTGGAATATTAAGAGATATTTTTTCAACTAAGCTTTGCAATACAATGCGCGATTGACTGTTTGCAACTATTACCTGAAAACCATTCTGATTATTATTGTTTGTGGCACGTAAAGCTTTTACAAGGGCTTGTTGTGTTTCAAGGTCAGTTAATGGTAAACAACCAATTAACTCTTTGAGATATTGAGGATTTTTTTCGGCTATCACCTGAAATATTGGCATACCATTGATCTTTGTTGCCAAATTAGCAAGCAGAAGCTTTGCGATATTAGGATCAGATAAGTTAAATCTTCTAGTTAAATTTATGAAAACCTCAGGACCCGATTCAAAAATTAACTGAAAGCCAGTCTTTTCCTCACTGTCTTTAGCACTTAAAGCATTTACAAGTTCTTTTTGTTTAGCAGGATCAAACTCAATAAGTGCCTTAACAATCTCTGGAGTTAAACCGTGAGCTCTCATATCCGATATTAGCTGTTCAGCAGTAGCAACGTTGGCCATATTTTGCATATTCGTTCACCAATTTTTGTTATAAAAAAATTAAAATTATCCTTTGTAAATATTACAATTTAAAAGAAGAAATTTAACAAATAGCTGGTCTTTTCTTAAGACTATTTTAAGAATTTTAAGCATAAATATGCGAATTAGATTTTTATAATCTTCAGCAAAAGCGACATTGATGCTCATTTAGGTTTTTGCAAGGGGCTCGAACTGCTCTCCTAAACTAACTCTTGTAGCTTTACATTCAAGCAAAGCAATCGGGGGTTTGCCCCTACGACAAAAAACATATATTATTTCCGTTCTTAAAGAACCAACGAGAAAACCTATGACAATATCATCTGCTTCTATAATTTTACTTTTGGTCATGAATCCACTCGGCAATTTGCCAGTATTTTTGGCAACGTTGAAACATATTCCGGCTAAACGACAAAAATATATAATTCTACGCGAAACCTTCATCGCTGCCTGCGTACTAGTTGTGTTTTTATTTACTGGACAAGCGCTTTTACAAGGTTTTCAAATCACCTCACAAGCTCTTGGCATAGCAGGGGGTATAATTTTGTTTTTGATTGCTCTGCGCATGATTTTCCCGCCTGACAAAAAAGAAGAGGATTCTTCTGCTAATAATAAAAAAGAACCTTTTTTTGTACCGCTCGCAGTACCGCTGACAGCAGGCCCTGCCGCCATGACTACTATCATGCTTTTCGTTACCGCCGAACCTGATAAAAAACTTTTCTGGCTAGCCGCTGTCCTTCTCGCCTCTACTGCGTGTGGAATAATTCTTTCCAGCGCCCCTTACCTTAATCGTGTGCTTGGTGAAAGAGGCTTAATAGCTATTGAAAGATTGATGGGATTAATCCTGATAGCAACAGCAATCCAAATGTTTTTAACTGGACTTACCACTTATTTCCAACTACACGTATAAAAAGGCAAATCGGAGTAAAAAAATGGTTTTAAGAATTATAACTTTAGTCAAACAAGTTCCGGATACAGCTAATATTCCGGACAATGCTATGAAAGCAGATGGCACGGTGAATCGCTCTGCCCTGCCGGCTATTACCAATCCAGAAGACTTAAACGCTTTAGAAGAGGCTTTGAAAATCAAAGGATTAATCACAGCCATAACTCTTGGCCCGCCTTCTGCCATTAAAGTTTTGAAAGAAAGTTTATATCGCGGCGCCGATGACGCAGTTTTGGTTACGGACGCCAAATTTGCCGCCTCTGACACTCTTGCTACATCCTATGCTTTAACCAAAGCGATCGAAAAAATTGGCAAATTCGATATTATCCTCTGCGGACGTCAAGCTATTGACGGAGACACAGCTCAGGTTGGCCCGCAAATTGCCCAAAAACTTGGCATTAACCAACTAACTGGTGTAGTCGAAATAATTTCTGCTGATAAAGAACACGTTAAGGTTAAGAGAATAATCGATGGTGGATACGAAATCCTAAAAAGTCCCCTTCCCGTTTTAATCACTGTACGTGGCGAAGCCAATGAACCGCGAGGTCCCAGCGTTAAACGCGCCATGCTTTACAAAAATATAACTTGCAAATGCAATGAATCTTATGATGAAGCTTATCTGCATCCCGAAATTGGCTGTTCTTGTGAAAATATAAAACAATGGAGCGCAGAAGATCTAAAAGCCGATTTAAAAATGTGTGGACTTTCCGGCTCACCAACTAAAGTTAAAAACATTGAAAACGTAGTTCTAGCCGCTCGCAATACTAGAATGATTGCGAATACCGCCGAAGATATTGGCGCGCTTATGCAAGAACTTACAAAAGAACACATCATCGGATAGGAGCAAAGTAATGAATCCCAAAAGCGTTTTAGTATTTATTGAACAAAATGACAAAGAAATAGCTAATGTAAGCTTAGAACTAATTTGCGAAGCGCGTCGTCTCGCTAATCAGTTAAAAACCTCTGTAAGCGCAGCTGTTTTAGGCTTTGGTCTCAAGAAAAAATTAGATGTTTTAGCGCATTACGGCTCAGATGAAATTTATTATGTAGAAGATAAGCGTTTAGAGCACTTTACTTCTGTACCCTACGCTAAAATCATTGCAGAACTTATAACAAAACATCAGCCACAAATTGTTCTCTTTGGCGCGACAATAAATGGCCGCGACCTAGCTCCGCGTGTCTCTGCCGCTCTTTCTTGTGGACTGACGGCAGATTGCACCAATTTACAAATTGGCGACTACAATTTTCAAGGCAAAACCAAAGAAAATATTCTCTTGCAAATCAGGCCTGCATTTGGTGGAAATATTATTGCGACTATCGTCTCGCCCGATTGCTCTCCAAGTATGGCTAGCGTCCGCGAAGGCGTCATGAAAATGTCGGCTCCAGACCAAAATCGCAAGGCAAAAATTATCGAAGAAAAATGCGAATTAACCGCGTCAGATTTCCCAACAGAAGTTTGCGAAGTTGCACGTGCTGCTAAATCTGTGGATCTAAAGGGGTCTAAAATTATAGTTGCCGCTGGTATGGGCGTTTCGAGCAAAGAATCGCTAGATTTAGTGAAAAAATTAGCTACCGCTCTAGGAGCTGAAATCGGCTGTACGCGCCCAGTTGTCGATGCCGGCCTTCTGCCATTAGAATGCCAGATTGGTCAAACTGGCTCAACAGTTCGACCTAATCTTTACATAGCTTGCGGCATTTCTGGTCAATTACAACATTGGACTGGAATTAGCGAATCAAAACGCATCATCGCCATTAATTCCGACCCCAATGCACCAATCTTAAAAGTCGCGCATTATAGCATCGTCGGTGATTTAAATGATGTAATTCCGAAGATGTTAAAGAAAATTATGAGTTATGAATGATGAATTATGAATGAAAGGAATATTATTGGGAATTGAAGTAGAGACGCGATTAATCGCGTCTGCACATATAACATATTGATTTATAAAGAAAACGTGTAGACATGTTTTTTCTGTAAAACCTGGTAGAATAGTGCACTTTGTGTTTGAAAAACGAGAATAACAGAAACATGCCGGTGCGCTTTCGAAAAAGTCCTTTAAAACTTCGCCCTATTCTTTTATTTAGCGCTCTTGCCTGCTGCTTCACAAATGCATTCGCAGCTGAAGTAAATTTACTACAGCAAAACTGCATACAAATCACACCTAACAGCGAAAAGTTTTGCTTACCGAAAAGTGATAAGCCAGACGTAGACTTTACTAAACTTAGCTCAGAACACATTGGTACTATTTTGGGCTGGGTTTGTGACAATTCTTTAACCAATGTTTGTGGCGGTTTTTACAAAGATCCAGACAGCATTAAAGCCTATCCAAACCCGGCTCCTGCACTAAATTCTCCAACTACCATAACTGCCAAACAACAAGCTGTTTTCTCACAAGAGGGTGCTTCAGTTTTAGTAGGAGATGTAACTATCACACAGCCAGGACGTGAAGTTATTGCCAATAAAGTTGCTTTTTGGCGCAATAATAAAACCGGACAAATAACTCGCGTGGAACTTTTAGGCAATGTTCAACTGCATGAGAGCGGTCGTTTAATTGTTGCAAAAAATGGCAGCATGGATCTTGGTAAGGAAACAACCACGCTGCAAAACGCCATTTATCGAATAGCCCCGCCAGCAGCACTTGGCGCAAATAGTGTTTGGGGTAGGGCAAAAGAAATTTTTCGCAATTCTTTAGGTGTATTAAAGCTGAGCAAAGCCACCTTCAGCTCCTGCTCACCGAATAATGTATCTTGGCATATTATCAGCAATAAAATTAATCTAGATAAAAACTCTGGTCGCGGACAGGCAACTAACGCGTTTTTATTTGCCAGAAATATTCCTGTTTTTTATTTACCTTACATTGATTTTCCTCTCGATAGCAGGCGCAAAACGGGACTTTTATACCCAACTGTATCCAATTCGACACTCAACGGTTTTTCTATTTCTTGGCCCTATTATTTTAATCTAGCGCCAAACTACGATTTAACGTTAACTCCGCAATATATTACTAAACGCGGATTCTTCACTGATGCAATGTTTCGCTATTTAACAGAAAAAAATGAAGGTAAATTAAATTTAGGCTACATATCTGGCGATAAAGCTTTTTCTAGCTTTAAGCGAAGCGCTCCTTTTCAATACCCCCCAACTGATCTTAGCACAGCACGTTCCTTAGAAAATCTAGCAAACTACAGCACAGATCGTGGATTTATAGCTTTTGGCAACAAATCTAATCTCAATAAAAATTGGCAAAGTAGTTTAGATTTGAATATGGTTAGCGATGATTATTTTCAACAAGATTTTCATACTTTGCCAGGATCGCAGAGTACTGATCAACTATTCAACCAAGCTAGCCTTAATTACAACAACGAACATTGGCATTTTTTGGGTACAGTTCAAGCTTTTCAAACCCTACACCCTTTGACTGCTGTAGGAGCTGTTGATCAATACACAAGACTACCTCAACTCAACTTAAATGCTAGTTACCCCAATGAACCTTTGGGTTTAACTTACGGACTAGACGCAAAGGCCGTTCGCTTCGATCACAAAAAAAGCTTTGCTACTAACATCCCGATCATCACTGCCGACCGCATATCTATTACGCCTAGCGTTAGTTTACCGAAACATTGGGCAAGTGCTTATTTAACTCCTCGAGTAGATGCCGTATTAAATAACTATCAATTTCACGATCGTGAAAACACTCCGCAAGTTACCAGTAACTCCTTGGGAGAAGTCTTGCCGATTGCATCAATCGATAGCGGCATGTTTTTTTCTCGTAATATGAAATTTTTTAAAGCCAATTATGAACAAACATTAGAGCCACGAGCTTATTATCTCTACGTCCCCGAGCGCGATCAAAGTACAATACCACTTTTCGACACTAATCTTCCTGTCTTCGGCTTTGACACTATGTTTCGAAATAACAGATTTGTAGGAATGGATAGAATTGGCGACGCCAACCAAGTTGCTGTCGCAGTAACATCGCGTTTCCTAGATGATTACAATGGCCAAGAAAAAATGAATTTAAACATAGGTCAAATCTATGCTTTGCATAAACATACAGTTTTCTTGGACACCAAGAACACATTAGATCCTCTAACTGAGCGAGCGATATCACCGCTAGTTGGAAAGCTACAATACAATATCAATGAAGCTTGGGACACCAGTGCTGATGCTGCTTGGGACACATCTAATCGCTTGCTAACTAGTAGTACAGTTTCAGTCCACTACCACGATAATGCGCGCCGAATTGTCAATTTTGTTTATAACTTTGCTAGAAAAGGTGATCAGTTCCTCGGCCAAACCAAAGATTTAAACCGCATAGATGTTTCTCTGTCTATCCCCATAACCCAAACTTGGAATCTCATCGGCGATTGGAACTACAACGTAAGCTTTATTCATCCACAAACTTATTTTTATGGAATAGAATATGAAAGTTGTTGCTTTGCCATGCGCTTTGTACAGGGCAGGACCTTTATTGGACCAGACAACAACAATAGTTTAAAATTCGATAGCCAAATGTATTTTCAATTTGTTCTCAAAGGATTAGGAGCCGTTGGCAGTCAAGGATTAAATAGCTTTCTTACAAGCAAAATAACTAATTATCAGGATCGCTTTTCGACGAGGTCAGTTTTATGAAGAAAAATAATATGTTCCTTATTCTAGCTATCAGCAGCATGTTTACTGTGCAGGCTTACGCGGAAGTTTCTGCAAATCCTGCCCCCAATGCGCCAATGCAAGTATCCCCTACACAAATCAAAGCTAAAACAAAATCTGCCAAAAGCGTACAAACTTTAGATAAAATCGCTGCTATCGTTAATGACGACGTCATCATGGAAAGCGAAGTAAATGCGAGAATGGATGGTATAAAGCAACAGCTAATACACAGCAATTCACCAGTTCCACCAAATGCAACACTACGCAAAGAGGTATTAGAAAACATCATCGACATGAACTTGCAAATACAAGTCGCGCACAAAGCTGGCCTTAGCATATCTGATGCCGAAATCGATGGCGCCATAGCAAATATAGCTAAGCAGAACCACTTATCTGTAGCCGATTTCAAGAATGAGCTTACTCGTTCTGGTATGGACTACAATGCATTTCGTAAACAAATATCCGATCAAATGCTATCTAGCCGCGTTGTACAAGAAGGTTTAGGCAAAGAAATAACGCTAACCCCAAAAGAAGTAAGTGACTATTTGGCAACCCACAAAATGCCAAAACTCAAAGAAGCTGATAAGGTAAAAGCCGCGCAAAACGCCATATATCGCGATAAAATCATGGCTGGCGCTAAGGATTGGGTGAAAAAATTACGCGATTCGGCGTATGTCAAAATTATGTAACTGCCGCAAAAACGTGTTTTATCCAATTTTCGCAGCCTGAAAAAATCATCTGCACAGCTACAGCAGTCACAATAAGACCAGTGATACGAATAATAGGTCCGGTGATATGAAATTTTTCCATACCCTTACCTATCGGCTCAGAAAGCAGCATTAGAAAAAAGTTAATAGCAATCGCTATTGTCAAACAAAGAATAGTTAAGTTAATTCCATAAATAGAAGTAGCCGATATAGCCGCGGTAATCACACCAGGGCCTGCAATTAAAGGCGCTGCCAAAGGCATAATCGAAATATCCGTCAAACTGCCACCACGAATATCCTCTTCAAAGAAAAAACGCCCTTGCCGCACAGCAGTAAAGCCTATAAAGAAAATAATAGCTCCACCAGCAACGCTCAAAGAATAAATTTGAACATGAAATATGCTGACCAACAAAAAAGTCCCTATACTAGTCAAAATAGACAAGATTGCTAAAGCAACTACATTAGATCGAAAACTAAGAAGAAACAACTGGTTACGAGTAAAAGGCGGCTTCTTGGAGCACAGAAAAAGTATTTTACTTGGCGGATTGATCAACGCTAAAAAATAAATCGTATTTTCTAACACTGTGGAAAAATTCATAAACCGCTTAAGACTCCAGTTTTTTATTTTTACGATAAATAATGGCTATACTGCCTATAGTTTGAATCAAAGCAGAATGCGTATCTTTGCAAATTTTAGTTGCAACTTCAGCTCGAACTAAACGATCTTCTTCGCCTATGCGAATTTTGATCAACTCATGAACGTCCAGAGCATTATTAATTTCCTGCAAAACAGCCGGAGTTAAGCCATTGCTGCCAACAATAACTACTGGTTTCAAACTATGCGCCTCGGCTTTTAGCTCGCGCTTTTCTTGGGAAGTAATCTTTAACATGATATGATTTTCACCATCGTTAATTAGTTTTCAATAATTTCAGTTTAAATTTGTATATTAGAAATCGATTCGAGTCAAGACCGCACTTAATTTATGGCAAAATCTAAAAGCAGCAAAATTTGGCTACACGAACATAGCCAAGACATTTACGTACAGCGCCGTACTAAAGAGGGCCAAAGAGCTAGATCAGTCTATAAATTAGAAGAAATTCAAGCACGTTATAAAATTCTCAAAAGCGGTTATAATATCGTGGATCTGGGCGCTGCTCCTGGCAGTTGGGCAGAATTTGCAGCAAAAGTTGTAGGACCCGCTGGCTTAGTCGTCGCCATCGATCTTTTGCCGATCAAACCTATACCTAACGTCACTTTTTATCAAGGCGATTTTACTGATCCAACTATCAAAAATAAAATTTTAGAGCATGTCAAAAACAAAAAAGTCGACGTAGTTTTATCTGATATGGCTCCCAATTTAAGCGGCATAGATATTGCCGATCAAGCTCGCTCCATAGAACTTGCCGAATCTGCCCTCGCCTTTGCTCTAGAAACTTTAAAGCCAAACGGCACTTTTTTGGTAAAAGTCTTCCAAGGCGAAGATTTCCCCGCCTTTTACAAAAAAATGCAGCAAGCTTTTTCTTCTGTTAAAACAATAAAACCCGAAGCTTCGCGCTCTAGGTCAAAAGAGATTTATCTGCTGGCAGGTAGGTTGATTTAAGAAAGAGCGTAGCTCGTTCGAACCCAACTCATCCAATGTACTCAAAAAAATTGGGTTCACACACCTTCGGCGTGCTTAACCTAACCTACCATCTGAAAAAAACTCGAAAAACTCATTTAAATTCTCAACATATTGATTTATAAAGAAATCGCGTAGACATGTTTTTGTATCTATATAACAAAACCTTAATGTTTATGTGCTATCATACTATTATGTGGTTAAGCTACGCTAAAAACGAACAAAATGGCAATAAGAACATGGTTACAACAGACTTAAGCCAATCTGCACTATTATCAAAAATTTGCGATTTTATTGACCTAAACAGGCCTTCGGGACAAAAACTTACTCAACAACATAAGGAGATATTCCTTACTGGCAGTTGCTTTGGTTTTACCTTCGCAAATGAGGTATTCAGAATTCTAAACCTAAGCGAAGAATGGAGGACTATTTTAACAACTATCGCACAATGGAATGGGGAACGCGCCCTGTTAAAAACAGAAGTAAAAAAACTCTCATTCTCTCTCTCCCAAATTTTTGATTTTACGATAGCCGTTATAGCTCCCTACCAAAAAATGCAAGATAACGTATGGGATCACTCATTAACTGATTTAATTGAATTGGTGAAGCAACAGTTTTTATTTTTTTTCCCACACCTTTCTGAGTCAAAGAAACAACCACTATCAACTACTGTAAATTACAAAAAAAGCTTTATAAACATACCCTACTTCTTCCAAAATACAAAACTAAGTGAATTAGAAACACTACTAAAAAAAATCTTCACCACCGAAAACAATGAGTATTGCTGCCTATTAGAAGGGAACGACCATACTATTTCCCTAAGTTTCAGAAATAAAAAATGGTGCTTATATGATTCCAACGATCAAAATCCTCGAGCTACTGAAACAACAAACTTTGCAGAGGTATTAAACAAGATTCAGTCATCCATCGGTGGGCTGTGTCAAATCGATATTTTAACCCTTCATCCTTGTCCAGCGTGTGCGGATTTACTCAGTTACTTAAGTGAGCTTCAAAACCAATTATTGCATAGTGCAAAAGACAACCCGCTCACTGCAAAGACCTTTATGCTTTTCTTAGCTAAAGCAAAAATAGGGCTAGAAATATTAGCACGTAATCAAGACTTCGTTAATGAAATTACTTCTGATGCTCTCTGCTCTCCTTTACCAGCTAGTGATGGACCAGCAGCTGGAAAAACACCCCTTTTGTACTTAGCTAACACAGAAACAGGGATAGAAATATTAAGAAACAACCCTGCTCTTGTTGAGAAAATCACCTCTGATGCTCTCTGCACTCCTTTACCAGCTAGTGCTGGATCAGATGCTGGGATAACACCCCTTTTGTGCTTAGCTGGCGCAGAAACAGGGATAGAAATATTAAAAAATAACCCGGCTCTGATTGCTAAAATCACTTCTAAAGCTCTCTGCACTCCTTTACCAGCTAGTGCTGGATCAGATGCTGGGATAACACCCCTTTGGTTATTAGCTAGCACAGAAACCGGGAGAGAAATATTAAAAAATAACCCTGCTCTTGTGGCTAAAATCACCTCTGATGCTCTCTGCACTCCTT
>Ga0172379_10008820_pt1 | contig 12595 bp, 12 predicted proteins | sample GrowelOW334metaG_FD_119756 | JGI IMG/M metagenome (GOLD analysis project Ga0172379, IMG submission 119756) | Groundwater microbial communities from an aquifer near a municipal landfill in Southern Ontario, Canada - Groundwater well OW334 metaG | ecosystem: Environmental > Aquatic > Deep... | reverse complement strand
CGGCAGGGATTGTTCCCTCATGCGGCAGGCGGCAGCAGTCGGCATACGGCCGGCCGCTGCCGCAAGGGCAGGGCGAGGGAGCGGTCCTCTTCTTCACGCGTTCAGGCCTTGCCTTGTTCCAGCGAGTAGCACGCGCCGCCGTCCTGCCCCAGCACTCTCACCAGGTAAGGCATGACTTCCAGCAGGGTCTCGTGCAGCGTCCACGGCGGGTTCACCAGGAACATGCCGCTGCCATGCATGCCGAAACCGTCGGCGGCCGGGGTGTGGACCGTCAGGCTCACATGCAGCCAGTTCTTTGCCGATGACGCCACCTGGGCTTTCAGCTTGTCCGGCAACTGGCGCGACTTGAGGCTCTGCAACTGCGGATACCAGAGCGCGTAGCTGCCGGTGGCGAAGCGCTTCAGGCCGTCGTCCAGGGCCTGCAGGACTTGCCGGTAATCTTCCTTGTCCTCGTAGGATGGATCGATCAGGATCGCGGCACGGCGCGGCGGGGGCGGCAGCAGCGCCCTGAGGCCGGCGTAGCCGTCGGATTCCGCGATGGCGACGCGTTTGCCGGCGGCGCGGAAATTGTGGTGCAGCACCGGGCTGTCGCTGCTGTGCAATTCGAACAGGCGCAGGCGGTCCTGCGGGCGCAGCAACTGGAAGGCGATCCACGGTGAGCCCGGATAGGCCCGCAGCTTTCCGTCGGGATTCAATGCGCGCACCAGGTCGACGTATTCGGCCAACGGCGCCGGCAGGTCGTCGCGCGGCCACAGCCGGCCGATGCCGTCGGCATGCTCGGCGAGTTGCGTGGCGTAGCCGGCGTCCAGCGCATACAGGCCCGCCCCGGCATGGCTGTCGATGACCCAGAAAGGCGCATCCTTTTGACACAGGTGGCGGATCAATTGCACCAGCAGGAAATGCTTGAGTACATCGGCATGATTGCCGGCATGGAAGGCGTGGCGGTAGCTCAGCATGGCAACTCGGCCGGTTCGATTGGGGCGGGCAGTTTACACCGAACGATCGGGCAGCGCGGCGCCAGCGAAGTTTCTGAACGCCAGGGCCAGCAGCGTCAATACGCAGAAGGCGATGCCCGCGATGAAGGTGTATGCCGCGCCCAGCGCGTCCCACAGAAATCCCGCCACGCCGCTGGCGACCAGCATCGCCAGGCCGGAGAGCAGGTTGAAGAATCCATAGGCGGTGCCGCGCAGATCGGCCGGCGCGATATCGGCGACCATGGTCGCCAGCAGCCCCTGGCTCATGCCCAGGTGCAGGCCCCACAGCGTGACGCCGGCCCATACCCAGCCCCAGTGGTTGCCCAGCGCCAGCAACGTGTCCGCGGCGATCAGCAGCAGCAGGCTCCAGGCCAGCAGCCGGGTGTGGCTCATCGAGTCCGCGAGCTTGCCGCAGGGATAGGCGGCCGTCGCATACACGACGTTCATCGCTATCAGCACCAGCGGGATCAAGGCCAGCGGCAGGCCGCCCTGCTGGGCGCGCAGCACCAGGAAGGCCTCGCTGAAGCGGGCCAGGGTGAACAGGGCGCCGACCGCCACCACCCACCAATAGGCGTTGCCCAGGCGCCGCAGGTTGTCCATGCGGATCGGATTGACGCGGCGCTCGCCCGTGTGTTTCTCCGGTTCCTGCACGCCGAAGAGGAGCAGGGCAACGGCGAGAAAGCCCGGGATCGCGGCGACCCAGAATACCGTGCGAAAGTCGTTGGCCCACATCAGCATCAGCCCCATCGCCAGCAATGGACCGAGGAAGGCGCCGACGGTGTCGAGCGCCTGGCGCAGGCCGAACGCTGCACCGCGCAATTCGGGTGGCGCAAGGTCGGCCACCAGGGCATCGCGCGGCGCGCCGCGGATGCCCTTGCCGACACGGTCCAGCAGGCGCGCCGTGACCACCAGGTCGAGCGTCGTCGCCATGGCGAAGAGCGGCTTGCTGAGCGCGCCCAGGCCGTAACCGAAAACCGCCAGCGGCTTGCGCTTGCCCAGGTAATCACTGAGGGCGCCTGAGAACACCTTGACGATCAGCGCCGTGGCTTCGGCCGCACCCTCGATCAGGCCGATGGCGAAGGCGCTGGCGCCCAGCACCGTCAGCATGAACACCGGCAGCAAGCTATGGATCAGTTCCGACGACACGTCCATCAGCAGGCTGACGAAACCCAGCGCCCAGATGCCGGCGGGTATGCGGCGCTTCATGAAGGACTCGGGGTCAGTCGGTGGGTTAGTGTGAAATACGACGAAGAGGGCGTTTGGTGATGTCGAGCGTAGCGAGCACATCTTGCCCCCCGCCCCGGGGCGGGGGCAGGGGGTGGGGGGCCGTGTGTATGCCGCTAACTTTCATGATCGGGGGCGTCCCACCAGGGGACTTCCTTCGGGGCGTAGCCCGCGGATCATAAAAGTTAAGTTCCCAGATAATCGCTCTTGCCGATTTCGACGCCGTTGTGGCGCAGGATCGCGTAAGCCGTGGTGACGTGGAAGTAGAAGTTCGGCAAGGCCCGGTTGACCAGGAAATCCTGGCCCTTCAACTCGATTTTCTTGTCGCGGATTTGCAGGCTGATGTCGCGGCCTTCGCTGCCATCGACCTGTGCGGGCGGCACACTGTCGATGAAGGCGATGGTCTTGGCAATGCGTGCCTGCAAGTCGGCAAAGCTGGTTTCGTCGTCCTCGAACTTGGGGATGTCGATGCCGGCCAGGCGGGCGACGCAGCCCTTGGCGGTGTCGCTGGCGATCTGCACTTGCTTGATCAGCGGCAGCATGTCCGGGAACAGGCGGGCATTGATCAGCACCCCGTGATCGATCTTGCGGGCGTCGGCGTGCGCAGCCGCCTTGTTGAGTATCGCCGCCAGGTTGCCGAGCATGCGGCGGAAGGCGGGGGTCGATGCGGCATACATGGATAGGGTCATGATATTGTCCTCGATGAATCGTTGTGGAAGAAATTCCGGCAGACTAGCCGGGGAGAATACGCTATCTTTGCCAGGTTCTCGAAGCGAAGGCGAGAGGCGTCCATTGTAAATCCAACCTGGTTCCAGCTTTCAGGTGCCCCGTATCCGAAACCATGCTAAACCGGCAAGACCTTGAGAAGATCGCCGCGCTCACGCTGGAACACTACAATCAGCGTGCCGAGGATTTCTGGCAAGGCACGCGCGATCACGATGTCTGCCAGAACATCGCGGCGCTGCTCGATCACATTGAGGGTATCCCGCCTTTCAGGGTGCTCGATTTCGGCTGCGGGCCGGGTCGCGACCTGAAAGTGTTCGCCGACCTCGGCCACATCGCCATAGGCCTCGAAGGCGCCGAACGCTTTGCGGACATGGCGCGCGCTTATAGCGGTTGCGAGGTATGGCGGCAGGACTTCCTTGAACTCGATCTGCCGGACCAGCATTTCGACGGAGTGTTCGCCAATGCCTCGCTGTTCCATGTTCCCCGCCAGGAATTGCCGCGCGTGTTGGGGGAACTGCATGCCACGCTGAAACCCGGCGGCGTGTTGTTCTGTTCGAATCCGCATGGCCGGGACGAGGAAGGCTGGACTCGCGGACGCTACGGTGCCTATTACGCGCCGGACACCTGGTTCAGCCTGGTCGCGGCGGCGGGCTTCGTCGAATTGACACACTATTACCGGCCCGACGGCCTGCCGCGCGAACAGCAGCCCTGGCTCGCCAGCGTCTGGAGACGGCGGCCCGGCGCCTAACGGGGAAGCAATGTAAGATATCTCCCCGGCGCGAAGATTGATTCCGAAAGCCATCAAAGGAGCGAGTGCATGTCGATCACGGCAGGCGATCTGGTGAAGGACATCGAAGGCCTGGTGACCTTGCCCGACGTCTTCTTGCGCATCAGCCGCTTGATCGACGATCCCGATAGTTCGTCTGCCGACATCGCCAAGGCGGTCAGCCAGGACCCGTCGTTTACCCTGCGCTTGCTGCGGGTCGCCAACAGCAGTCTGTACAGCTTCGCGTCGCCGGTCACCACCGTAGCCAAGGCGGTGTCGATCATCGGCACGGCACAGGTCCGCAGCCTGGCCTTGTCGATGTCCGTCGCCAAAACCTTCGCCGGGCTGCCCAACGAACTGGTGTCGATGGCGAATTTCTGGCGCCACAGTCTTTACTGTGCGCTGACCGCGCGTTCCCTCGCGAAGTTGTGCCGCGGCTGCGATCCGGACACATTATTTGCCGCCGGCCTGTTGCACGACATCGGCGAACTGGTGATATTCAACCGTCTCCCCAGGCAGGCCGAGGAGGCGCTGCTGATGGTTCTCGACAGCCTGGATCAGTTGCCGATCCATCAAGCCGAGCGGCAGGTGATGGGACTGGATCATGCGGCGGTGGGCGGCGCGCTGGCCCGCCTCTGGCATATTCCGTCTGTATTGGCGGAATGCATCGAGTTTCATCACGACATCGGCGGCGCGCGGGATTATCCGAGGGAAACGGCCTTGATCCATCTGGCCAACGTACTTGCGCTGATGGCCGAAGTCGACTCCCTCGATCCGGCAGATGTTTCGCCGATCGACCCGCGCGCCTGGAACCTGACCGGGCTGGGAGAAGACTGCATCGCGCCAGTCGTGCGGGAGGCGCGGGAAGAAATCGCGGAGGCGGAGCAGTTGTTTACCGAATGACGGCGGCCCCCTCGACAACGCTCTTCCCATGACGCAACCCACCAACGGGCCTCGTCCCGCCCCGCCCCCCCTGCTGCCCGGTTTCGAGCATGTCCGGCGTTCCTGGAATGTCACGTATGGCGCTTACGCGGCGCGTATCCTGCCGGGCGAATATTATGTAACCCGATCCGACGAAGGCGTGTATACCACGCTGGGATCGTGTATCTCCGCCTGCATCCGCGACCGGGTTTCCGGCGTCGGCGGCATGAATCATTTCATGTTGCCCGCCTCGGGCCGCGACGAGCCGGCAAACTGGGCCGCGACCGGCCTGGGAGCGGCGACCCGTTACGGCAACTATGCCATGGAGCATTTGATCAACGTGATCCTGCGCAATGGGGGCGTCCGAAAAAACCTGGAAGTGAAGATTTTCGGCGGCGGCCGCATCCTGGAAAACATGACCGACGTGGGCGATCGCAACATCACTTTCGTCCGCGACTATCTCAAGACCGAATCATTGAGCATCGTCGCCGAAGACGTGGGGGATGTCTTTCCGCGCATGGTGGTGTATTTCCCGGCCAGCGGCAAGGCGAGAGTCAAACGCTTGCGCTCCTTGCACAACAACGTCATCGCCAATCAGGAGAAAGCCTATATCGAGGTCATCAGCGACAAACCGGTGGCCGGGGAAATCGAGTTGTTTTGATCCGGCTCAGGCTCCCCGGTGGGTCGTCACCGGGTTTTCGAAAAATCCACTTGAACATGGTACGATCTTGATTCGTCAAGCAGATCCGGCAAGAGATCGGGCGCCTGACGGCGGTTGGAAAGTCTTTTCAGGATGCACTTACACGGGAGAACGACAAATGAAGAAGATTGCAATGATGACCGGCCTAATGTTGGCGCTGGTGCAAACGGCGCAGGCCAAGGACGAATTCGCCAACGCCAAGGAAGCCGAAGCGATGGTGGGAAAAGCCGTCGCGGCGATCAAGGCGAACCCGCAGAAAACCTTCGAGGAGATTACCAAGAAGGACGCGAAATGGGTCGACCGCGACCTCTATGTCGTGGTGTATGGGATCGACGGCAAGGTGATCGCCCATGGCGCCAACGACAAGATGGTCGGCAAGGAGCTCATCGGTCTGAAGGATCCGGATGGCAAGGCCTTCGTGCAGGAACGGGTCGATCTGGCGAAATCCAAGGGCAAATTCTGGCAGGACTACAAGTTCAGCGATCCGATCACCAAGAAGGCGTTGCCGAAGCAGATGTACTGCGAGAAACTCGACGACAACGTGGTTTGCGGCGGCATCTACAAACGCTGACCGCGTGCCGGGGAGGCCTTCGGCTTCCCCTTCCCTTGCACCATTTCGTGGGTGAATTGCCATGAAGATTCTCCAGAAGATACTGCTCGCCCCGGCGGCGGCGGTGCTGTTGCTGATCCTGTCGGGCGCCGTTTGCTACCAGGCATTGCGCGCTCAGCATCAGGCCCTCGATGAGCTATACGGTGTCCGGCAGGATCATCTCAAGGAGGCGTACCAGGCGCGCGGCGTGTTTTCGGCGACCCAGGCGGGCGTCTACCGCGTGCTGACTTTCGGTCCGACCCTGGGCGACGCCTATGTCGCCAAGGAAATGAAGACGGTAATGGCGGTTTCCGAGAAAGGGACGGCGGATTTCAAGAAATGGGCGGAGTCGCCCGATCTGCTGGACGAGGAGAAACAATTGAGCAAGCAGGCACTCGAGCGTCTCGCCAAGTACAAGAAGTCGCTGGCCGGTGCCCTCGAACTTGCGGCGGTGGACATGACGCTGGCGGTCTCCGCGATGCAGACCACCGACGAGGATTTCAGGAGCCTCGACGCGCTGATGGAGAAGCTGGTCGAGTTTCAAACGATGAGCAGCAAGGCTTCCTATGAGCTCGCCGACAAGGCTTACTCGCGCAGCGTGGCGGTGTTGATCGCGGTGGTGCTGATCGCGGCGGGACTGGCTACCGCCCTGGGCCTCGCCATGGCGCGCGGGATCACCTCCCGCCTGGCCCGCGCAGTCCGGGTGGCCGACCAAGTCGCGGAAGGCAATCTGACCAGCACCATCGAATCCGCCGGCAGCGACGAAGTGGCCGACCTGATGGCGGCGCTGGCACGGATGCAGAACGGTCTGCGCGAAGTGACGGCCGCCATCGCCGAAAACGCCGCATCTCTTAGCAGCGCGGCGGAAGGCGTCAGCGCCAGTTCGGAGCATATCGGCCGGGCGGTGGAGGAACAAAGCGGCGCCGTGTCGAGTACGGCGGCGGCCGTGGAAGAAATGACGGTGAGCATCTCGCAGGTGTCCGACAATGCCTCGCATGCCAAGGATATCGCCGCGCGCACCGCCGAGATCGCCGATCAGGGCCGCCGCCTGGCGGGCGACGCCTCGACGGAAATCAAGAAGATCGCCGTGACCATGGATGAGACCGCGGTATCGATGCGGGAGCTGGAATCGAGTTCGGCGGAAATCAGCAATATCGCCAACGTGATCCGCGACATTGCCGACCAGACCAATCTGCTGGCGCTGAATGCCGCCATCGAGGCGGCGCGGGCGGGCGAACAGGGACGCGGCTTCGCCGTGGTCGCCGACGAGGTTCGCAAGCTGGCGGAAAAGACCGGTACCGCGACCAGCGAAATCAAGACCATGATCGAGTCCATCCAGTCCCAGACGGCGCGAGCGGCGACCCAGATGGGGACGGCCAGCCGCCAGGTGAGCGACGGCGTCCAGATGATCGAAGGTTTGCAGGCGCCCTTGCAGGAATTGCAGAGCGGAGCCTCCGAGGCTTTCAATCGCCTGGTCGAATTGAGCAACGCGACCAAGGAGCAGTCGACGACCAGCACTCAGATCGCCCAGAACGTCGAAAGAATCGCCCAGATGGGCGAGGAGAACAATGCCGCGGCGGCGAAAAGCCATGACATCGCGCTCACGGTGGGCGGCATGGCGCAATCGCTGCGGGAGCTGATCGGGCGCTTCAGGCGCTGATCCTCATCACCGGGGAGCGTTTTTCGTCGCGCGATGCCGCGTATCCGGCCGTGGGCGGCATTACCCGCCGGACGCTCAACCCAGCGACCAGACCTTCTCCCAGCGCGGCGCCCGTGGGTGGTGCGAGGGAATATAGGTATAGCTGCGGATGGTGTTGGCGGTGCGGGTGGTGTCGCGCAGGGCGGGCTCGCCGATGACTTCCCCGGTGGCGTTGAGAACCGCGACCACGCTGCGGGGGCCGCCGTTGCCGTGGGTGAAATGGGTGACCACTGCGATTTCACGGCTGGCAAGACGCACCAGCGTTCCGGGCGGATAGTTTCCCAGCAGCCGGCGTAGCGTCGCCAGCACCGACATATCCAGCTTCATACGTTCGCGCGTCAGCAGTTCCTGGATGGCGTCGTGCGGATACTTGGCCGGACGGTTGGGTCTGGCGCTCACCAGAGCGCACCAGATGTCGGCCGCCTTCAATACCCGCGCTTCGAGACAAATGTCCTGTCCCGAGAGGCCGTGCGGGTACCCGGTGCCGTCCATGGATTCGTGATGCTGCTCGACTGCTTCGATCCACTGGATGTCGGCGCCCTTCGAATGCGCCAGCAGCTCCGAGGCCAGCAGCGGGTGGCGGGCGATGTTGATGCGCTGGCCCATGCTCAAATGGGCGCGCGCATTCAGCAGGTCGTCCTGGAGCATGAACGAGGGGAGATTCATCAGCAGCGCCGCCCGGGCGATGGTCAGTTGCTGGGCGACCGCCAGGTTCAGCGCCTCACCCAGCAGCGCGGCCACCACGGCGACATGAAAGGCATGGCGCATCGATGGGCTGGGTAGTACCATGCGTCCTGCCATGCCCAGGCACATCTCCGGATAGACATGGACTTGATCCACCAGCCGCGCCACCAGCCCGTGGGTGTTCTCCACGTCCTGCTGCTTGCAGCTCCAGCCCTCGACCAGCTCGTCGAACTCGTTGGCTAGTTGCTGTAGGCGTACCAGCGGCGTGCTGCTGACAGGTTGACCTGGATGGGTGTCCGGCCGGCTGTGTCCGGAGTTGCCGGATTCCTGCGGATTGCCGGTGGGAACCAGGTGCAGAATGGGCTGGGGGGTGGGCATGAGCCGGATGCAGCAAGAAGTCTGCCAAGTAGCTACTGCAAGAGGCTCCTCCCCCTTCAAGGGGGAGGTCGGGAGGGGGATGGGTCAAGTGAACGCGATGACCCGTCCCACCCATCCCCACCCCAGCCCTCCCTTGTGACCGAAGGAAACGCCCCGAAGGAAGTGGCCTTGGGCCATCCCCGTGGGAAAGGGGAGGGAGAAAGATCGCTGGATGTTAGGAATTTCCCCCTACGGCAATAACTGCCGCTTCAACTCCCAAAAATACCGTCCCACAGCAACTTGCAGCCGGTCAGCAGCAGCAACCAGGTCAGGGCACGAGTGAAAGTCCGTTGATCCAGTCCATGCAGCAGCCTGAGGCCGATCCAGTAGCCGATGGGGACGATAGGCAGCAACATCGCTGACGTCGCCAGGTTGCGCAGGTCGAGCAAGCCCAGCGCGCCGTAGGGCGCCAGCTTGACGAAATTCACCACGGCAAAATACACCGTGGTGGTGCCGACCAGGCGCAGCTTGTCCATGCCCTGGGGCAGCAGGAACTGCATGATGGGCGGGCCGCCAGCGTGGGAGACGAAGCTGGTGAAGCCGGAGACGGTGCTCCAGAACCAGCCTTTCGGCGGCGACGGCGGTTGCGGAACCAGGACCGTCCTGGCTCTGCGGAAACGATCGAGGGCGAACAGGATGGATTCAAGGCCGATGATCCCGCGTATCCAGCGCACGTTGACGAGGCCGAACGTCAGCGCCCCGAGGAGGATGCCGAGGAGGGCGCCGGGCAGGATGATGCGCAGGTTGGCGCGGTCGAACAGGCCGCGAAACACTACCAGCCCGATCGCGTCCATGGTCAGCAGGATAGGCAGCATGATCGCCGCGGCCTGCGGCGGCGCGATCGTCAGCGCCATCAGCGGCACCGCCATGCCGCCGGTGGCGCTGCCGAAGCCGGCTTTGGAAACGCCGGTCAGCACCACCGCGAACAGGGCGGCGAGATAAAACAGCGGGTCTGCGATCATGCAGAAATCCAATAGTACCGCGATCCCGAATCGAGACCGGCGAGCAAGCCTACGCCTCGGGCAGCACCACCACCTTGCCCATCACCTGGCGGCTGGCCAGGCGCGCCATGGCGGCGGTGGCGCCGGAAAGCGGCACGCGTTCGCTGATGACCGGCTTGACCTTGCCTTGCGCGAACCATTCGAGCAGTTGCTTGACGTTGTTGAAATGCTGCTGCGGATTATGCCTCACCGAATCGCCCCAATACACGCCGATCAGGGAACGTTCCTTGAGCAGCAGGTGATTGATGGCGATCTTCGGAATCTCGCCAGCGGCGAAGCCGATCACCAGCAGCCGTCCGCCCCAGGCCATGCCGCGCACGGCGGGCTCGGTGTAGGGACCGCCGACCGGATCGTAGACCACATCGACCCCGCGCTTGCCGGTCAGCTCATTGATGCGGTGGCGCAGATTTTCGGTGGTGTAGTTGATCGTCTCGTCGGCGCCGAGCTGCTTGCACAGCGCCAGCTTGGCGTCGCTCGACGCAGCGGCGATGACCCGTGCGCCCATCGCCTTGCCGATCTCGATCGCCGCCACCCCGACTCCGCCGGCGGCGCCCAGCACCAGCAGGGTCTCGCCGGCCTGGAGCCGGCCGCAGTCGCGCAGGCCGTGCAGCGAGGTGCAGTAAGTGAGGACGAAGGCGGCGCCGATATCGAAATCCATGCCCTGCGGCAAGGGCATGACGCGTTCGGCATCGGACACCGCTTCCTCGGCGAAACCACCGAGTCCGTGGGCGATGACGCGGTCACCGACCTGGTAGCGCTTCACCTCGGCACCGACTTCGCTGATGATGCCGGCAAATTCAGCGCCCGGCGAAAACGGCAGCGGCGGCTTGACCTGATACAAGCCTTGTACCATCAGCGCGTCGGGGAAGTTCAGGGCGGCGGCTTTGATGTCGATGAGGACCTGTTTCGGCCCCGGCCTAGGCGCGGCGACTTCCTGTACCGTGAGTTGTTCGAGCGGCCCGAAGGCGGTGCATAAGAGTGCTTTCATGGGTTCTCCAGGCTTATTCGAGCGGCGTCGGGTTGCGTAACTGCATGATATCGTCCATGTGCAACTGGACGGCGTTGTTGATCTTGCGGTGCGGAATCACGTAGAAGCGGTTTTCCTGGACCGCCTCGAACACCGCGTCGGCCATGTCGTCCGCCGTCTTGCGGCCCGACTTGACGGCCTGACCCATGCGTTCCTCGTAGGCGCGCGAGACGGCGGAGGCCTCATCCGGCGTGCCGAATCGATCCGGCCGGTTGCGGCCGGACTCGTGGATGGCGGTCGGCACCCAGGCCGGGCACAGCACCGAGACGCCGACGTTCGACTTCTGCGCGGCGAGTTCCGAATAGAGTGTTTCCGAGAGCGTCACCACGCCGTGCTTGCTGACGTTGTAGGCGGCCATCCCCGGCGTCGACAACAGGCCCGCCACCGAGGCGGTGTTGACAATGTGGCTGGCGCCGGACTGTTTCAGCATGCGCGGCACGAAATGACGGATGCCGTGGATCACGCTCCACAGGTTGACGCCCAGCACCCACTCCCAATCCTTCAGCGAGTGCTCCCAGGTCACGCGGGTCAGGCCGACACCGGCGTTGTTGCAGACCAGATGCACTGCGCCGAAGCGACGGAAGGCCTCGTCGGCCATGTTGGCGATGTCCTCGTCGCGGCTGACGTCCACGGTGTGCAGCGACAGACGGTCGGCGGCGATGCCCAGCGTGGTTGCCGCCTCCTTGAGCTTCTCGCCTTCGATGTCGGCCAGCACCAGGCGCATGCCTTCACGGGCGGCGCGCAGCGCCAGGGCGAGGCCGATGCCGCTGGCGGCACCGGTGATGACGGCGGTCTTGTCGCGGAAATCCTGCATGGCTTTCTCCCGGCGAAGTTGTGTGCAAGTTGGTCGCCAAGAAGATATCATGACGGTGAAAAAAATGAAACCAAGATTCGCATAGCGAAACTCACCGCAATCAGGATCACGCCATGACCCAATCGCAAGACCCGCCCGAACAGATCCCCGACCAGCCGAATCCCTTCGGTCTGCAAGCCCAGATCGACGAACTGCATATGCGCCGTGAACGCGCCGCGCGACTCGGCGGCGCCGACAAGCTGGCGCGGCGCAGCGATGAAGGATTGCTGAATGCGCATCAGCGCATCGCGCTGCTGGTCGACCCCGGCAGCTTCAGCGAACTGGGCAGCCTCTCCCATTCGGAAATGCCGGGCATGGCGGAAAAATCCTGGGGCGACGGCCTCGTCATCGGCATCGGCAGCATCGACGGCCGGCCGGTGGCGGTGAATGCCGCCGACAAGACGGTGTTCGCCGCCACCGAGGGGCAGGTGCATTTCCGCAAGGCGCTGGCTTTGCACGACTACGCGGTGCGCCGCGGCATGGCGATCTTCAACCTGGGCGAGGGCGGCGGCCTGCGCATGCCCGACGGCATGGGCTCCGACGGCATCAGCCTGTCGATGATGCCGGTGGCCTGGAACCGCCATGACCGCGCCGTGCCCATCCTTTCGGCGATCCTCGGCGACAGTTTCGGCGGGCCGACCTGGCTGGCGATGGTCTCGGACTTCGTCGTCCAGGCCAAGGGGACATGCATGGCGGTGGCGGGGCCGCGCATGCTGGAGATCGCCACCGGCGAGAAAATCGGCGCGGAGGAACTCGGCGGCTGGAAGATCCACGCCGAGACCACCGGCCAGGCCGATGCCAGCGCCGACACCGAACAGGACGCCATCCTCCAGTTGCGCCGCTGCTTTTCCTACCTGCCATCGCATGCCGGCGAAGCGCCGCCGGTCAAGCCCTGCGGCGACGACCCGCTGCGCCGCCTCGACGAACTGGTGGACATCGTGCCGACCCAGCGCAATCGCGGCTACGACATGCTGCGGGTGATCCGCCTGATCGTGGACGACGGCGAGTTCTTCG
>Ga0172379_10008819_pt1 | contig 12597 bp, 12 predicted proteins | sample GrowelOW334metaG_FD_119756 | JGI IMG/M metagenome (GOLD analysis project Ga0172379, IMG submission 119756) | Groundwater microbial communities from an aquifer near a municipal landfill in Southern Ontario, Canada - Groundwater well OW334 metaG | ecosystem: Environmental > Aquatic > Deep... | reverse complement strand
TAAATCTGAAAGGATTGCTTAGATATTTATAGTGCGTATTTTTTTGTGCAAAATCACACTATTCGTTTCTCTCTTTTTGCATACTATACCAATATTTTTTTTCACACAAGCCAATGGCGAACGGTGTTGACGGGAAGTCAATATGCTGACCCTTTTGCGTGCGATCCGCTCGCTTCGTTTTCCCGCTACTGTTCATCGGCAACAATAAAATTTTTATATCCGCCGCCTATCTGTCTCCCGACATATCCACCACGCGATAGAGTTCGTCCAAAGAAGTAACGCCGTTCAACACTTTTAATATCCCGTCCTCTCTCATGTCAAGAAGTCCTTGCTTGTGAGAAACTTTTTTTATTTCTCTGTCGCTCGGATTTGAATCAAGCAGAGCTTCTATTTCACCGGTTATAATGATTCCTTCATACAAACCTATCTGCCCCTTAAAACCGGTATTATTGCAGTGCGCGCATCCCACGGATCTCCAGATTTTACCGTGATTTTTTACTTCTCTTTTGTAAATATTATTCACCACCTCGTCTATGATTTTTTGTTCTTCTTCCGTTTGGGCGTCTTCTTTTTTGCATTTCTGGCACAGGATGCGGATCAAACGCTGGGCAAGCGCGATATTGAGCGCGCCGCCTATAACTTTCGGACTAACACCGAGACCGATAAGACGCGGTATCGCTCCCGCCGCGTTGTTGGTGTGAAGGGTGGAAAACACCAAGTGTCCGGTAAGAGCCGCATCTATGGAAGTGTGAGCGGTTTCTGGGTCTCTGATCTCTCCAATCATTATGATATCCGGGTCTTGGCGCAGGGCGGAACGAAGCCCGGCAAGAAATGTGTAACCCTTCTTTTCATCGGTTTGAGTTTGGACGATTCCGGGAAGATGATATTCTATCGGATTTTCTATGGTAATGATTTTTATTTTCGGAGTGTATATTTCACGCATGAATGCGTACAGGCTCGTTGTTTTTCCGGAACCGGTCGGTCCCGTGGTTAAAATGAGTCCGTTCGGTTTTTCAATCTGCCGTTGTATTTCTTGGCGGAGAACATCGTCTATGCCGAGAGCCGAGAAGGGAATGTTGATGATATTCGGATTCAGGAGACGCATAACAATGGCCTCGCCGTACGTTCCGGGTAGTACGGAAGAACGTATTTCAATTTCCGTTTCATTGAGTATGACGCTGAAACGTCCGTCTTGCGAAATGGCGCTTACGTTGAGTTTCATCCCCGACACGAGTTTTACGCGGGAAAGAATGAGTTTGAATATGCGCGGTTCAAAAAAGGCGATATCTTGAAGAACTCCGTCAAGGCGAAGGCGCAATCTGGCTTGTTTCTCGCTCGGTTCTATGTGTATATCCGATGCGTTTGAAGACATGGCCCCCGCGAGTATCATTTCAAGAATTCTTGATACTTGGTGTATTTTTTCTTTATTCTCCAGCATTTCATTCACCAGCGCCCTGAAGTCGTCAATTGTTTTTTGCTGTTCAAGAAAATACAGTATGTCGTCATTTGATATTTCCAAAACGCCGGCTTTTTCGGCTTGGGCGAAAGAAATTTCTTTATAGCGATCCCACGCAAATTTCAAACTTGCCATGGATGCCATATACACAACGACATAATACCCCTTTTTCTCCAGAGCGTTTATGGCAAACAGCGTTTCTTCGTTTTTAGGGGAATGGACGGCGACAAAAAGCTTTTTGCCGACAAGGTGAAACGGCGCCATAACGCCTTTTCTCGCGTCTTCTTCCGTCATGACGCGCAGGGCCTCGGCATCTATGGAAACAATACTGAGGTCAATGTAAAGCACCCCGTATTTTGAAGAAAGTATCCGCGCCAAATCCTCCTCCTCTTTCAAATGAAGAGTGGTTAGTTTTTTCTGCTGTTTATCTTCGTCAAAATGTGGCATAAATATTCTATTTTTAGAGAGGATGTGTGTTTTTATAATAACATTTTTATCATAAAGGCAACAGAGCAAAGGTTGAGAGAAAAGGCTCTGCGTTTTCGCACATACGCGCCAAGCGCCGCCCGATTCGCGCGAAACGGGAAAGGTAAAAAACTATTTGACAAAGCTTGTTATTTGTTATATACTTAAAAGATAAAAGCACAGCAAAAAACACCATGTTTATAAAAGAACAAAGTATAAAAAATAGCCCGTTTTTCAGGGGAAAAAAGCAAACGATTTCGTCTGTTGTTTTACGGTTGTTTTTCGGCATTCTTTTGTTTCCGGCGCTTGTTTTCGGGCAGGGTGTTTTTATACAGCAATATTCCGTTTCATCCATTGATCTCTGGTCAACCGGAGTGGTTTTGAGGGCGGGAACGGACCGCATGAGTTCACAGAATGTATACCGTTGGTTTGAATTCGGCGTTTACGAACAATTATCGGCCAGCAACTCAACGCCGAAAAAAGCGCATGACGGCAACGCGCAGTATGCGGAAAAAATAACCAATCTTTCTCCAAACACAGTGTATCACTACCGGCCGGTTGTTGAGGTTGCGGGCGTAAAACATTACGGAGAAATCCAAAGTTTTAAAACAAAAAAGAGCGGTTTTGGAGAGCCGAGCGGCATAAGCGACATGGGCGGATATTCGTATAGCGGGGTTGGTTCTTATTCATATAACCAAGGATCGCAAAATACGGGAAATGCCAATTCATCAAACGCTTTTTATGCGGCATCGGTTGTCACAAAACAAGCCGACATGATTGCCAATACCTCCGCGCGCCTCAACGCAAACATATCTTCTTCCGGCACCGGCAATGCTTCGGGGTGGTTTGAGTGGGGAAATACTTCAAATCCGGAAAAAACAACATCACGGGTATTTGTCGGGAAAGGTCAAAATATTTATTTCAATCAGGTTTTAACGGATATTGCTCCCGGGCAACTGTATTTTTTCAGACCGGTTATTGAGGACGCGAACGGAAACAAAACAAAGGGTCTTGTGTTTGTTTTTCAAACAACGGGAAATTCAACAAACACGACCGGAAACACATCAGTTGCTTCCGGTGGAACATCGGTGAATAATACCAACGCAACGAATTCATCCGACGGTAAAAAAACAACCGCCGCGACAAGCAAGCCGCCGGTAAAAACGACACCGCCAAAAACAACGGACACAATTACCAACCAACAAAAAACAATAGCCATAAAAGAGGCCGCGCAAGAAGAAACGCTTGCACAGGGGGAGACGGTAACCAAAACGGTTGTTTTTGAAAACACAACAGGGAAAGATCTCAATAACGTTTCCGTCCGCATCATTCTTCCGGAAAAAGAAGAAGCAACCAATATCGTCGTTCGCACTACTGCCCCGGGAGGAAAAACATATGTTTCGGAAGGGAGTGAGGCATGCGCGCAATCGGGACAAATTCTTACCTGTACCATCGGGAAGATGCAACCGGGGCAAAAAACGGAAATCACCTATAAAACAAAAGTACCGAACGATATAAAAGATAAAACGCTTCTTGAAACCGTTACGACCATCACCGGCGAAGATAAAGACGGCGAAAAGTTTGAAAATATCCGGACAAGCGCATCGGTAATTGATGTAAACAAAAACAGTCAAAAAAATGCGGCCACCGCGGCGCTTTTCGGGGGCGCGCACTCCATTTTTCCGGTAACGATCAAGGATTGGTTTTTTGCGATACTCTTTATCTTCCTGCTTATGGCGTCATATTTCGGATGGAGATATTATTACGAAAAAAAGAACGAGGAAGACGACGACACCCTTGAAATATCCGAATATATCAATGCAAAAGAAGAAACTCCTTTGCCGTTTTTCGCCGCAAGCAACGATTCTCCGGAACTGAGCATGAAAAACATGGCTTTTGAAAGCGTGTTGGCGCCGGTTAATGAAAAAGGAGCTCCGCCGCCAAACCTCCCCATTTAAACGACAAAAGCCCCTTTTGGGGTTTTTGTTTTTAAAAAAGACGTGTTACTATTGATTTTATGAAAAAAAGAAAAACGGTATTATCTTGCGGTTTGGAAGAAACTTCGCGGATCGCGGACGAATTTGTGGAAAAACTGTTTACAACGGGTGGGAAAACCGGTGGAAAAGCTGTGGTTGTTTTACTGCAAGGAGACCTCGGTTCCGGAAAAACAACTTTTGTAAAAGCGGTTGCAAAAAAGCTTGGAATCCGAAATACCGTTACCAGCCCGACTTTTGTTCTAGAAAAGATTTATGCAATACCGCGTAACGCTAAAAAAGAAACAGGTTTTCAACAACTTATACACATAGATGCATACCGTCTTTCCGATAAGGATGATCTGTGGACAATCGGCTGGGAAGAAATAGTCAAAGATCCGAAAAATCTCATTTTTATTGAATGGCCGGAGAGGGTTTCCGAAGTCTTTCTTGAAAATACTCCCAAAATATCATTTGAATTTGTTGATGAAAACACACGAAATTTAACCTTTTGTTTCTGAGTTGTCATATATGGGATAAAGTTAGGGTTATAATAACCACATTACGGATATTTTTGTTTTGTGATATACTTTTTGCATGAACGAAAACGAATTAATGAATAATACCGTTGAAATATCCACGGAAAAATACGATGATTTTTTGGAACAGCACGAAGCGGAGCAGTTTTTTGATAATGAAAGCGATAACAGAATCAAAGAGGAATATTACGAAGAAGGGAAAATGCTTTCAGCGGTGAATCGTTTGAAAATAGTCAAAAATTTCCGCATTGCGGCGCGAAAAGAAAAAGACCCGAATTACAACCCCGAAGAACCGGATGATTTTTTGCGCAAGCATTTTTTGGAGTATAACGAAAAAAATCCCTCGCCACATGGGGTAACGCTTGGAATTGAGATTGAGATTCCTGAAAAGACCGTGTTACCTAAAGAGTTGCGCGGTAAGGAAATAGAGAGGGATGGAAAGGAATTTGGTTATGATGACCAAAAGGTTTTAGAAAAAAAAGAAGAAAGGGAGAAGTATAAAGAAAAATTTGAAGAAGCCGAGCGCCTCGGTGTTCCGAACGGTTATGATCTTTTCTGGGAATTTGCACACCAGCCGGCGCGTAACCCTCTCACTATTGCGCGCGAAGTTCAGGCGCTCATCGGAATGGGGCTCATCAATAAAAAGTACGCAAAATATCCGCTTCACGTAACTCTTGGAGGGATTACCGCCGAAGTATCCGAGATTGGCGATCAATCGCATGTTCTTTCTCACGCTCTTGAGGCAACAGCATGGAGCACTAACGCCGACAGAATTACCCGACCGTATCGGACAAAAGAGGGAAGTTGGGCAAAAAGAGGAGAAGCGGGCGTTCGCGACAGACAAGAGGGGAATTCCGGTAATGATATGCAACCGAACGATGAAATGAATATTAGTAAGAGAGGGGTTGAATTTCGCACACTTCAACTTCAGAGCCTTTCCGGCCTTGATCGCCATCTCCATAGCGCGTATTTTCTCGGTACGGCATTGCGGGCGTTTCAAGAACAAAAGGAAAAGAATGATAAAGATATAATACGAGAAGAATTGGCTGATATTTGGACGGAATTTTCTCGTGATTGCGCAAAACTGTTCATAGATATCGGGGTGGAAGATCCCAAAGAAATTTGGGAGATAGACAAAAGAAAACCCGATAATCCTTCTCCTTTTAAAGATTTGGCAAAAGTTCTTGACGAAGGCACCTCCAACCCCGACAGTCCGGCGGCGAAATTCATTCATGAGATGCGCCTGCTTATCATTCAAACGAGAACTAAAGTAAAAGATATTTTGGAGAGGGGAAAAAGGAAGCCGAAAGAGTAAAAATATGTAAAAATCCGTCTGTATGAAGGCGGATTTTTGTGATAGAATAAGGAAAATAACAAAAACATGGAAAAAGAAAAATTGCAAAAATATGACGAATGGAATGAGCAAAAAAAAACAATCGCTTTTGACAAAAAGACCGAAAAAATATATTTTCGCGAGGGCGATATTTGGTGGTGTTCGCTCGGTTTAAATATTGCGACCGAAACGTATGGAAAAGGCGAGTCCTTCCGCCGCCCAATATTGGTTATCAGAAAACTATCGCACGATACGTGTCTTGCGATACCCCTCACCTCAAAAGAAAAAAAAGGAAGCTGGTTTGAGGAAATTACTCTTGGAGGAGAAAGAAAATGGGCGATGCTTTATCAGGTTCGTATGATTCACAAAAAAAGATTTCAGCGGAAGATTGGCGAGCTTGACGACAAAGATATTGCAAGAGTAAAAGAAAAACTCAAGATATTACTTGAGCTTTCTTGAAGTATCATCACCCCGGGCGAACCCGAGGATCGATGGGAATATCCCAAAAGTAATTGTATTATATACCCAACATTTATAATAGTCAAGCGAAAAACTCTTTATGCAAAAACGAAAAACACTTGTCCTTCTTGATATGCACGCGATATTGCATCGCGGATATCACGCTTTGCCGGATTTTGTTTCCACAAAAGGCGAGCCGACGGGGGCGCTGTACGGATTCATGGCGCTTTTGTTCAAACTGGCGAAAGAATTGAAACCGGATTATATTATCGCCGCCTATGACCTTCCCGAAGAAACTTTTCGTCATAAAGAATACAAAGAGTACAAGGCAGGACGCGCAAAAACCGACGATTCTCTTATCGCGCAGATTATTCGTTCCCGCGATTTGATTGATGCGTTCGGTATCCCGCGTTTTGAGCTCCCCGGCTTTGAGGCGGACGACATGATAGGCACTATTTCCGAGGAGGTAAAAAAGATGGGCGGCATTGATGTCATTATCGCTTCGGGAGACATGGATACGCTTCAGCTTGTTGATGATAAAGCGGTGCGGGTGTATACCCTGCGGAAGGGAATAAACGATACTGTTTTATATGACGAACAAAAAGTTTTTGAGCGATATGGTTTCAAGCCGGAATTTTTAATTGATTACAAAGGGCTTGCGGGCGATACCTCGGACAATATCCCCGGAATTGTCGGCATCGGGGAAAAAAGCGCAACAACTCTCATTCAGAAATTCGGTTCCATTGAAACTATCTACAAAAAACTGAAAAAAGATGAAAGCGTTTTTGAAAAAGAAGGAATCAAGCCGCGAATAATACATCTCCTTAAAGAAGGTGAGGAAGAAGCTCTTTTTTCCAAAGCGTTGGCAACCATTCGCCGCGATGCGAAAATTGATTTTACATTGCCGAAAGAAAAATGGGGACATGAGATAAATAAAGAAGCGGCGGAAAAAATATTGTACGAGCTTGAATTTCGCTCTCTTCGCGCGCGGCTTCCGGAAATTTTCGGCGGAAGCGAAGAGGTGGGCGAAGAAGAAAAAACAAACGAACCGGAAATTCCCGAAAAAGAATTGCACGAAACCGCCATCGCCCTATGGCTTTTGAATTCCGAAATGACGAATCCCGGCATTGAAGATATGCTGGAATTCTCGCAAAAGACCGATTTTGCGGAAGCGAAAAAATACATATTCGGCGAGCTTGAAAATCGCGGACTTATGAAGGTGTATAATGAGATAGAGCTTCCTTTGGTGCCGATTATTTCGGAAATGGAGAAGAACGGCATCCGCGTTGACGTTGAACATTTAAAAAAACTTTCGGAAGAATATCACGAGAAAACGGCGGCATATGAGAAAAAAATATACGAGCTTGCCGGCGGAGAATTCAACATCAATTCTCCGAAACAGATGGGAGAAATTCTTTTTGACAAACTCAATCTGACGGTAAAAGGCCTTAAAAAAACAGCCGGCGGAGCGCGTTCCACACGCGAATCAGAGCTGGAGAAACTTCGCGGGGCGCATCCGATAATAGAAGAAATACTCGCTTATCGCGAACTTCAAAAACTTCTCTCTACTTATATTGATAATATTCCGGACATGATTGCGGAAGACGGACGGTTGCACACGACATTCATTCAGACCGGCACGACGACGGGACGCATGTCGTCCAATAATCCCAATTTGCAAAACATACCCGCCCACGCCGGATATGGCATAGAGGTGCGCAACGCGTTCGTGGCGGAAGACGGATTCTTGTTCGCTTCTCTTGATTATTCTCAAATTGAAATGCGGGTGCTCGCGGCGCTTTCGGAAGATGAAATATTGACGAATGTTTTTCGCACGGGAAAAGACATTCATTCCGCCGTTGCCATGCACGTGTTCGGCGTTCCCGAAGACGAGGTGACGAAAGAAATGCGCCGCCGCGCCAAGGTGATAAATTTCGGAATCATTTACGGCATGGGGGTAACCGCCCTTCAGAAAAATCTCGGAGGGACAAGAGCCGAAGCGGAAGAATTTCATAAAAATTATTTTGAAAAATTTCCGAAGATTGCATCCTATTTTGAAACCATTAAAAAAGACGCCTTGAATTCTGGATATACGGAAACGCTGTTCGGAAGAAGGAGGTATTTTCCCGGCCTCGGGTCACACATCCCTTATGTTCGCGCGATGGCGGAGCGAATGGCGATGAATGCGCCCCTGCAGGGCACGGCGGCGGATATTATGAAGCTCGCCATGATAAAAACATACAATACGCTCAAAGAACAAAACTTTACCAATCACGCGCGAATGCTTTTACAGGTGCACGACGAACTTATTTTTGAAGTCAAAGAGGATGCATGGAATACCGTTGTGCCGATAATTGAAGATGCCACGGAACACGCTTGCGAAATCGCCGTACCGCTTGTGGTGAGCGTTGCGAGAGGGAAGAGATGGGGAGAACTGACGAAAGTATAAGGGATTGGTATAAGGAGAAGGGACAAAAGACAATTTCCAGTATCCAAGTTCCCCAAAGCGAAACCTTGACAATGAACCGCATTGTCAAGGTTTCGCTTTGGGGAACGGTGCAGGAATGTCTTTTCGTAATGGAACGGATTAATTTAAAGATGGTATAAATTCATAAAAAATCCCGCAACTTTTTGTTGGGGGATTTTTTTTCTTGCTTATTTTTCAAGCTTAATGGGGAATACCGAATCCCCGGCGGCTTTTGCTCCTTCATTTATGCAAAACGAAATTATATTTGGAGGAAAAACTTCGCCGCTTCCGGTTTTTTTTGCGAGTTTATCATTCAATTCGGCAACGCTCGTAACGCCTTCTTTATACCACTGATACAAAAGGACATGCGAGGTCATCGGCGGATAATCGGTCTTTTTTTCCGGTTTTTTTTCTTCCATATTTTTGATTTTTTTACTGCTATGGAATCATTGTATTCCGTTTTAAGCAAAAAAGAAACCCCGGCCATTTTCGGCCGGGGTTGTTTGAACGGGTTTTACGACAGAGATTTTTTGCATTTATGACAATAAACATCACCGCCTTCATTTGCGATAATTCGGCGATGCGGGCATCTTTTTTGAAACAGACGCATAATTTTTTTCTCCATTTCCCCCAAGAAGAATTGCCTCATTTCTATCTCATCTTTTAAAATGGCGGCGCATTCCCTCAGTTCTCTTTCTTCTTTCGTCACTTTACTCATTTTTATATCCTCTTATTTTCTTTATTTCAATCCGAACCGTATCTTGTGGCGGCGCAAGATTTTCAACATCCTTTTGTGTTTTTCCGGCTAAGAAAAACAATATTTTCCTACCGTTAAACTACCAGAAAAATGAATTCTTGTAAATAGAATGACTTTATAGTACAATCCTAATAGTTTTTTGGTGTTTGAAAAATATCCGCCCGCGTTGAAACTTCGGCGCGGCAAAGGAGGTAAAAATGAAATTGTTAAACATTTGGAAAAAACCGGAATATAGAATTTTGGTTGTTACGTTTGTTCTTTCGGTGTTTTTTACACTCGCATTCTCGGGTTTGGGTTTTGTTTCCGTTGTTTCTTTATGGATATTGGCACGCTGGCTTCCAATCTTTCTGTTTATAGTATTCTTTATCGCGACACGCACCGCATTTCTTGGAATAAAAACATCGGTATCATTACAACAAAAAAATATGAATATCGGGCTTGTTTTTATTGGAATTGCGCTTTGTTCCGGTTTGTTGTTTCTCATGTCTTTACCTGTTTGAATTTCAGCCCCTCGTTTGCGAGGGGCTTTGTTTATTTGTCCATCGTTGTCCTTCTCCTTACTTGTCCCGCCGTAGCTTTTAGCGAAGGGGGATACTAATCCCATATACTTCGTGACCGTGAATCCAAAAACTCCTCGTCCGTCATCCTCGCGCATGCGGGGATCCACGTAGTTAAGCGACGGTTTGGATTCCCGCCTGCGCGGGAATGACAACTTAAATCTGTTTTTAGAAATAAAGTTGAGTTTTTGGATTCACAGTCGTGGTACTTGCCCCTTATGATTCGTTCGGGCATAATAAGTGTATGTTATATGCGGTTTACGGAGCGGATATTGATAAGGCGCGCGCGAAAAAAGACGCGCTGGTCGCTTCGTGCCGGAAACAGAAGCCGGACGCGGAGTTTTTTTTGATTGAAGACGACAATTTTTCCGAGGGCGCACTGGAGGGTTTGTGTTCTTCGCAAGGGCTTTTTCAAAAAAAACATATCGTCGTTCTTGACCGGCTCTTGCAGAACAAAGAAATAAAAGACGCCGTTTTGGAGGCGTTTCCGAAAATGGCGGCGGGGGAAAGCGCTTTCATTCTTTTTGATGAAACGCTTGATGCGAAAACGTCCGCGCTTGTGAAAAAGCACGCGAAAAACATTTTTGTTTTCGGGGAGAAAAAAGAAAAGAAAGAAAAAGACAACACGACTTTTTTTATCACCGACGCGTTTATGATGAAAGACCGCAAGGGCGCGTGGGTGAATTACCAAAAGGCGATTCGCGCGAATGTCGCCCCCGAAGCGATTCATGGCGCGCTTTTTTGGCAGGTGAAAACGGTATTGCTCGCAAAAAAAACCGGCGGCTGGAACAAATTCTCAAAAAATTATTCGGAAGAAGAACTTGATGAAATTTTGGCAAGGTTGGTAAAAATGTATCACGACATACGGAGCGAAGGGGGAGAGCTTGAAATATCGCTGGAAAAGTTTTTATTGGGGAAATAAAAAAGTCATTCGCCTTTTTTCTTCATAAAACGGGCTTTTATTTTATCCAAAAACAACAAACGAACGCCGAGAAGTTCCGCTCCGACAAAAACAAGCCAGGAACCCGGGGTTAACGGGGTAACGAGAGAAATGAAACCGACGAATAATAACAGTATCCCGACCGTTTTTCTTTGCCACGCCGAAAGCTCTGTATTCGCGCCCTTCCGTTGGAGGGTCCTCCTGCGGGAGGAAAGGCGGGCGTTTGTGTTTTTTATGAATTCTTCCATTGTTTTATGTTTGTTTCGCTTTCCTTTGAAGTATAGCACAAGTTTAAAAAACACCGCACGGAAAACCGCGCGGTGTTGCTGTATTATTTCTCGCTCTTTTTTGCCGGTACTTTTGCGCGCTATTTTATATGTCCGAGAATTTCATCCGGGTTTGCGGGTGATTTTGTCCTGCCTATGTGAAGGTTTAAAGAAAACCCCTTTCCCGACACTTATTCGGAAAAGGGGTTATTTTTTTTTACACTTGTTTTTTCTTCGTTTTTTGTTTTGGAAAATTTTTGGCGATTTCTTGTTTTTTGGGAACAGAAGCCGATTTTTCCTTTGCTTTTGTGTCGCCTTTTGCGACAAGAACGGGCGGATTCAATATTTTATGAAAATACGCGGTTTTTTTGACGATTGAATTGCCGTAACTCGCAATCAGGCGATTTTCCACATATATCCACTTGTGGCGAGGTTTGGACCTCTTTGTTTTTTTGACCAAAACAAGGCGCTTTTCCCCGCAAGGTTTTCCTGAAAAATATTTACAGGCCGCGGTGCGTTCTTTTGAAACGGTTTTGTAATCGGCGCCAAGGTCTTTGAGATGAATCGCCGCCGCCATGGTGGAATCTTCCGGGTTCCACGGGTCAACATGGTTTTTTCCGAGGGCGGCCGCCGCTCGGTCTTTCACTAAAACCCATGTGGAGGGAAGGATTTGGTGCGGACCCATCGCTCCGCCCCAGCCGATTTTCATCGGACAGGATACCGGAGTAAGAAAAGGAGAACGATTTAATTCTCGCATTATTTTCAAAAACGGTTCAACATCGCGCTCGGGCTTCATTATTCTTGAAGAGAATATTCCTGAACGAAAATCAACGCCAACCCCGCCGCCAAAAAGCTTGGGATCAAAAAGAAAACAAGAACCGACATTTTTTCCGAGAGATGATTCTTGGCTGAGAATGGCAATCAAAAATTCGGGACGTACGCCTGTTTTTTTAGAGGCGTTTTTTGCGAATTTCACAATGTCTTCATGTGAAAAATCAGGCCAATTGATGATAGTGGCGGTTTCCGTATTTTGCGTTTCTTTTTCCGTGTTCCCCAAAAAGGGGAGATGAGAAAGAAATAATGCGAGCAAAATGACAGGAAGCCAGAACTTACGGAATGAAGGCATGGCTTCCTCCTTTTTTGTAAAACAGCGGGTCATTGCAACCCATCTGTCTGTATCTTAGCGGTATTTGTCGTTTGAGTCAAATAAATATACCAATATACGAATTATACTAATGATACGAATGAATACGAATACGGCGACAAAAAATGCCACGACGAATGGCATTTTTTCTTGTCCGCCCAGTAGGGGTCTCTCCCTCGCCTCTCGTCGGTTGCGACCTCCTCGGGCTGGGCACCGGCTCAACTGTTTTTGGCGTCCCTCC
>Ga0172379_10008818_pt1 | contig 12597 bp, 5 predicted proteins | sample GrowelOW334metaG_FD_119756 | JGI IMG/M metagenome (GOLD analysis project Ga0172379, IMG submission 119756) | Groundwater microbial communities from an aquifer near a municipal landfill in Southern Ontario, Canada - Groundwater well OW334 metaG | ecosystem: Environmental > Aquatic > Deep... | reverse complement strand
ATACAGATCTTTCATCGATTGATAAACCGGCCCATGGTTTTGTTTCAAGACCTGCGTTAAAAAGTGAACACAAACTTGTCCCCGCTCTCAAATCTTCCGGCTTTAATGATTGAACGAAGGCAACTAAATTGCCGAATGTAATTTCTTTTGGAAATTCTGGTTTTTTCTCTGGCGCAGGAGCTTGCACCGGTTTGACCGCTTCCTGTGTTGCTGCTGCGGCTTCTCGTGCGACTGCTTTTTGTAAGTCTGATGGAGTAGCAGGCTCTGCTGACAAAGCCGTTTTGCCGGCATCTTTATTGCTTGCAACAACCGTCCCTCCCAATTCTTGCTGCGCATCTGTAATCGCGGCACCTATAATAGCTGATAATCTCGGGAATATATTACATAAAATAGTGGCTGAAAAAGGATCTCCAAGAAGACGAATTTGCTCTACGATATAATCCGTTATTGCTCTTGCGCCAGCACCCTCTTCAACAAGACGTTTAATGCTCATTGCCATTAAAACCACGTCTGATTCGTCCTGTGGCAAGCTGTTAAATCTATCATCTGCGCAAAGTATTTCATAAAGTTCTTGCAACCTATTAGTCGGCGCATCTTGCACTAAATGCAAAACGGAGTTTAAGGAAATAATGACAGGTAAATTAATTTTCGGAAGAGTTGGCTGTGATGTCGGTGTTACTGCCGGTGCTGATGGTGCGACTGCGGCTTGTGGTGCTGCCTCTAATGCGGCAATCGCTTGTCCGCCTGTTAGTTTTCGCGCGCCATCCATATCAACTTCTTCAACGACTTCGGCGCCTTCCACTTCGATTGCATCAGCCGGAATAACGACTGTAGCTGTTGCTGCGAGCGCTTTTTTGCCTTTTGCCTCCCTATCTAACCTTTTTTCGCCTTTGCCTTTAAGAAGTCCCGTAACTGCACTTGCGGCACCTGCTATTTTATTTCCAAGACCCAACAACACACCAGCGCCAGACTGTTCAGCGACACCAGGCTTACCGGCTTTTGCTGACGGCGTTGATGATGGCAATGCGTCCATTTTTCCTTTACCGCCTCCTCTTTTCATTACTGTTTCTCTTGCAGCTCCTGTATGTGAATGACTTGTTTCGCACATAAAATATTTGATTAAGGTTTTATTATAATGCTAGGCGGGCTCAACTTTCAAGTCGTTTCCATAATACTCCTCTCCCGTCAGAGTTTCTTGGATTTTCGTCATCTTTTCTATTAATTTATCAACCAGCTCTCTTGCTTCAAAAACTATTCTCGTTGAGCCTTCCTCATGTTCTGCACATTCAAACCATAAATCAGTACATGTTTTTACTGTTTCGTAATGCTTTTTCCTTGACGCCTCTCTGTCTTTTTCAGGCAACTGTCTCCATGTATTATCTGATGGATTATTAACCCATTTTTCATTTAAAATGCCATCAATTTTATTTTTCTCCAAAAGCTTTTTATATTCTTCGATATACCATTTGCCAACTTCTTCAAATGGCCCGCCGTTTTGAACATTTGATAACGCCGTTCCAATAAATTGATAATATTTAATATCACTTCCGGCCTTTCTTCCAAGCATGTCCGTTCTTCCGCTCAAAAATCTCCCTTCCCTATCTTTCATATGCGGGAATTGCGTAAGTGGACCGCACGCATCATATGCCATAATTCTCTTGTCTGTTTCTGAAGTAGTCGTTTTAAAACTATCCATTGAATATTCCATTCCAACTTCAGTTGTGAGAAGTATGCTGCTTCCCAAAACAGCCGCATAAGAATTATCAAGTCTGCCCGGTATTGAGACTTGGAATTCCGGTTTTTGCTCATCCAAAAGCCCAACTGTAGCCAAGCATTTAATAATTATTACCACCTCTTCCGCTGTCATAGCCGGTGGGATAATAAATGAATTCGTTGCCGCTTCAAGCTTGAATGGCGTATGTGTTAATTTTAATAATCTATACAAATGGTCGAATTTTCTTTGGTCCACTTCATGTAAAAGGTGAACTTTTCCTCCAACAGGTAAAACGCCTTTATATCCCAACCTTGCTTCCTCAACCGCTCTAACCAGTCCGGCAACTCGTCCGCTAATCCCTCTAGTAAGCACCTGTGCCCCTGCTGCTCTAGTCGCCAAGTCGATTCTCCTTCTTAAATTTTTTGCTATTCCTTCAACTTCAACCCCTGCGCCTTCCGGAAGAGCCATTCTCCCTTCTTCAATTTCACTTTCAACCCTAGTCAAAACCATATTCGCCAACCTGTTTCTTTCGCCGTCTTTACCTTCGCCCTCAATTTCATCTAAAATTGATGTTATTCCAAAGAAACGCAAAACATTTCTCAAGGCCTCTCGCGCATTTTTTAATTCCGTTTTTTCACCATGTGCAGCTTGTGGACAACGCCTATCAATTACCTTTTCAAGGCGCGTATATGCATCAAATTTAATCCATGAATCAATCTTTGCTTTCAAGATTCTCTTGCTCACAAAGGTTCCGCAGTCAAAATATTTTACATTTATTGCACTTAAAACCGCATTTGCTTTCAAGATTACATTTTCCGCATATTCATTTAATTCCCCATCTTCATCAATCATCGCCTCAAAATCTATATCTTCCGCTTCATAAATGAACCATCTTATACCGATAATGAACCTATAAAAGCTCTCCAGCATCATCGCCCTATCTTTTTGCGATTCGGTTGAAAGCAATTCTCGCTTGAAAGATTCCACGTCAATAAGCCCATCATCAATCACTCTCTTTAACGTTTCCATGAAATGTGTCCAATTGTTTTTCTCATCCCATAAGTTGAGCTTGTACGGATCTAACATTGGATCCGGCTTGCCCATCTCTATCTTTCTTCTTGCGTGTTGCTCATCCGATAAGCCGTCGTCGTCAGGATCACAAGGCTCATCATCTCCATCTTCATAACCGCAGCTATAATCATTCATTTCTCTTGGCTTCATTTTTGGATCTTCACTGCTTAACATTTCCGCAATAAGGCTCCCCATTAAATTTTGATAGTCGAATAGCCCGTCCGCCTTTAAGGCTTCGATCAAGTTTTTATAATGTATCATTGACTGAATCGCCAAAACGAATTTATCAAATCTGGGATTCAATGTTCCGGAAAAAGCTCGTTCAATATAGTTATGATAGTTCATTCTTGCATGTTCTATCTCCCACTGGACGCGATCTTTGTTTTTTAAACGTCGCTCCGCTTCCTCGATCTCGTGCTTATCTCCACTCTCCAACATTCTCGTAATATTTTCATCATCTTCTGCGAGCTCCTTACAAATAAAATCCCATTCATTATACTTTATACCGGCTTGATCAAATCCTATGTTTTCACCGATCAAATATTCAACCATATCTTCAAACTGTTTTTCCGTCAAAACTTTCCTATTATAAAAATCGATGAAAATTCTAAGTGCAAAAATACGTACGCTTTGTGGATTTGCTTCTTCGTCCCTTCTAGATCCGCGGTTAAACATTGATCTATTTATCCTTCTTAAATCGCGCGGATCTTCTGTTTCATATATAACGCTAAGAAGCTTGAAAAATCTTTTCGGTGGATTGAAAGGATCTATCATCGCATTTGCAAAAAGCCCAAGATAAATCATTATAATGCTATCTTTAACATATCCCAGCTCTTCCCTGCATCTATCGTATAAATTCATTGCTCCGGCCAAAACGTTTGCGGTTTTTGGAGTTGTTATTTCTCCTTCCTTATAAAATGGCAATGCCGCTATTGCCGCTGATGTGTTTTGTGGAAGCATATGATCGGCTGCAAGCCTGTCGTGATCCGGTCTCAATGCCTTTCCCAAGCGTTCTTCTAACGGTATGGCTTCAAGCTTATGATTCATTGATTCTAAAATTCCAGGAGTCAATGTCGCATGGTCCAACCTTTTCCCTCTATTGTCGTCTTTAGTTCCTTCAAGAGCCGCCTTAAATTGATCCAGTCCCGGCAAATCAACTGTGATTTCGCTCCCCTCCATTTTTCCATTTATTTCGCTCCAAGGCTTATATGCTTCAATATGCGTTAAATATTGTTTTACAAATTTCTCCTTCTCGTCGCCTTGTAATTTCCCTAATCCAAAAACCATAATCTCGATTGCCCTAATTGCTCGTTTTGAATTGCCTATGCCATACATTTTCGTTATAGAACAAATTATTTCCATTGCACGACTTCTTGGAAAAAACTTTTCAAGTTCGCTTCCTCCTTGAAAATAAACTTCGCAACAATATGCAAAATTATATCCACCATATTTGCTAAACTCTTCAACCGCTTGGATATCATCATCCGTCATCGGTGATGTATATTTTCCTCTAGCGTCGCTTTTTGCTTTTCTATAAATCTTAAACGGATCAAAGTTCTTAATAAAATACCAAGGTTTTTTGTCTCCGCCCCATATGTTATCCGCAATTCTTACAACGGTCTCTAATGCTGAAAATCTATTATTGTTTTTTCTATATACAAACTCAAACATTTCAACGAGTCTGTTGATATCAATACCGTTTGAAATCCATGTACTCATTCTTTCGCCCATTTTTTTTGCAGCATCAGTTCCAACCATTTTAACAGATGCAGTTTCACCGATTTTCATGAAGAAATAAGTAATTTCAGGATTATCTCCAAGGCCAGATTCTTTCATTTTTTTCAAGACTCTTTTTCGACTTGGATTTAATGAAAATAATCTCTGACGCTTTATATCCTTCGGGATCGTATCAAAAATTTGCTGTGCAACTTTTCTGAATTGATACTCAACAAAGCGCAGCGGCATATCTCCTGACGCCTCAACGCATTCGGATTTTTCCGCAATTGAAAATGCCAATTGTGATCTCAAATACGCCCAATCAAATGGCGTATCTCCAGCTCGCCCAAGGTTTCCATAAATATATTGTGCATAAAATTTCTGTTGGAACATGTAAGCGGTCCACCCGCCGCCGCCACCGTCGTCCTCATCCGCTCCATCGTCATCGCCGTCAAATTGAGCAAAAAAACATCTTACATACCTTTCGTCTTCGCTCATCTCACGAACTCCTTTTTGCGTAAGCCTAATGCGCATTTTGTCTCCATCTAATTCAACTTTTCCGGGCGTTGAAATGCTGTTCCCTTTTAACCTCACCCCGTACTCGGTTATGTCCCTAACGTAACGTGATTGTGTTATATATTCATGACCACACCAGCCTAAATTTTCATTCATCAGATATACCGGACTCCTCATTCTTGCGACACTGTATAACTTTAAATTATCGCAAACATCCCTGTTATATCCCGGCCGATGAACATTTCTACATGGAACAAATCGCTCATCGTAAAGATACGCTGCCATGCCGTGAACATCTTGTGATAGATCAAAGCACTTTGGCATTTTTTTCCTGACTTCTCTTAGCTTTTTTTCGCGATATTTTTGATCTTCTCTATAGCTCTTCATCCTCTCACGCTGCTCAGCCCTGCGTCTTGCTTTATATTCTTTCTCGTAAAGTCGGCGCTTTTTTTCTTCTTCCGTGAGCCTTCCGCCTTTCTTTTTAGACACTTGAGCTGTTTCTGCTGGGGCTGGTTCCTCTTTTTTAGCATCAGGTGCCGGTTGCGCTAGTGGTACCAATATAATTTTTCTTTTCCTTCTGGACGATACTTCATTATCAATCGAGTCAACGAATCCCGGTCTTTGAAATAAAACCGCATCACCTGCTACAGATAAACGCTCAGACTCTATCGCTTGTTGTTTTTCGCGACCACCAAACCATCCACTATCAACCATTGACTGCGGAAGATTCTCCGGGTCGTCCCATTCCATCAAAATTCCAGGGTTTTCACTTAACTCCGGACTTTCTTCGTCCTCAAAAGCACCTCTTTCGTCCTCCATTTTTTAACAAAAAATAATAGGAGGGAAATTCTAACACTTTGAGATGAAATGTCAAGCTAAATGGGGACGTTTCCTTGAATCGGCTTTTGTATGTAGAGTGGGGACAGAGGTAGTCTTTAAATCTCCACCTCTTCGGCAAATTTTGGAACGTATGTGTCGTAGCCGAGTTCTTTGAGGTGCGCGGCAAAAGTTAAAGATTGCTGTTCTTCGCCGTGAACTATGAAAATCTTTTTAAGACCTTTAACGTTTGAAATAAAATCAATCAAATCACTGCGATCGGCGTGACCGGAAAATGCGTCCATCTTCACGATATTTGCATTAACCTTATATTGCTCGCCAAAAATATTAATAACTTTTAATCCTTCAACCAGCTTGCGACCAAGCGTTCTATCAGCCTGATATCCAACAAATAAAACAGTTGTTTTTGGATCTTCAATATTGTTTTTAAGATGATGGACAATACGACCGTGCTCAGCCATTCCTGATGCGGAAATGATTATGCATGGACCTTTGTATGAATTGAGTTTTTTTGAATCCTCCGGATCAGAAATATACTTTAGCGTGCCAAATCCAAATGGATTTTCTTTCCCATTAATAAGCTTGCGCGTTTCTTCGTCAAAACATTCCGGATGCGCTTTAAACACATCTGAAAGCTTGACTGAAAGCGGGCTATCAACGAAAATCGGGATCTGCGGAATCGCTTTATTTTTACTTAATTCATTGAAGTAATAAATAAGTTCTTGAGTGCGCTCAAGTGCGAATGCGGGAATCAAAATTTTGCCGCCTTTTTGCGCAGTTTTATTAATGATATCTGCAAGTTTGGCTTGCACATCTTCAATTGGCTCATGAAATCTATCGCCGTACGTGCTTTCAATAATCAAATAATCCGTTTGTGGAAGATATTGTGGATCCTTTAAAATCGGAAGATTTCTGCGACCAATATCGCCCGTATACGCCATTGTGAATCTGCGATTTTTTTCTTTATCATAAACGACGAAATGTGTGATTGCAGAGCCAAGAATATGACCTGCATCATAAAAACATGCCGCAAGCCCATCTTCAACCGGGAATGCTTTTTCATATTCCACTCCAACAAATTGTGTCATTGCCTCTGTTACGTCTTCGACTGTATAAAGAGGCTCGAGCGGAGCTTGATTTGGAGTTAAATTTGGCTTATTTAGCCTGTTTGGTTTCTCGTGTTTTTTGATATATTCCATATCGCGAGCCTGAATCATTGCCGAATCCATAAGCATATATGAAGCGAGGTCTTTTGTGGCGAGAGTTGAATAAATTTTTCCTTTAAAACCCTTGTGTGAAAGCGCCGGAATGTTGCCGCAATGGTCAATATGCGCATGAGAAAGGATCATTGAGTCGATTGAGCGCGGATCAAAAGGATATGCGTTGTTTTTTGCAAAAGATTCTTTACGCGGACCTTGATACATACCACAATCAAGCAAAATACGCTTATCATTGAGCATAAGCAGGTGTTTTGAGCCTGTGACCTCGCGAGCTGCGCCGCAAAAACGGATTTTCATTTGTTTTTGTTTAATTTATATCATTATATCATATAAAATGAGATTTAGCAATATGCGGTAGCGAGGCCGTTTCCTTAAGTTGTAGTATAATTGGCCCATGTTAAAAAGAGGAGATAAAGTTATCTTAAAAATCGAGAATCTTGCGTTTGGAGGGCAAGGGATTGGGCGCGTTGCTATTGATGATGAAAAATCTGATGTTAAAGGCAAAAAGCTCGCGGTTTTTGTTGAAAATGTGATTCCCGGCGATGAAGTCGAGGTGAGTTTTTATCAAATAAAAAAGAACTTTGCGGAAGCGAGAGTTGTCCGAATGATTAAACCGTCTTCACTTCGAGTTGTGCCGAAATGCCGTCATTTTGGAACTTGCGGAGGATGCGTTTGGCAAAATCTTGATTATAAAAAACAGCTTGAATATAAGGAAAATCAGGTGCGAGAAAGCCTTGAACGAATTGGAAAATTTGAAAATCCACCTGTGAAGAAAATCATCGGATGCGGGTTACCCTTTGAATATCGAAATAAAATGGAATTTAGCTTTGACGGATCCGGCGCGAACTTGCAGCTTGGGCTTCATCTGGCACGGATGCATCATGATGTCGTCGACATCCAAGAATGCTTTTTGGTTTCCGGAATCTGCGTGGAAATAACAAAATTTGTACGTGATTTTTTGAAAAAATCCAGTGGCAACGGCAGCAATGCCGAAACCGCTCTTGATTTGCGAAATTTCATTATACGTGAGGCAAAAACAACGGGTGAAATTATGGCGAATTTGGTGACCGGCGCGGAGTTTGAAAGTGGCCTGATGGCGCAGCTTGTCACAGAAACAAATAAAAACTTCCCAAATAAAATTACCTCCTTTTATCACACAAAAATTTCCGATAAAAGAGGTGAAAGAAAAAGCGTAACTGAAAAACTTATTTTTGGTGCGCCTGTTATTCGAGAAGAACTTTCAATCGGTGGCGAAAAAATTAAATTCGACATAACTCCAAGCGCATTTTTTCAGCCAAATACTTTTCAAGCGCAAGTTTTATATGAAACCGTTTTTTCTCTTGCTGATGCCAAAAAAACTGATTCGATTTTTGATTTGTTTTGCGGAACCGGAACGACTGGAATTTGTTTTGCGAAATTTGCGACTAAAATTTTTGGCGTTGAAATAAACGCAAGCGCGATTGAAATCGCAAAGAAAAATGCAGAATTAAATGACCTTAAAAATATTAAATTTTTATGTGGCGACGCAGAACGAGAACTGAAAAATCTGCCTCAAAATCCGGATATAATCATCGTTGATCCGCCACGTGCTTGTCTTGGCGAAAAACTCTCGCTCAAACTTGCCGGATTTAAAGCCCGCAAAATTATTTTTGTTTCATGCAACCCAACCACTTTCGCAAGAGATGCCCGCATTTTAGTCGATAACGGCTACTCTCTCCGCGAAGTTCAGCCTGTCGATATGTTCCCTCATACGTATCACATTGAAACTGTGGCAGTTTTCGATTTAATATAAGCACTTCCCGTTCGCATCAAACTGGCTGCAATTAAAATTGTAAATTGCGCCCTTTATGTTGCCGTCTTTCAGCTCAATCGTTGAAGGTATTGTTTGCGTATATGTCTTTATCGGAATTCCATGCGTATCTTTTACTTCAATATTTGAAAGATCAAACCAAGCATTAGCAACCGCAACAGTAGGAGATAGCACATTCAAATTCAAACAATAAGTGTCTCCATTGTTCACGCGCTTAGGGTTGGTCAATGTAAACGTTACATCATGCTCTGTCCATTTAACGACGCCGTCTACTCCAAGAATTGCATTATTATAATAAATTTTCGTGAATCCTGCGTCCAAAATAATATCCTTGAAAGGAGAGCTCAACTGTGACCAGTGCTTGTATGTAAAAGAAAAAAGATCTGATTGCCCGCGAGCAGTGAAACACGCAGCATTGACTGTAAATTCACCATTATTGCCCTGTCTTGATAAATCGATTTGCTGACGTGGATAGCCTTGACCACCTTGCCATGCAAATAGAGAATTGTCTCCAAATTCAGTTTTAGCAGATGCAATTGGCAAAGAATTAACCGGATATATTGTCGTTGGAACCACCTCCCCTGCATGTACATAATAACCATCAGCTTTATATTTAGCGGGAATAGCTTCAACTAAAAATTTTATATATTTTGGCGACAAAAGAGAATCACTTGGAACACTTGTTGGAATTATATATGCATTAACACTTCCATACCCTCCCACTTCCACTTTATCTATCGTTATAATGCTACCCGGCAATACCGTCATATCACTATTTACTTCGTAAGATGCGTTTGGATCAATCAAATTCCCACGCATTACTCTAATGTGCACCCCCAAACTCTGAGTGAAATTTCCAAGAACTTTTATTTTTATTGGGCCTACTTCCATATCAGGCGTTGGCGCTGTTCCATTTAAGTTAAGCTGGAAAATAGAGTTAGCCTCCGGTCCTATAGAATATTTATCAAACCAGTTATTCCATGAATAAAATTCATACGGATAAGACGACACATCCAAAGTTGAATCACCCACATCCGGAATAATCACGTTTATTTCACCCGCCGGATATTTCACAAAGGGCACCGCAGAACATGAATTCGTTGCAACATCCGCATACCAACAACCATATGTTTGAACTTGTTCCGCTGTAGTATCAAAACCTTTATATACAGTTTGAAACTTTCCAATCGTTCCAGGTACCAGTTCCGCCATGAAATAAATATTTATGTGTGCGCCGGGATAAAAAGATAAATTTACAGGAATTGTATTCAATCCTTTGTGTAAGGTGGCCGGAACTTCTAAGCTTTTTGACCTTATGTTGTCGGAAAGACTATATTCACTATTAATATAGAACTTACCATTAACAACAATATCGTCGCTATATGTCGACTCCAGCTCTACCTTCATGTTGCTCATTTCCGCATATGAATCCCCATAAGTCCTTACTTGCGTAGACCCAAAATAAACCCCCATACTATTAATAGGTACAAATTGCGGGGTTGGAATATCGTCGCTATATTTAACAAATCCCACCTGATTTTTATAATCAAATAAATCTATAACTCCATGAGCCGCGGAATCATCGCCAACCTTCATAAGATAAGGCATGTCTGAGGTCCAAATTTTTACAACATTGATGTCTCCCGGAGTTTGATTCCTTAGCCCCGTCAAATTAAATTGATTATAACCAACCACAGGAGTTTGGTTGATTTTTTGATATGCAATACCGAAAATCGTACATTGCTGAGGACCGTTTGGATCAAGGGTTATTGGAGCCGGCAATGTAACGTTCCCGTTCCAGGACCCCCATGATTCCATTGAGCTTGGCCAAAATTGATTTCCTTTGTATGAATTTGTAGCTGCGTCCCATGTTAAATAATATCCTTGAAAGTTTGTCGAAATGCCCGGCTCTCCTCTGGATTCAAAAGATGCCGAATTGATTGTCATAGCCTGATTGCCAATAACACAAGCGCCAAATAATGTCCCAAATTTTGGCGTGTTTACACTTATATTTGCCGCATTCATTTTTGCGTATTCGGCCGGATATTTAAACGCTAAAATAAAATTCTGAGGAACTGGAAGCCCATCGTAAGTATTCCATGACAAAGTGTCGGTATATTCTTTTATTTTTTTACTAACATCGACCGCTGTTCCGGTATCCATTAAAACCTTTAGATCGTCTGCGATCTTTTTGTTGCCAATGGCCGACATTATAAGCGCAGTTTTTCTTCGAAGATTATCATCATTTTTCTTTCCGAATTTAACCCTTTTCAAATTATTATAAATATTTATTCTAGCCATATCTTTTTCTGACAATTTTGTCATCTTTTTTGGTAAACTGGCTTTTTGTCTTTGAAATTCAGCTTTTACAGCATTCATAACATTTATATCCAGTTTTCCGCCCAGCGCATCCGGAATCGGAAGTGGTCGCACTGCAACGCTTTTTACTGCAGTTTTTGGTGACATACCAACCTTCATAATCAGTCCTTGAATAAAATCCGGTTTTACAAAGAAACTTAAAGCTATTACGGCAATAACAAATGCCGTAACGATAATGCTAAATGAAATCCTTGGGGATCTTGAGATCTTTTGTTTTTTCATGTGAGGGTTTTAAAAAAATTAATCTAAAGTTCAGTTTAACAAATTTTTATATTTTAATACAGCAATATAATTTGTCATTGATTTTTGGACGCTAATATTGTAAATTATTGTCTAAAAAATTAATATGGCAAGCTTGGAGGAAAATAATAGGGTTAATATAAAGCACTTGCTGCGAAAACCGCTTGTAGCTCCATTTAATGAAGAAATACATTCTGTAATTGGCGGTGTATCTCAAGCTATTGTTAAACGAGCAATGCATATCTGTGAAATATGCTATGTCCGTGGAATACCATTAGAAGCTTTATTAGAGCGAGAGCATGATGTAGTGCCAACGACTATCATATTGATAACTCCTAGTTGGGAAATGCGTTTGCACTCAGTTACTGAAGGCGAAATTATTAGAACAAATGGAATTTGCCAAGTAATTAAGGGGGCTCGCAGAAGATTTAAATGGGAACCTGAATTCAAAAATCCGTTGTGATATAATTTCATTAATAAATCTAACCCCTCAATATGAAAAAAATCATTTCCTTTATTGCGTGCGCTTTATTTGTTATCCCTTCTGTTTGTTTTGGGGCGAGTTTGGTTGGTGGACAAAATGTTGATATAAAAAATCCAATTCTGGAAAACGCTTATATTTTAGGGCAAAACTTAAATATCGGTGCGAATTTGAATGGTGATTTTGTTGGGGCGGGTGCAAATATAAATATTGAAAATGATATCAAGGGAAATGTTATCGCTGCGGCGGCGAATATCAACATCACTTCAAATGTCACTGGAAGCGTGAGGCTTGCAACCGGCAAAGCAATAATCACCGGAGTCATTGGCGGAGATTTATTTGTTATGGGTAGCGATGTTTATGTCGCAAAAAATACGGTTATTAACGGCGACCTCATTGTTTTTGCCGGAAATCTGAGAATGGACGGTGTTGTTTATGGCAATATGCAAGGAAGCATCAACTCAGTGCTTATACGCGGAACCGTTGGAAAAAGTATAAAAATGGATATTGGAAGTTATGCGAACTTTTCAAATGATGCGCGTGTGAGTGGAGACTTTATTTATTCTTCAGCTTATACATTTGAAATCCCGAATAATGTTGTTCTTGGCGCTGT
>Ga0172379_10008817_pt1 | contig 12598 bp, 9 predicted proteins | sample GrowelOW334metaG_FD_119756 | JGI IMG/M metagenome (GOLD analysis project Ga0172379, IMG submission 119756) | Groundwater microbial communities from an aquifer near a municipal landfill in Southern Ontario, Canada - Groundwater well OW334 metaG | ecosystem: Environmental > Aquatic > Deep... | reverse complement strand
TCTAATATCTAATATCTAATATCTAATATCTAATATCTAATATCTAATATCTAATATCTAATATCTAATATCTAATATCTAATATCTAATATCTAATATCTAATATCTAATATCTAATATCTATTCTCTAATTTCTATTCTCTAATATCTAATCTCCCTTTTCTAACTCATCTTCTTCCCTAAGAATCTCCACTGGCTTGGTTTTTAATACAAAATTGTAAGCAAACTTCATGCTTTCTTCGTTTTCATCAGCCATAGTGGTGGCTTTGGCAAACTTAACAAAGTCGGCCCGCACCAAATTGTCGAATAAATCGTTTTTAAGTTCGTTGGTTAACAGTCCACCCGCACGAAATGCATCAATAATGTCGTCGCTGGTTGATTCCATGGCCGGAATTTGAAAACGGTCTTCGATATATCTCCGCACAACTTCTGTCAGCCGCGAATAGTATTCTTTCAATTCCCCCCGTTGCCAAACCTTTTCATCATTTAGTGCATCCAAACTACGTAGCGCAATAACGTGAGCCGGTTCTTTCGGAATTTCCCGTTTCACAAAAATTGGTTTTTTACGGGCAAATTTCATGTAAAGGATATACACTAAAAACAAAACTATCAATGCAGCCAATCCATAACCCACATAAGGCCATACTTCAGCCATAGTTATAGGTGCCTCTATTGGTTTTTTAATATCGGCAATGGCATCTGCATTGGTTGTATCAATAGGCATCGGAATTACAATAAAATAAACCGGTACCGATTGAAGCGTATCTATTCTGCCTGATTGAGGAAATCCAACGGTAAAATTCATGGGCGGTATTTCGTAAGTTCCTGCATCAAAACTGGTAACGGTATATTCTTGTGTCACTTTTAGGTTTGCATTTTCTTTAACCGTATCGGGATTTGAAATATTGATTATTTCAAGGTTCTTAATAATGGTATCTGCAAATACTGGAAATCCAACCGAAGCAGATTCTGGGAAAACAGCTTCCATCCTCAACTTTGTTTGATCGCCAATTAAAAGTCGCACCGTATCCATTTTAACGGTTACTGCAATCTGTGCATTCAACCTATGAGCCGATGCCCAAAACATAAACATCGACACGGAAAATATAATAATCTGTTTGTACCTTGCCATAAAATTATGCTCCTCGGTGTTTAAATAAATAAATAAGTGGTTTCACATAATCTTCGCCGGTTGCGGCTGATGCATAATCAACCCCACACTTTTTAAATGTCTGTTCAATATTATTGGTGTGGTTGTTCCACCATTGCTCGTAGCCTTCGCGCACCGATTTACTAGAAGTATCCACCCATTTGAATTCGTTGGTTTCGGCGTCCACCATCTTTACCAGTCCCATGCTCGGAATGGATGTTTCGCGTTGATCGAGTACCCGCAATGCTACAATATCGTGTTTTCGGTTGGCAATGGTAAGGGCATCTTTAAACTTGGTGTCAATAAAGTCAGACAGAATGAACCCAATGGAACGCTTTTTAATGGCATTGGTTAAGTATTCCAAAGCCACAGCAATGTTTGTTTGCTTGCTTTCCGGTTCAAAATTGAGCAATTCCTGAATGATGCGCAGAATATGTTTGCGCCCTTTTTGAGGGGGAATGAACTTCTCCACTTTATCGCTAAAAAGTATAACTCCAATTTTATCGTTATTTTTAATAGCCGAAAAAGAGAGCACTGCGGCAATCTCAGTAATTAATTCCTGTTTGTATTGTACATGGGTTCCAAAATTCTTCGATCCGCTCACATCAACCAACAGCATTACGGTAAGTTCCCGTTCCTCTTCAAACACTTTAACATACGGATGATTCAACCGTGCCGTAACATTCCAATCCACATTACGGATGGCATCGCCATATTGGTATTCACGCACCTCAGAAAAAGTCATCCCTTTCCCTTTAAAAGCGCTGTGGTATTCTCCCGCGAAAATCTGGTTCGATAGTCCCCGGGTTTTTATCTCAATATGTCGTACTTTCTTTAATAATTCTGAAGTTTCCATCTTTTTTGGATGTTATATGTATTAGAGACACACCGCGGTGCGTCTTTACTTAATAGAGACATACCGTGGTACGTCTTTACAGCATTGAGACGTACCGTGGTACGTCTTTACTCAATTAAGGAACTTCAATGGTGTTCAATATTTCGTTGATGATGTCTTCCGATGTCATATTCTCAGCCTCAGCCTGATAGGTTAATCCAATACGGTGCCGCAATACATCGTGACACATGGCACGCACGTCTTCAGGAATTACATAACCCCGACGTTTAATAAATGCATAAGCTTTTGCTGCTTTCGATAAGTTGATACTTGCCCGTGGAGAACCACCAAAACTTATCATATCTTTTAAATGTGGCAGTCCATATTCCGATGGATATCGGGTAGCAAAAACGATGTCAACTATATATTTTTCTATTTTCTCATCCATATAGACATCTTTCACCACATCACGGGCTTTCAGAATATCTTCGGTTTTAAGAATGGCATTCGGTTCAGGAAAATTCTTAGATAAGTTTTCACGCACTATCATTAGTTCTTCTTCCTTTTTCGGGTAATTAATAATGGTTTTCAGCATGAACCTATCTACTTGTGCTTCAGGAAGTGGATAGGTTCCTTCTTGCTCAATCGGGTTTTGGGTTGCCAGCACTAGGAAAGGCTGTTGCAATTTGAAGGTTTGGTCGCCAATGGTAACTTGTTTTTCCTGCATAGCTTCCAACAAAGCACTTTGTACCTTGGCTGGGGCACGGTTAATTTCATCGGCCAAAACAAAATTATTGAAAATTGGTCCTTTTTTTACGGTAAATTCTTCCTTTTTAGGGCTATAAATCATGGTACCAACCACATCGGCAGGCAACAAATCGGGAGTAAACTGAATCCGGCTGAACCCGGCATGAGTTGTTTTAGCTAACGTAGTAATGGCCAATGTTTTTGCCAAACCGGGCAACCCTTCAAGTAGTATATGTCCATCGGACAATAAACCAATCAAAAGGCTCTAAATTAAATGCTTTTGACCAATGATTACTTTATTCATCTCAATGCTGATTAAATCAACAAAAGCACTTTCTCTTTGAATGCGCTCGTTTAACTCTTTAATATCAACAATCTCGCTCATATTCGTTTATTTTTGTTTCTTACTTTGTTTTTGAATCTCGTTAAAACGGTATCTTAACTATAATTGATTATACTATTTGTAAAATTTAACGATGCAAATATTGTTAATGTTTTGGCAACCACACAATGCATTAACCATATTTAACCGGATTTAACTTTTTTTTAACTCTTAGAGTCTTACTTTTAGGATAATCACAAGCAAATAAAGGCTGAAGCAATAGTAATTATAGGTTGCGAAGATATAAATTTCCCTTTAAATGTGCGGATAATAATTCTGGGGTGAAAATAGTTCACTGCTATTCTAGGTTGCCGAATAATCCCAAAATATACCTGACAGCTGGTATAAAATTGTTTTATTTGCATAAAAAAGGAATATGCCTCGGTATTTTATTGTTTTGGACTATAACGGCACCCACTACCACGGATGGCAATACCAGCCCAATGCTGTTTCGGTACAAGAAGTACTGGAAAAGGCGTTTTCCATGATACTGAAAGAACCCGTTGCCATTACCGGCTGCGGACGTACCGATACTGGGGTTCATGCAAAAAACTATGTAGCCCATTTTGATTCCGTTTCTGAAAATCTGGAAACCCAACCTACCTTAGTGCACAAACTCAACCGTTTTTTGCCAAAGGAAATTGCCATCCAATACATTAAAAAGATGCATCCTGAAGCTCACGCCCGGTTTGATGCGAGTAGCAGAACCTATCAATACTTTATTTCGAAAAACAAGGATTCGTTCAATTTTCCATTCAGTTATACGTACCAGCTCCCTTTGCGGGTTGACTTGATGAACTTGGCTGCCAAGCAATTATTCCATTACATCGATTTTACCAGTTTTAGCAAAGTAGATACCGACGTAAAAACCAATAACTGCAAAATAATGGAAGCTCATTGGCAGGAAACGGAACACCAGCTGATTTTCACTATTAAAGCCGACCGATTTTTAAGAAATATGGTCCGGGCTATTGTTGGAACTCTGTTGGAAGTGGGAAAAGAAAAACTTACTATGGAGGAATTCTGCCAAATAATTGAAGCTAAAGACCGATGTAAGGCTGGGCATTCAGCGCAGGCGCAGGCTCTATTTCTGATGAAAGTGGAATATCCGTATTCTATTGAAATTTAAATAGTCAAACGTGTATCACCTCACAAATTATTCTTTCTTTGTCCTTTTGCTTGACCAAAAGGACCAAAAGTCAAGCGAAATTTCCGAATTTAGATAATTCAAATAGTACTTCGATTACACTTCTTCGATTAAGAGCAACTTTTACATTTCAAATGTTTTGTCTAATATTCAAGAATTATCTATATTCCACACCAAATTTCGCCTGCCCACCGCACCGGTATAGATTGACCATGTGGTTATTCTTTAAAAACAGGTACCTGTAAATATATACTTTAGTTTTCAACATTTTAGCCAACATTGATACATAAAGTATGCAATGTATTATAGGTTTAAGAAAATTTTCCACAGTTGACTTAATAAAACCGACCAAATTCCTATTTATTCCAAAATTCCCACGATTTTTCAGCTTGCAAAATTAACATTTGGTAACCATTTATTGCGGTAGCACCTGCATCGGAAGCCTTTTTCAAGAGAACGGTTTGCATTGGGTTGTAAATCATATCAAAAACCAAATGATTACCATTTATTGCTTCAAAAGGCAACGTTGGACAACCTTCGATATTTGGGAACATTCCTAATGGAGTAGTATTGATAATTAAAGGGGAGTCTTTCAAAAGTTGCGGAGTAATTTCGGTATAGGTAAGCCAGTCGGTTTTGGGTTTGCGCGATACCATTTTAAACGATATGCCCAATTCTTTTAACACATAACGAACCGCTTTTGAAGCACCACCGGTCCCTAAAACTAAAGCATTCGTATGATGTGATTTTAAAAAAGGTTTTAAGGACTGTTCAAAACCATACACATCGCTGTTGGAACCAATTAAGTAAGGTTTGTTTTTTCTATCTTCAATTTTAATTAAGTTAACTGCTCCCACTTTTTGAGCAATGGAATCCAATTCATTGATAAAAGGAATCACCTTTTCTTTATAAGGAATAGTTACATTTAATCCTACAAGACTCTCGTTATCATCCAATATCTCGGGAAACTCACCAATACTTTCGATAGAAAAATTAAGATATTGGGCATCAATTTTCTCTTTTTCAAACCTTTGAGTGAAATACTTTTGCGAGAACGATTGGGTTAACGGGTAACCAACTAAGCCATAAGTTTTCATAGAGGTATAAGATTAATTGATGTAATTATATGGTGTAATTTATCACTAATATCAGTATAATTAATTTAAAATCACCATTCAACATTAATTTTTTATTATACAACTATATTAATGAATGACTTATGATAGGAATCTATTTTTAATAATGCTGTTTTTTTGAAAATTCAATATTTCGGTGCATGAATCAATTTCATAACAATTTACACTTATGCTTGCACCGATAATTATCTTAACTTTAATACCCGGTGCGCTGCACCGGGCTTTGTTCTATCAGGCCTACAGCCTGATTGCTGTTTTTACTAACATCAAACTCTTATAATAAACCTCTTAACTCTAAGCGGTTTTCAGTTTTGAATTCCTCTTCTTTATGGCTTTTATTACCAAATAAGCCACAAAACCAACACCAATTATAATAAAACCCCAAGTTATTTCTTTGAAATAAACTTCCCACTGTTCCACCAAAATATAACTCATAATTGCTAAAATTGAATTCCATAACAAACTCCCAATTGCTGTATATAGAATGAATTTCTTTAGATTCATTTTTGATAGCCCTGCTGGAATTGATATCAAGTGGCGGATACCAGGAAGCAACCTTCCAATAAAAGTGGAGGTATTGCCATTGGTGCGAAAATATTCTTCAGCGTTTTCTATTTTAGTACGGTTGATAAAAAACACGTGTGCCATTTTACTATCAGCTAAAGCATAAATAATTTTCCGTCCCAGATAAAAAGAAAGCACGTAATTAAATAGGGCACCTATGATGCAGCCAATGGTTGAAAACAGGATGACTAATCCAAGATTCAATTCACCTTTAACGGCTAGGTATGCAGCAGGTGGAATCACCAATTCACTGGGGAGTGGAATGAAAGAGCTCTCCACAGCCATAAGCAAGGTTATAGTCAAATAATTAATATTCCCCATATACCACTCTAGGGTGGAGCTAAAAAGTTCAGAAATCATATAAATATTGGGTTTATTGGTACAACGAATTTATTTTACCCCACAACTGAGCGTGATATTCATTTCTATCAAAACGATCACAATCGTCAATGGAATCAATAGGTTTAGTGGTGTAAATCATCTCTTCAACAAAGTCTGGTGCACGACGAACCCCTTCGCCAATATTGAGAAGAACCTTATCGCCATTTTTAATATGGCCAGCATGTAGCGATTCAAAAAACCCACCTACCGCAATAGCGGCTGCAGGGCCGATGCGTACAGTGGTTTCAAAGGCAATTAACCGTGCCACATCAACCAAATTCGCTTCGTTGAATTCAATGATTTCGCCATTGGAATCTTTCACCAATTTAGCAATTATTGGGTATGTGCCCGGTTTACCGGTTGCCAATGTGGGAACCTTTGTAACCGGGTTATCATACATAGGGTAATTGGTAAGCCAACCTTCGGGAAACCCTTCTTTTTTGGCTTTTACCCAACCATGTGTCATGGGTGCACAGCCACTTGCTTGAACCATAATAAAGCGGGGCATTTTGTCAACCAACCCTAAACCGGCCAATTCTTTATAAGCTTTTTCAATAGCTATAGGACCGGTTCCTCCACTTAGTGCCTGAACATAAACATTGGGCACTTCGCCAATTTGTCGTAGCCACTCAAAAACCATAGTTTTCTTTGCCTCAACGCGCATGGGGTCAGTATTTCCACCGGACATTAAAACCCCATATTTTGCCGAATATTCAGCGGCAATTTTTTTTGCGATAGCATAATCACCATTCACCCGATAGATTCGCTGCCCATAGCTATTAACCTCAGCTTCGTTAGCCATCAAAGCATCGATTGGAATAAAAACTGAAAGGCTAATTCCGGCTTCAGCCATGTAATGGGCAAAGGCATTGGCAATATTTCCGGTACTGGGAACACAATATTCTTTTATTCCATTTTCTTTTAAAACACTGGCAGCTACTGCCGCAGCTACGTCTTTAAAGGTTCCGGTTCCTTGGTTTAAGTCGTTCCGGTAAGCATGAACCTTTATGGAAAGCTTGTATTTTTCAAAAGCATATTTTTCTAAAAAAACCCACTGCTCCAATGGTATTGAACCTTCGCCTCGGCTTATGATGTTGGCTTTATCATTCAATGGAAGAAAATCGAAATAGCGCCAAACACTATCCGCTTCATTCCCATTATCCTTAATCAAACTTTTAATCGATTTTAAATCGGCTGTATATTTTACATCAACTATAGTGCAACCGCATTTGGGGCACTTTTGCATGTGTTCAAACCATTCTTTAAAATCAGGAACATCGTATCCACATTTAGTGCAATGCAAATAAAATTTTTTGTGAGTCATATTGTAGTTATTCGAGGAGCTTACGCTATTTCATTTATAATTAGCTGAATTTCAATCATCTGTTCCGCTTGGGGGTAAATGGAATAAACCATTTTATAATTTTCCGGATCGAGGTCATAAGCAATCTTGAACCAATCAAGGCCTTGATCAAACTGGTCGGCCAATAAATAATATCCTGATAAGGTAAATATTAATTCAGCAAAATCAGGCATGTATTCCAAAGCCTCTGTTAATAAAGCTATTGATGTCCCAATTTTTCCGATACGCGCGTTAATTTCGGCATTGGCATACCATGCTTCAATGTCAAATCGGTTGAATTGAGTGGTTTTATTAAAGGCATCTATTGCTTTTTGAGTTTCACCCATTCTATCGTATAAACCACCCAACGAAAACCAGGCATCGGTATTTTCTTTATCTAACGAAAGTGTTTTTAAATAAGCCTCTAAGGCTAATTCATTGTTATTAAGATCTTCAAATACTAAGGCTTTTCCGTAATAGGCCTCAGCAAATTCGGGATTCTCCTTTATTATTTCATCAAAATAATCGAGTGCCTGATCAAACTCTTTTATTTGAATCAAACATTCACCGATATAATATTTGGCAGTTAGGCTATTTTCATGAATTGCCAAGTATTCTTTATAAACAGCAATGGCATCATTGTGTCGCTCGGCATTGGCTAATGCATTTCCTTTATTAAACAGGGCATCAAAATGGTTGCTATCTAATGCCAGCGTATATTCGTAGGCATCAATTGATTTTTCGAATTGCCCCGCTTTGTTATAGATAATGCCTAAATTGTACCATACATTATCTGAAAAAGGATTAATATCCAAGTACTTTTCATAATAAACAATACTCTGATCAAAATCAGCCATTCGATCGTAGCAAGAACCTAAGCGGAATAAAAATTCTTCATCATCAGGAAATAATTCATGTCCTAAAAGGTAATATTTTATTGCCAACATAAAATTTCCGCTATTCTCAAGAGCATCGCCAATGCTATAATAAACATCTTCGGGATCTTCCGATGAACCGGTTTCAATAGCTTTATCAAAACATATTTCGGCTTTATCCAAGAAACCTTCTAAAACCAAAGCCATACCTTTTGTAATATGGTATTCATGGTTACCTGACTGCATTTCAGGAACTTTATTTAACCATTTCAAGGCCTCTTTCGGGATTCCCCTGCCCACAAATAATTGAGCATTTTTTAATTTAAGTTCTGACGAAGTGGGATGTATTTCGAGCGCATTGGTGCAGGCATTGTGGGCTTTTCTTAATTGGTTTCTATCGATATAATAGTTAACAATGTTTTCAAATTCTTCCACATCAAAATAGGCAAATATTCCGTTATTCATCATAGCCTCGTACCGTTTAACGCTCGATGCCATTTCCCTGTTTTCGTAATATTCTCCAGTGCGTTCCTGCATAGTAACTCTGTTTGTTCAAAGTGCGAAGATAGGATTATTCTGAAAACTACTTGGTTAATTTTTGTTTAATTCTTATAGAATCGCACTGTGGTGAGGCTGAAATTTATTAACAACTGCCTGTTGATTAGTTTTTTGGATAGTAAAAAGAAGTGAATTTCAGAATGAATGAATTAAAAAATCCGTAAATACAAAAACCCTTTAGATATGTTATATGAAAGGTAACAATAACCCATTCAAAAAAAACGCTTAACTTTTCCGCAATAATTATAAATTTAAAATCGACTAAAATGAACCGTATCAGTCCAAAAAGAAATTTTATAGTAACCATTTTTCTGCCACTATTCCTTATTGCGGCATTCAATTCCTCAGGTAAAGAGGTACCTGAAAAAAAAGATACATTGGTCGACAGCCAATTGGTTTCTGGTTTAAAGTTACGAAGTATAGGCCCCGCCTTTACATCCGGAAGAATTGCTGATTTTGCTGTAAATCCGGACAATTTTAGCGAGTTCTACATAGCTGTTGCCAGTGGAAATATCTGGAAGACTCAAAACAATGGAACCACCTTTGAACCGGTTTTTGATACCTATGGCTCATACGCTATTGGATGCCTTGCCATGGATTCAAAAAACACCAATGTGGTTTGGGCAGGAACCGGCGAAAACAATCACCAAAGAGCCTTAGGTTATGGCGATGGAGTATATCTTACTCAGGATGGTGGTAAGACCTGGAAAAACATGGGATTGAAAAATTCCCGGCAAATTGGTATGATTTTAATCGATCCAAGAAACTCCAATACGGTTTATGTAGCCGCGGAAGGTTCAGTTTGGGGATCTGGCGGCGACCGGGGCTTGTTCAAAACCATCGACCGGGGTAATACATGGACAAGAGTTCTGTTTATTAGTGAACATACGGGTATCAACAATATTATTTGCGATCCACGAAACCCGGACATTTTATATGCCACAAGCGAGCAACGCAGAAGACATGTTCATACCAAAATTGGCGGAGGACCAGAATCGGGAATACACAAATCGGAGGACGGTGGTAAAACCTGGAAAAAACTTAGTGCAGGTTTACCCTCGGAAGATATGGGTGGCATTGGAATAGCCATTTCACCTCAAAACCCGGATGTAATTTATGCCATTATTGAGGCGGCTAATCAGGCAGGTGGGTTTTATCGCACTACCGACCGGGGCGAATCATGGACGAAAATGAGCGAACATACCGAGGCCGGCCAATATTACAACGAGATTTATTGTGATCCGGTTTCTTTTGACAAAGTGTATTCAGTAGAGACTTTTAGCAAATATACCCTAGATGGTGGAAAAACATGGAACCCAGTGAGCACCAAAGATCGCCATATAGATGACCATGCTTTATGGATTAACCCAACAAATAATAAACATGTTTTGATTGGTACCGATGGCGGCGTTTATGTGACTTATGATGGATGTGAAAACTGGCGTCAGTTCAGCAATTTGTCTGTTACCCAGTTTTATCGGGTTACGGTAGATAATGAAAAACCCTTTTATAATGTTTATGGAGGCACTCAAGATAATGCGACTTTGGGTGGCCCGACCCGCAATACCAGTGAATTTGGAGTTACCAGTGGCGAATGGATTGTTACCGTTTTTGGAGATGGATTTTGGTCAAGGGTTGATCCCACTGATCCTAATATTGTATATTCCGAATGGCAATATGGCAATGTAGTTCGATACGATAAAAAAAGTGGCGAAAAAATACAAATTAAACCTCAACCCCAAAAGGAGGAATTGACCCACCGATGGAATTGGAATACTCCTTTGATACTAAGCCATCACAATCCCCAGCGAATATACATTGGAGCCAACAAGGTTTTTAGGAGTGATAACCGGGGTGATTCCTGGGAGGTAATTTCAGAAGATTTAACCGCTCAATTGGACCGCAACCAATGGCCTGTTATGGACAAATACTGGAGCGTTGATGCCGTGGCTAAAAATGTTTCGACCTCACAATACGGCACCATTGTTTCACTGGATGAATCACCTTTGAACGAAAACCTAATTTATGCAGGAACCGATGATGGATTAATTCAGATTACCTCAAATTCGGGTGCAAACTGGACTAAAATTAACACTTTTCCCAATATTCCAGCAAATACTTATGTAAGTGATATTTATGCTTCCCGGTTCGACGAAAACATCGTTTTTGCCTCATTCGATAATATATTGCGTGATGACTTTAAGCCCTATTTGCTTAAAAGTTCTGATAAAGGGAAAACATGGGTTAGCATCAGTTCCAACCTGCCAGCGAATGGAACTGTTCATACCATTGAACAGGATTTTGAAAACCCCGACCTACTTTTTGTGGGTACTGAATTTGGAGTCTTTTTCACCATCAACGGAGGGAAAAACTGGGTACAACTTAAATCAGGCATTCCAACCATTTCAGTTCGCGACCTAGCCATTCAAAAAGAGGAAAACGATTTGGTACTTGCAACCTTTGGACGTGGAATTTACGTTTTGGATAACTATTCACCGCTCCGGACATTAACTGAAGAGTTAGCAAAGAAGGAAGCCCATCTATTTCCAATAAAAGATGCATTACTTTTTATGCAAACCGATAAAATATACGGACAGGGAGCCACTTATTTCGGCGCTCCAAATCCAGATTTTGGGGCAACTTTTACGTTATATCAAAAAGAAATTCCTAAAACAAAGAAACAAATCCGCCATGAAACTGAAAAGGAATTATTCAAATTGGGAAAACCAATAAAAGAACCTTCATTAAATGAATTGGAAGCGGAAGCCAATGAAGTACCAGCCTACCTTTTAATTACCATTCGGGACGAACAAAATAATATGGTGCGAACCTTAACAGAAAAACCTAGTGCTGGAATTCAGCGCATCAACTGGGATTTAAAGTACAATAAACCAGAGCCACCAAATGCAACAGAAAAATTTGACCCTTTATTAAAAAAAGGAGGCGGTATTTTTGTATTGCCAGGAACCTATTCCGCTGAAATATATCGAGTTGCACAAGGAAAAACAACGTCACTTTGCCCGCCTGAGAAGTTTAGGGTAGCACCTTTGAATAATACCACACTACCTGCATCAGATAGAAAAATGATGGTTGCTTTCCAACAAGAGGTAAGTGAATTTACTAAAACATTTATGGGAACTTTAACTTTTTTAAACACCATTAACAAAGAGGTTGCAACTTCAAAACAAACAATTTTGTCCTTACCCAATACCAAAAACAATCTGATGGAAAAACTGGACTCTATTGAAAGTGAATTGCGTACTATAAGCTTCCGCTTTTATGGGACGGAGCCCAAGGCGAGTTGGGAAGAGGTTCCACCAGCAGAAATGCCATTATACAACCGATTGAATTCCATTATTGAGGCTCAAATCACCAGCACTTCAGAAATAACCGGTACTTCCAAAAGCTCTTTTGCCATTTTGAAAGTCGAATTTCCGCCTCTGCTTGAAAGGATGTCCAAGATTTATACTCAGGAACTAAC
>Ga0172379_10008816_pt1 | contig 12599 bp, 12 predicted proteins | sample GrowelOW334metaG_FD_119756 | JGI IMG/M metagenome (GOLD analysis project Ga0172379, IMG submission 119756) | Groundwater microbial communities from an aquifer near a municipal landfill in Southern Ontario, Canada - Groundwater well OW334 metaG | ecosystem: Environmental > Aquatic > Deep... | reverse complement strand
TTTTTTGAAGAGAAGCATAAAAAGTACTATCGCTGCAGAGAGTGTTCGGCGATTTTCCTGGATCCGGCCTGCTATCTTTCAAAAGAAGCTGAGCGAAAAAGGTACCTGGAACACAATAACGACGTCGAAGATCCCCGGTACCAGAAGTTTGTGGACCCAATCGTCTCGGAGGTCAAAAGGAAGTTCGGCCGGGAGCGACGGGGGCTTGATTTCGGGGCCGGGCCGGGGCCGGTGATCACCAAGCTTCTCCGCAACGAAGGGTACTCCCTTGAATTGTACGATCCGTTCTTCTGGAATGATCCCGGGAAACTGGACGCGAAGTATGATTTTATCACCTGCTGCGAGGTCATCGAGCACTTCCATTTCCCCGCCGAAGAGTTCCGGCGGCTGCAATCTCTTTTGGTGCCGGGAGGCGCACTGTTGTGTATGACCGAGCTTTACCGCGAAGAGATCGATTTCAAGTCGTGGTATTACAAAAATGATCCCACCCATGTCTTTTTTTATCACCCGGACACCCTCGAGAGGGTCAGGTCCCTTTTCGGTTTTTCCGGGCTCACCATCAAGGGCCGGCTCGTTCAGTTTGCGCTTTGAGCCCGCTTGAAAAAAGTTCTGCTACACAAATCAGCTCTGAGTTTCTATAATGCAAGGTTACTCCTCCGTTCACAAAGGACCTTCTGACATGTCGATGGATTTACTGCAAAACGAAATTTTGAGGCGAAGGACCTTCGCGATTATTTCGCACCCGGACGCCGGAAAGACCACGCTGACCGAAAAGTTCCTCCTCTACGGGGGCGCGATCCAGCTCGCCGGTTCCGTGACGGCGCGCAAGCAGGAGCGCGAGACGTCTTCGGACTGGATGGAAATGGAAAAAAAACGCGGGATTTCGATCAGCTCGACCCTCCTTCAGTTCGATTACGGCCCCTGGCGCATCAATCTCCTCGATACGCCGGGCCACAAGGATTTTTCCGAGGACACCTACCGCGTCCTGATGGCGGTCGACGCCGTGGTGATGGTGATCGATGCCGGAAAAGGGATCGAGGCCCAGACCCGCAAGCTCTTTGAGATCTGCCGCAGCCGCAGGATCCCGATCTTTACGTTCATGAACAAGCTCGACCATCCGATCCGGGACCCTCTCGCGCTGATCGACGAGCTCGAAAGCGTGCTCGGGATCCGCGCGTATCCGGTCAACTGGCCGCTCGGAAGCGGAAGGGATTTCCGGGGAGTCTATGACCGGCTCCGCGCCGAAGTTCATCTCTTCCAGAAAGTCCCCGGCGGCGCCTACCGGGCCCCGGTCTCGACGCACGGCTTCTCGGATCCCGAAGTCAAAAAAATGGTGGAAGAACACGATTACCGGCACGCGGCCGAAGCCCTCGAGCTTCTCGACTCGGCGCACTCGGATTTTTCGCCGGAGGAAGTGCTCACGGGTGAAACGACTCCCGTGTTTTTCGGAAGCGCCGCCAATAATTTTGGGGTCCAGCTTCTGCTGGACGGGTTCATTCAATACTCCCCGGCTCCGGCGGAGCGGAAAGCGGGAGACCGGACGATCGAACTGACTTCCAAGGATTTTTCCGGGTTCATCTTCAAGATCCAGACCAACATGAACCCTCACCACCGCGACCGCATCGCTTTTTTGCGCATTTGTTCCGGCCAATTCGTCCGGAATATGGACGTGTTTCATTCACGGACAGGAAAAAAGATCAGAATCACGGGCTCCCACACGCTTCTGGGGCAAAGCCGCGAAACGGTGGACACCGCCTACCCGGGAGACGTCATCGGCTTCGCGGTCAAATCGGATTTCAGGGTCGGGGATACGATCAGTGAAGACCCCTCGGTCGTCTTTAACGAAATCCCGCGGTTCGCCCCCGAATGTTTTGCCCAGATCTACAATCCCTCGCCGGCCAAGTACAGGCCCTACCGCAAGGGGGTGGAGCATCTACTGGCCGAGGACATTGTCCAGGTTTTCAGCTGGATCAAGCCGGCCAATCCCAACACAGTCCTTTTGGGGGCCGTCGGGCCTTTGCAATATGAGGTTTTGCAATTTCGGCTTCAGGAAGAATACGGCGCCGAATCCCGCCTTGAAATGCTGCCGTGGCAGATCCTCCGGTGGGTCGAATGCGACCTGACCACTGACGAGCTGGCCGATGCCCTTTCCTACGGCATGGCTTTCGCGCAAGACGAACAGGGCCGAAGGGTTCTGCTTTTCCTGAACGCATGGGCCCTGAACAATTTCCACGAGAACCACTCGAAGATGACCCTTGCCGATTCTCCGAAATGTTAAGGGTGTCGGCATCCGCCTCTCCTCCTGTTAGCGGCAAAGCACGCGGAAGAAGTCCCCTGCAAGGGACGTGGTTTACGCAGAACCGATCCGTGATGATCTTTTTGACTGCTTTTGCCGCCCGCGTCATTTTTTATCTGATTTATCAGCGCTATGACGCCGGCTTTATGACCCATGAGATCGGCATTAACCATTGGCTCCTCATCGCTAAAAATCTGGCCTCAGGACACGGGTATACGAACCATGCGCTTCTCACTTACTTCCCCTCGCCGTCCCTTCAAGCGACCGCGGCCCGGGGGCCGGTTCCCGTCCTTATGCTCAGTTTGCTCGTCACCCTTTTCCCGGGATCCGATCTCGTTTTTTTCGCGTATGCGTGGACGCTCTCCGCTCTGACCGCGGTCCTTCTTTACCGCCTGTCACAACGCATCCTGGGTTCGGAGCGGCAAGCGGTTACCGCGGCGATTCTCTTTTGCTTCTTTCTACCCGAAATGTATATTTCCACGGCGTACGCTTCGGCCTCCGAAGGCCTTTTCACTTTCCTTTTATTCGCTTATTTTTACACCGCGATGCAGGGCATCGAAAAGCGGAGCCTCCCCAACGCCTTGATGGCGGGGATCTTAGCCGCAGCGGCGGCGCTTACGCGGCCGATTGCGTTGCTTTTTCCGATTTTTTTCCTCTTTCAAGCGGTTCGCAAACATCAGCAAAAAGCGGCGATGCTGTCGGCGATCTTCCTTTCGGCATTCATCGCCTGCATCATTCCATGGGCCATTCGCAATCAAATCACCTTTGGGAAACCGGTTTTTTCCACCACCTTAAACGGATACAACTTGCTCCGGCACAATTATGGGCTCGCGCAGAAGGATTACAGCTTGCATACCGCCGAAGACTTTGCGCCCTACGCGAAAAAGACGATCGCGGCTTCCGGCGAACGGCTGGAAAGCGTCAGCGAGACCCGCCTCGACGAGATCTTTCAAGAGGAAGCGCTTCGGGTGATCCGCCGGTACCCCGGTCGGTATTTGCGCGCGTGCCTCCACCGCGCCGGTTGGCTGTGGTATAAGATTGGCGTAGAAAAGCCGGTTTACTTCGCGCAAATGATCCCTCTCTATCTTTTCATGTTCCCGGGCATTTTACTCGCTATTTTCCGGCGCCATCCCTTACGGGCCTTTGTCCCGTATTTCGCTTGTTTTTTCTTGGCCTACGCATCGGTCAATGCCCAGTTCCGGTTCATCTGCCCGCTGATGCCCTGTGGAATCATGTTCGCCGTTTACATGATTTTCGAACTTTACAAACGTATCTTTCAGAAAGGGCGCGGGGGGACATAAAACGGGCGCAGTTTCTTTCGTTTTTTCGTAGTATAATCACGCCATGGAAAAAATCTCCGGTGCCAAAATCGGTTCGGGGTATACTTATGTCGAGAACGCGCAGAGCCTCGCCCGTTTGGTTCAAATGCTGCGTGCCACAGCCCGCGCGGCGATGGATACCGAGGCCGCCAGCCTCCATCATTACTGCCATAAAGTCTGCCTGATCCAGTTGAGCTTTTCCGGAGCCAATTATATTATCGATCCCCTTGCCGGCTTTTCCCTTTCGGAGTTTCTTGAAGTGTTAGCTCAAAAAGAGCTGATCTTCCAGGGTGCCGACTATGACTTGCGCATTTTAAAAAAGTCTTTCGGATTCCGGCCGAAAGCCCCCATTTTTGATACCATGCTGGCCGCCCAAGTGTTGGGCTATCCGAAGATAGGCCTTGCGGCGCTGGTCGAACGTTTTTTTGGGGTGATCATGTCGAAACACGGGCAAAAAGCAGACTGGTCCAAGCGGCCTCTGCCCGAGCGGCTGCTCACCTATGCCTCGGATGATACAAAATATCTGGAACCCATCGCGGACGCCCTGACCGAAAGCCTCCGGCAACTTAACCGGATCGACTGGCACCGGGAATGCTGCGAACGAGTGGTCAAAACCTCCGGGCTTCCGGATCGGAATGAGGAGAAAGAGGCCTGGCGCGTCAAAGGGTCTTCACGGATGGCTCCCCATGAACTTGTGTTTGTGCACAAGCTCTGGAAATGGCGGGATGAGGAAGCCCTCAGTAAAGACCTCCCGGCTTTTTATATCTTGAAGAATGAAGACCTTATCGCGCTGGCCGGATGGCGGGCCAATAATCCGAAAATACCGCTCCACCAGGGCCCCTCCTTTTTGAAGAGGTTCACCGGTGAAAATCTTGCGCGCTTGGAAAATGCGATCCGGTCCGCAGAAAACACTCCCCGGACGGAATGGCCGCTCCCCAAAAAGAGAACGGAGTGGACCGGGAAGCTGCCCGATCAGGAAAAGTTAGAGCCGTTGCTGGCCGCGTGCAAAACGCTTGCGAAGACCCTTCAAATCGAACCTTCTTTTCTGGCCTCCCGCACCGCGCTAACGGCGGTAATCCAGCACCGGCCGCAATCGGCCGAAGAGATCACGGAAGTAAGCGGCATGATGCGGTGGCAGGCGGAGCTCTTGATCCCTGCGATCAAGACCCTGCTTTTTTAATATTTCTTGCTGTCGCGTTTTTCCTGTTTGTCTTTTCGTTTTTCCATCAGCGAGCGCTTCGGGGCTTTCTTCTGCGACCCTTTTTCTTTTCCCTTGTCCTGTTGTCCCATAAGTCCTCCTTGAGGCTGTGTTGGGGGTAAAAAATCATGCGGGCTTACCCGGAACGGACACCCGGGCGTCATTATGGGGTCTACCGAAGACAAAGTACAGGCTTGTCATGAAGGCCTTTTACTTTTTGGGACTAGACTTCTATCAAAAAAGTTGTAGCCTGAAGCTATGGTGAACCCATCGCACCAGTCCAAAGACCCTTTGCACGGAGTGACGCTCGAGATGATGCTGAACCGGCTTGTGGCCCATTACGGATGGGAAGAGCTTGGCAGGCGGGTTCGCATCAACTGCTTTCAGAATCTTCCGAGCATCACCTCCAGCCTCCGGTTTTTACGAAAAACGCCTTGGGCTAGAACAAAAGTTGAAAAGATTTATCTCGGCATGCCGGGCGTCAGATGAATAGGAAGTCAGGAACCCTTGGCCACGCCAAGAAGGAGGCCCTTGTGTTTGGCGCATCCCCCAAAAGACGCCGGTTCAGAATGATCATCCCCGCCTATCCGGCGTTCAATATTTATTCCCGGGCCGCAAGAAAGACCACGGCGTTAGGGCCTGTATGTGTGGCGACAGCCGTGGGAGAACTGGGAGGATGGGACGTCGAAGTCATCGACGAAAACAACCTTCGCCGATACGGGCCAAAAGGCGAGGCGGGCGGAGCGGATCACGCGTTCCTGCAGCAGGCAAGGCCCGCGGATATTGCCGGGTTTTACGGCGGGCTGACAAGCACGATTCCAAGGCTTTACCGGATCGCCCGGTTTTATAAGGAGCAAGGAGCCGTCACCGTCGCAGGAGGGCACCACTTTACTGCGGAAACGATTCCCGAGGCTTTGGGCTCGGGGATCGACTATGCGGTCATCGGCGAAGGCGAGGAAGCCATTCAAGAACTGCTACGGGCCTTCGAAAAAGGCTCGGAAGTGAGCGGGATCCGCGGAATCGCCTACCGGGACCAGGGACGGGTCATTTTCACCCCGCCCCGGGAGCCCATTGCCGATTTCGACCGCCTGCCGATGCCCAACTTTTCCCTTGTTCGTTACGCGAAGATCAAGACCTATCCGGTGGAAAGAATCCGCGGATGCGCCATGACTTGCGAGTTCTGCGCTGTCAGCGGCCGCCCGAGGTGCGCTCCGGTCGAACGCCAGATGGAAAACATACGGCTGCTTGTCGAGACTCAAGGCGCTAAAAAATTTTTTGTCGTCGACGATCTTTTCGGCCAGCAACGGGACGAGACCTTGAGGTTCTGCCGCCTTCTCAAAGAGTATCAAAGCAGCATCGGAAAAAGACTATGGTTCATGGTCCAAATCAGGCTGGACAAAGCAAAGGATCCCCAGTTGCTTTCCGCGATGTATGACGCCGGCGTGCGGGTGGTCGCGATCGGCTACGAGACTCCCATCGAAGAGGAGCTGATCGCCATGAACAAACGCATCCGTCCCGATGAAATGGTATCCATGACAAGGACCTATCACCGCTTTGGGTTCCTGGTGCATGGCATGTTTATTTTCGGTTATCCCGCGCAAGACGAGGAAAAATTTCAAATGGCGGCCGCAGAAAGGATGAAGCGGTTCAAGGCGTTCATCAAAAAGTCGAAGCTCGACACCATCCAGGTCTTGCTGCCTATCCCCTTGCCGGGGACGCGCCTCAGGCAGCGGCTCCAGACACAAAACAGGATCTACGAGACCGAAGATGTCGGCTGGGAATATTACGACGGCAATTTTCCTCTTTTTGAGCCCGATGCCCCCATGAAAGTCGAAGAGATGCAGGAAGCGATCAGAAAGATCATGGGAATGATCTATCAGTCCAAAAATGTTTTGCTGGGGGTTCTGGACATCTTCGCCTTCCCCTCGCTCCTTTTCTTTTTACATGATCTGCAGTCGGGATGGCGGGGCTGGTTTCACTCCTGGCGGAATCACTGGATGCGCTTTGGCGGGTGGCTCACGGTGCAAAAATGGTCGAACCAGTTCAAAAAAGATAACTTTAACGATAAGCTGAAAAGGGCGAGGGAACATACGCAAGCCCGTGAACTTTCGAAAGGTCCTCTATGAAATGTCCGGCCCCTGATCGAGCGTTTGAAACTTTTATCAAAATCAATCCGGGAGACGATTGCCTTCAGGTTTTGGGGCAAAAGGTCAAGCCGCTGATCGAAGAGCTGACGCTAACCAAAAAAATCGGATGGTACTGTTTCCTGGTTCATGACCGAAACAGCGGTGTTCCGACCGCTCCCGACGATGACTCCTCGTACTGGCACTTACGCCTGGAGCTCGCGCCCCAAATCGAGCCGGAGGCGTTGGCTTCTTCACTGCCTTCCTATTGCCTCATGACCCGGAAGATCTTCTTCGGAGACGAAATCGGGGGCATCGACAAAAATTTGCTCAAAAACGGAAACGTCATGGACGCATGGCGGATCCTCGGCGAGCAGTCTGAGTGGATGCTTAGAATGCTGGATATTCATACGGGGGAAGGACTTCCTCTCAGACGTCAAGTGGCCCAATTCTTGCATTATTTCGCAAATATGGCTCAAATGCATGTAAAATAAGCACTCACTCGTCGAAAATACGATCGGATCAGGCCCTCTAAGGGTTTTATAACGTTTCTCACTCCATCGTAAGGCCTTTGCCCCGAGCGAGTTGTGTCACCGGGCGTCTCCCGGGCATCTTTCCCGTATCTATTGTGCATGCGATCTGTTAAGATACTTCCTATCCGCCGGTTGGGGATCTTCTTGGAGAAGACGCTCCGATGGCAAAATGTGGCGAGATTTACCGACCCTCCCTGAAGCTTATTCGCGCCTTCCGCGCCCAATCAGGCGGTTTTGAGTTCCCCAAGGATCATCATGTCTACCGAAGACGCGGTTGAAGTGACCGGGACTGTCCAGGAAGTTCTGCCCAACTCCCAATACCGGGTGATCCTCGAGAACGGCCATAAAGTCCTTGCCTATGCCGCGGGCAAGCTGAAATTCCGCCATATCCGAATTTTGAGGGGGGATACCGTATTGATGCACCTGTCCCCGTATGACCTCGATCGCGGACGAATTATTTGGCGAGACAAATAGTCCGGAGGATACGATCCATGAGAGCTCCCATCGCAAAAGATGATCTTCTTTTCCATTTCGTTCACGGTTTATGCCGTGTCGCACAAGTTTTCCCGGCAGACCGGAAGGCCGAGCTCAGCTACTCACTTCTCCCGGTGGCCGTAAGCCAGGCCAAGGTCCGTTTTCTCATCCCGCAAAGCTCGATGGAGGAGTCCGGTTTCGGCAAACTGATCACGGCCCGTGAAGCACGGGACATCCTGGACTTTTTCAAGACCGGAACCAAAAAAGATTCGCAATGCAATCAGGCCTGGATGCAGGCGTCGCTCATCCGGTCCGAAGCCCGCAGCAGAGAGCCGATCAAAGACGCCCGCAAGCGCCAGCGCCTCGAGCATTCGGTCCGCGGCCTCGCCGGAGCCATGGCCCTGGTCCTCAAAGTCAGCCCGTCAAGAGCCCTCGGACAGATTCGCAAGAACCTGGGGGCAGTGGCCCGCATCAATCCCCTCGTGCTTACGGTGCTGGAAAATTCCGACACAGAATAACAAACCAACCACGGTCCTTCCGGGACCCTCAACAAGGAGACAACATGGGTTTTCAACAAGGCGGTAACTTCGGTGGCAGATCCAGGGAAATGTTCAAGGCAACTTGCGCGGAATGCAAGAAGGAATGCGAAGTTCCCTTCAAACCGAGCGGGGACAGGCCTGTCTACTGCAAGGATTGTTTTTCCAAGCGTAAGGACAGCGGTCGTTAAGCGCTAAAACGCGGTACGACATCCGGGCATGGCCGGGACCCGACTCAAACAGCGGTTCGTTTCGCTTCCGCATGCGATAGAAGCTTATGCCGTCCGCGGCTTGAGTTTTGTCTTCGGCCTGCTCCCTTTTTCTTTTTCGTGCTGGCTCGCCAAAAGGGCGGGAGATTTGTTCTACGTTCTTTTGTCGAGCCGCAGGAAAATCGGCTGTGGAAATCTCGAGCGTGTCTACGGTACGGACCTTCCGGCACCGGAGAAAAGAAGGATCCTCCGGCAATCCTTTCAGAACACGGCCCTTTCGATCCTCGAACTGTTTTTGATCAAAAAGATGAAGCCGTGCGCCGAGCAGCGTTTCACCTTTAAGGGCCTTGATCATCTGAAGGCTGCGTTGTCTCGCGGCAAAGGGGTGGTGCTCATCACCTCGCATTTGGGCTCCTGGGAGTATCTCGGGTTTTTGCCCTATTTGACCGGCATCCCCTGCTCGGTCATCGTCAAGAACCTCAAGAACGCCGCGCTCGACCGTGAGATCGACAACCTGCGGCGGGAAACATCGCTCGTACCGATCCCAAAGCGCCAGGCCATAAGGGAAGCCCTCGACCGCCTGGCAACAAACGAAGTGGTCGCCATCCTGATCGACCAGTGGGCCGGCCCCGAAGGGCTGTGGAACGATTTCATGGGCCTTCCGACCTCCACGACTTCCCTTCCTGCCCGATTAGCCGAAAAAACAGGCTGTGCGCTCGTGGCGGCCTACTGTCTGAGAAAAGGCACCTCCCGGTATGAAATCGAACTGCTTCCCCAACTCCCGTTTCCGTCCGGCGAAGCAAATTGGGAAGCAAGCGCTACCGCGCGGCTTAACGAAAGCCTCGAAGCCCATGTTCGCAAGCACCCCGAGCAATGGTCCTGGGCACACCGCCGCTGGAAGCCGAAACCTTCCACCTCACGCCAGGCACAGCCTTAAGGGCAGCCCGCCTCCGCGATTCGGCTAATATCGAATCTTCTCGCTATTTCAGGCAATCCGTCCTATACTCGCCCCATGACAACACATCCAGCTTCAGAACCGCCCGTCCAGGCAAGCTTTTTCGGCCTGGGAATCGCTCCGCAAATACTTGAAACCCTTGACCGGATGAAGTTTCACGTCCCGACGCCGATCCAGCAGAAGGCCATTCCCATCGGAATCGAAGGCCAGGACGTCATCGGGATCGCTCAAACCGGCACGGGAAAGACCCTGGCCTTCGGGATCCCGATGATCCAACGCCTGGCACAGCTCAAAGGCCGAGGGCTCATCCTGGTTCCCACGCGCGAACTCGCGCTCCAGGTCCACCAAAGTCTTCATAAGATTTCGTCGCAAACCCGTTTTGCCGTCTTGATCGGCGGCGCCTCCATGAACAACCAAATCCAGGAGCTCCGAGCGCACCCGAGGATCCTGATCGCCACCCCCGGGCGCCTGATCGATCACATGGAACAGCGCCATGTTTCCTTGGACGATATCGCCATTCTTGTCCTGGACGAGGCCGACCGCATGCTGGACATGGGCTTTGCACCGCAGATCCATATCATCCTCCGGAAAGTCCCCCGGGACCGCCAAACCATGCTGTTTTCGGCGACCATGCCCGAATCCATCATGAAAATCGCCGCTTCCCAGATGAAACTGCCGATTTCTGTCGAGATCGCAAAATCCGGGACCGTGGCCGAAAAAATCACGCAGGAAGTTTTTATCGTCAAGAAGGAAGCCAAGCGCCAGCTTCTGGCGAAGGTTCTCGCTCAATATCACGGAACGATCCTGATTTTTACGCGGACCAAGATCGGGGCCCACAAGGTCACCCGCGCCATTCGCGAAATGGGCCAAAACGCCGCTGAAATCCACGCCGACCGCTCACTGGCGCAAAGGCGGGAGGCCCTCGACGGATTCAAGGCTGGAAAATACCGCGTTCTGGTGGCGACCGATATTGCGGCGCGCGGGATCGACGTCAAGGGTATCGAGCTTGTCATCAACTATGACTTGCCCGACGAATCTGAAAATTATGTGCACCGGATCGGCCGTACGGGCAGGATCGGCGACAAAGGCCACGCAATCGCCTTCGCGACTCCCGAACAGGGCAAAGACGTGAAGGATATCGAGAGGGTCATGCGCACCGCCCTGCCGATCGCCGAGCACCCGGAAATGCCTCTGGAAAACTTCATTCCCCACAAGCCCGTCGTCGTCGCTTCTTTTACGGGCCGTTCGTTTCGGCGCGGCCGACGCTCCCGCGGCTTTATCGCCCCCGGTTTCCGAGGGCGGCGGTAAAAAAACAGGGGACAGGCACGCTTTGGTTTCTTGTGCCTGTCCCCTGTTTTTTTACGCCGCAGCAGCCACTCTGGCTTCTGCGCGGGCTTGAGCCCAGGCCTTCGCCAGCACGGCCCGGATCATGAACTTCCCGTCCGCATCGAGCTGGATCATTTCGAATTGCGCAAGCTGATTAACAACTTCTTTCTTCAATTCCACAGCGTCCCAAGTCGATTGCGGCTTAAGTTTGCCTTGAGTCACACCCGCGGCGTTGATGACTGCCGCAAGCATAATCACCTGAGCTAAATCCCGGGTCAAAGTATCATCCCCGCCGACACCATTGTCATCCACCTGAAATCGAAGCAGTAAATCCTTTAAAATGCCCTGGTCCGCTTGCGGGTCAAAAACCGCCGTGGGAACCGGCCGGAGCTTCTTGACTTCTTTCAAATTCTCGATCAGAACCTTCCGTGGAGCGGCCTCTTGGGCAATCCCGATTTTGTCCCGATTGAGAGCAATCGCCGCAACATGCGATTTATCCAAAGCCTCTAGGAACCGCGCCATAAAACCATTCGGGACCGAAGCCGGCATCACCAAACCGATCTCCAGGCCCACCTTCGAATCCGCTGTCCGAACCGTCGAAAGCTGGTCAAAAATCGCATCAACCGCGTCATTGTATTGTTGAACGGTCAGGTTCGTCCCTTGAACAATCGAATCTCTCATGAGAGATTCATCCAAAATCTTCAGCTGCTGCCGAAGTGCTTCAAAATTCTGCGGATCAACTTGCAGGTAGACCACCATCTCCCCGACGGAGGCTTCATCGGCAGCTTCCCCGCTCAAAATCGCCCGCAATACATCCAACGCCGTCCCCTTCGGCAATTCGGCAACGATCCTCGCAACCGGAATTTGACCCGCCGTGACCGTGAGGCCGCCAACCTCGGTAGTGACCGCAGACATTTGAGGCATTTCGGGGGCGGTAAGACCCGCCGCACGCTCGGCAAGGTAAAAATCATGGGAACGAAAGCCACTTCCATGCCCGCTAACCTCAAGCTGCGCTTCACGAAAATCATGAAACCGAAACGAAACTCCAGGAACGATGCCATTACGCTCCGCATCGAGAAAATCATGGGAACGAAAGGAATCTCCGGGTTCCACATTTCGACCCGCGACCAGATACCGCAGGGATTGACTCAGATAAGCGATCGTCCCGAGAACCACTCGCCCTGCTTTCTGAAGCCACGGCTCCCGCACAATATTCTTGTCGTCATATGGAAGGCCAAGAAACCAAGCGTCCCCCGCCTCACGAAAATCATGAAACCGAAACGAAACTCCAGGGACGATGCCATTACGCTCCGCATCGAAAAAATCATGGGAACGAAACGAAGCTCCAGGGGCAATACCCCCATGCTCCCTTTCGAAATCGAGAAAATCATGGGAACGAAAGGAATCTCCGGGTTCCACATTTCGACCCGCAACCAGATACCGCAGGGATTGACTCAGATAAGCGATCACCCCGCTCACCACCCTCCCTGCTTTCTGAAGCCACGACTCCCGCGTCTCGGCACGAGCCGCTAGGCTTTTTAAGACAAAATTTATCCGCTTAAAGACTTCTCCTGGTTCAGAAATTTTGGCAGCCTCGTCTCCATAAAGGACCCACTCCAGGAGTTGATTC
>Ga0172379_10008815_pt1 | contig 12600 bp, 15 predicted proteins | sample GrowelOW334metaG_FD_119756 | JGI IMG/M metagenome (GOLD analysis project Ga0172379, IMG submission 119756) | Groundwater microbial communities from an aquifer near a municipal landfill in Southern Ontario, Canada - Groundwater well OW334 metaG | ecosystem: Environmental > Aquatic > Deep... | reverse complement strand
ATAGCCATTTCCTCGGCCACAGCGAAAACATCGATTTTTCTGTCGAGTGGAAAATTTTGGTTTCTTTTTTGATCTTGCTACAACTGATGTTTTTGCCATCCCATTAAAAAATTAAATAATAATACTTTAGTGATTTAATTACTTCCCCATAATTTTCTAACGGGACAAGTATTTAAAATATCGCCTATTTATGAGTGATATCTTGCGTCTTTTCTTAAAACCCTATAAAAGCCTTAAGGAGAAACACAGATCAAACCCAAACCCTAGACTTCCCTATCTTAGCAAATCCTCAAATTTTGTCAAATAAAATCTGTAACTCGTGATAATGCCATATTTGTAGTCTCATTATTTTTATAATTATCAATATGAGTTGAAATACAAAGAAAAATAACAACAGGACCCTTCACGACAAACCACATTCTTGGGTATTGATTTGGTCGTAAACCAGAATCTGGTACAACAAGTTCAACTTTCCACAAAGTCCAAATATTGTTTTGATGTATCCTATGCAATTTAGCTGGTGATATAACCTGTTTGGGATTTAGGGGATTAAATTGAACTTCACACAATCTTTCAAACAAGGAGAAAGCTTGTTTAATAGCACGAAATCGTCGCTCAAGCACGATGATTTCTTTTTTAATTCCATCATGATATAAAAACTCAATCATATTTCAGCAAAGTCTGTGCCACGATAAAATGATAATTCATAAGGAATTTTTTCTTTAAGTTTTGTGGCAATATAAGGTGCCTCAGAATGAGATAATTCTTCTAATTGTTTTCCATTTAAATGCCCATATTTAGTAATAACTCTATTAAGCATTTTAATTTCATCTGCATTAAATAAAGAAACATCAGGCTCAGAAATACAACTATATGTTTCTGTAGATAAATATCCTTCTCTTTCTTTAATAGAACTAACTTCTAAAAGTTTTTTCTTTGACATTTCATTTGTTATTTTTTCAAGCTCAATAGGAAAAGGGCCCATCGGAAGTGCCTTATAAGTATCTCCAGTTATAGCTTTTTGATATTTTTCATAAAAATCAAAATCAATAAAATACAAAAGCTTTGCAAGCTTCTTTTTACCTTTTATTTTTCCACCAAGTTTTTGGCACAAATATAAAATAGTATTTTGATATTTCTTTTTATTGATAACCATATCCATATTTATATTATACAAAATATATTAAAAAATCACAACACAAAATACCAAGTGTTTATCTTGGTATTTTGTGTTACAACTTTAAAAAGTAATTAACTTAATAACACCCTAAGATTAGTAGATATTGTACTCATAATATTTTCTAACATTTCATAGGTTTCATCACTACTATATTTAAGCTTAGATTCTCCTAAAGAATAAGCAAGAAAAGATACAGCATTAACTAAATCTGCATTATCTTTATATTCAATTAGAAATCTTTCGTAAAAAGGATGGTCTATGTTCCATTGAATGATCGTAATTTTCCCTTGTTTTTCAACCTCAAAGATTGGGCCCGTAAGTCCAAAGCTGTGGCTTTCAAATCTAGCTAAATGAGCTAAACTAGGTCTTCCTCTCTTTATTGCCTCTTCTTCGACTTTTGTTTTTGGTCTTTTAACAACCGGGTTTATTGGCATAGGTTTACCTTTTTTATCAGGCTCAGCCTTATCAAGTAATTTATTTTTCTGTGAAATAATTCTTTCTGCTTCAGAAAAGTTCAAATCTTTTGCATCTTCTCTTCTTGTTTCTTTTTTGAATCTTTTTCTTAAAGTATCAACTTGAGGCATAATTTCATTCTGAAATTTATCAATTACCGCTTGTATAGGTTTTATGTTGTGTTTGGTATAGTTTACCCCCATAGCTGAATCTAATGTTCCAGAAAATATGACCTCCACTCTAACTCTATTTAAATCGTTGTGTTTTTCCCACAACCCATTTAAATCATCGGCTTTAGATATCTGTCTATAATTTCTTAGAATATAAAATCCTTGGCTTTTTATACCTATTTTCAATTTCTTCATTATACTTCTGTCAAATTGAGGAAGAACATGAATTTTTACTGTAAATGATTCTTTATTGTCAGATCCATCTACTTTAATTTCATATTGTTCATCACTGAAAATTTCGGATTTTTGTTTATATTCTTTAGTGAGTTCGCCGTCTGTCCACATTGGATCAATAATTTCAACCAATTTTTTATTTACTAATATTTTTTTACCAGATCTTAAAAAGTATCTATAAGTTTCTCCGAGATCTTTTCTAAGTGAATCAGTAAATTCTACAATACTAGGTTTTGTTAGTTTGTCACATTTTCTTAACACTAAAACAGTTCCCGTATCATTTAATCCATGATACTTAGCAAATTTTATTTCTTCGGGTGTCGATTCCTCTCTATAGACATTGAAACTATTATTTTTAGCCATTTCTTCAAGATCCATAATACTGGTTAACATTGGGCTATCTTTTTGTTTTGTATATACTTCAATTCTTTTTGCTATTGATATAGAAGCGGTAACCATACCCATACCAAATCTTCCAAGATCAGATTCAATATTTCTATGTGTTACCGAACCTAAACGAAGAGCTTGCCCAAGAGTTTCTTCGTCCATACCAATTCCATCATCCGATATAATTATTGCAGTGTCCTTTTTAGAGTCTAGATTTATGTCAATTTCTACATTTATTGCATTAGCGTCAAGAGAATTGTCCACTAAATCTGATATTGCGATATTATTATCATACCCACTATATCTTAGTGATTCCATTAGTTTGGAAGCATTAGGTGTGTTTTCTCTATTGTATTTTATTAAGTCCATATTTATTGTTTGCCTCGATAACTTAAGCTACCAAGACTAAATTAATTAGTAAAAAAACATAAAAACAGAAATAGAAATATATTTCTGCGAGTAAAATTAGTTTTAAGTATACATATATTTTGTGAGCCTCGATAACACCCGAAAGTGCCACCAAAACTATAATTAACTTTTAATACCTAATATTATACACCCTCCACTAATAATGTCAAACAAAAAAAGTGGATAACTAGTTCTTTTTTATAAAAAAATGGATTAAGTATCCAGCAATAACACTAGTAAAAATGATTAAGATAACGGTCAGACCGGTTAAGTTGTAATAACTAGAATACTCTTCTCTCATTTGATTATTAATATTCACCTGAGTTGCTAATTCAGATTTTAGGCTGGCATTTTCTTCTTCAAGACCAGTAATAGAAACTGTAACTTTGTTTTCTTTCTGCTCAGTTGCAGTAAGCTCAGTTTGTTTCTTTAAATAATAAGTTTGACGACATTGTTCATAAATACTTCTTGCATTTTCTCCACAAGCAGCACAACCAGTTTCTGGGTCAGGGATACCATCATTAACACAATAAATTTTTGAGTTAAAAAACGATGCATCAAATATTGCCATAAAAAAATAAAAGCTAGCTGATAATGGCTAGCATGGACATAAACACAGAAACCCACGCTAGCTAGGTCTTGCGACCCTACACAAGTTTCCCTATGTAGCCCAATGACGAGTTGCTGAACGTGGGGTTCAGTATCGTCATTGGGCCTTTTAACCATACTTTGTCAACTAAGCCAACAAAGGTTAGGTTTTTTTATTAAGTTGTATCTACATTTTACCACATCTTGCATTTTAATCAAACTTATTAACAATTTTTTGTTGACTTAAATTTTTAATAGGAATATTATTTATATGTACCTCTTTCAATTATTAGTTGAAAGGTCTGTCATCAATAAGATGATGATAGTAAAATGGGACTAGGAATCCCACTACGACAGGTTAAATTGAGGAGCTGTCATTCATCTCAAAACTGAGGTGTGATGACACGGCAATCTTTATCTTTGTCTTATCCTCACCACAGCATGAGATGCTGTGTTTTTTTATGTTTTGTTACCCGGTGATTGCTAAACCCATTTCGAGTTTTGCAGGTCGCTCCACCGGGTAGGCCTGTAAAACTTAGAATGGGTTTTATTATTTAATTTAAAAATATGGAAATAAAACTAGAGATACAAGACCTATTGGGAAAAAATTTAGAAGAGGAAGACATCCTTTTCTTCATGACTCTTATTGGTCTTAAGAAAGAAATGTTAAATGTTAAAAAAAGAAAAATTACAATTTTTGAAGCCGGTAAAATATTTTTCTCTTTAAAAGAAGCTGAAGTAGAATGTCCTAATTTTTCAGTTTTAATTTTTAAAGAAGAAAAACAAATCAAGTAAAAGAATATGTCTACAGAATACGAACAATTATTAGTAATAAGAGAATGGGTAAAAGAAATTAAAATAGAATGGGGGTTTGATCCTAATCATAAACCTATGAAAACAATTACCTTGAAAGAATTTAGCAAGCTAGAGCTTCCAAAGGAGCAATGGCTTATCAAAAACATTCTACCCAGAGAAGGTTTTGTAATTATTGCTTCTCCTTCTGGAGAAAAGAAAACATGGACTTCTATGACCATGGCTGGAGCTGTTGCTAATGGAACTAATTTTTTAGGTAATAAAGATTTTTCGAGTGAAAAAGGTAATGTTCTGTATATAGACGAAGAAATGTCCGACTCTGAAATTCAGAGAAGAATTAAGTTACTTGGTCTTGATGAGACTTCTGCAACAATACATTTAGCCAGCAGAAATAATTTAGATTTTAGTGATGAAAAAATGATTCAAGAACTTTATGAGTTTGTGGAGCAAAATCAAATAAGGGTTGTATTCATTGATACTCTAAGATCTGTTGCCGGAGGTCTAAAAGAAGATAAAGCTGAAGAAGTTAGAGCATTTCTTGATAAGTTCAAAGAGTTTAAAAATAAAGGTGTAGTAATTGTTTTTTTAGATCATTGTAGAAAACCAGCACATTTTGAAGGTAAGATACCTAAGAAAGAGCAATTATTAGGTAGCCAAGATAAATTGGCCTCAGTGGAAACTCTACATATGGTAAAAAGTGAAGAAGGAAATGAAATATTGTTCTATACAAGAAAAAGTAGAAATGGTAGAGAGTATTCTCCTTTCAAAATTGAAATGAGAGAAATTGTTGATGAAAATCTAAATCCAATAAAAATTGAACTTGTTTATACTGGTAAAATAGAAGAAAAAGAATATATGCTCGATCAAGCAAAGGGTTTTGTGATGGATTTATTGTTAAATGAGGGTAAAAAACGACAAGAGATTATTGAGATATTAAAGAAAGAGAAAAAAATTGGCGAGAAAAATATATCTGAAGCAATAAGAGAGCTAGAGCATAAAGATAGGAAAATTAAGATGATAAGAATAGGTCGAGAAAATTATTATGAGATTAATAATGACTTGGAAAATGAGGACCAGAAAACTAAGACAGACGATTTATTTGATGGTCTTTAATATATGTTTTACCAAATTGCCACGATTCTTATCTTCTCTGTTGGAGAAAAGTAATTTGGTAAATGTATTAATTAAAAGAACTTTTACCACGATATGTACCTAGTTCTGTCTCATTTTTCAAGGTTATATACGGAAGTACTGTAATTTTTATGTAAGACCTTTAATTTTAGCTTTGAGGGGGTAGCCGTAGCCTTATATTATAAGGATAAAATGTATGTAGAATTAACTCTCTCATAAAAAATTAAATTTATAAAAAAAGACCTTTAATTCTTTATAAAATAAGGCTAATTAGAATAAATTATATAAAAATTAAACCATTTTTTATGTGAATTCAAGGTAAGATTAAAAGTTTTATTCATTAATCTTAAAAAATAACCAAATATCTAATAAAATGCTTAGCCTAGAACAACTCAGAAGAATAGATCTTAGCCTTAAAACCCTCTCTGATGAGGATCTTGGGCGTGTTAGAGCTAAGTTGTATGATATAGGCCAATTCGCCTTTGAGGAATGGTTAAAGGAGCATAATAAACCCAAAGTGGTTCCATTTTATCCCGTTGGGTTATCGCATTCTCTTTCTGGGAGATGTACAATATAAAAGTTATGGAAGAAGAAATTAAAAAAACAGGAATCATATATTGTCGAGTATCATCTGTTGAACAAGTGGAAGGTACTAGTTTAGAATCACAAGAAAGAATGTGTAATGAATTTGCTGTAAGAGAAAATATAAAAATCCTTGAAACTTTTATCGAAAAAGGAGAATCTGCAAAAACTGCAAACAGAACAGAATTTAATAAAGCAATAATATTTTGTCAAAAGAATAAGAAAAAAATTAATTATTTTATTGTTTATAAATTGGATCGCTTCGCTAGAAACCAAGCTGATCATGCTGTAGTAAGAGTAAAATTAAAAGAATTTGGTACAGAACTTAAATCTGTTACAGAACCTATAGATGATACTCCTGTCGGAAAAGCTATGGAGGGTATGCTTTCTGTCTTTGCTGAATTTGATAATAATGTTCGTACCGAAAGATCAGTCAATGGTATGTTAGAACGAATAAAACAAGGTATATGGGTATGGCAAGCCCCTTTAGGATATTATCGGCCAACTAAAGGATCTAATTTATTTATTGATAAAGAAAAGGCACCATTCATAAAAACAATCTTTGAAGAATATGCTAAGGGAATTTATACTTATGAATCTTTAGCTAATCTTTTTAATGAACAAGGTTTCAAGACAAAATACAACAAAAAAATCATTCCGCAATTAATAGAAAAAATATTAAAAAATCCACTTTACTGCGGAATAATGAGAGTTTGGGGGAAGGAATATCAAGGAACATTTGAACCAATTATAGAACAAGAACTTTTTTATAATTGCCAACAGAGTAAAAAGAAAAGATCACGTAATGGAAACCCACGAACAGCTAAAAATCCACACTTCCCACTCAGAGGGCTTGCGGTGTGTGATGAATGTAACTTTGCTTTTACTGGGAGTAAATCTACTGGGCGAAAAGGTAAGAAATATTCATATTATCATCACCAAAAACAAGAATGCAAAAAAGCTGTTTTTATTCCATCTGAAAGTTTTGAACAATCTTTTGTTGAATATCTGAATGTCATTACTCCGGACGAAAAATATGAAAAGATATTCAAAGAAATAGTGTTAGATATTTGGAAAACAAATTATAAAAAATTAGATGAAGAAAATACCAAAACGAGAAAGGATATTGAAAAACTAGAGAATGACCGCCAGCGAGTATTTGATTTACATAGATCAGGAGTTTATTCCGATGAAGACTTTTTACATCAAAAAAGAATTGTGAATCAAAATATTGATCAAAAATATCGAATGCTAACGACTAAACGCATTGAGGAATTCAATATGGAAGATGCACTATCATATTGTTTTAATTTTGTAAGAGATACATCAAAGAAATGGTTTAATTTTGAATACCCAGAGAAAGTCCGGTTCCAAAAAATGATCTTCGAAGATAATGTGTGGTTTGATGGAGAAAAATTTGGAAACGGAGAATTATCACCTATTTACAAGATGAATCAAGAATATATGGGAGATAAATCCCAGTTGGTGACCCTACCGGGAATCGAACCCGAATTACCGGCTTGAAAAGCCGATGTCCTAACCGTTAGACGATAGGGCCAATATAGACATTTTTAAGATTTTAAATAACTTTTCACTTTTTGCTTTTCAAGCCGATGTCCGCTGTATTCTAACTTGGTTAGACGATAGGGCCTCGATTAATAATTAAGAATTAAAGAATTAATAATTAAGAATTAATTGAAATAGTATAGCATTTTAATGAGAAAAATCAACCAATAAAAGAAAATGCACCCTTTTGGGGTGCATTTTCTTTTATTGAAACTTTAAATTTTATTTGAGATCTCCAATTGTATAGTTGCCAGTTCGATCGACTTGAATTCTATTCTCTCCTATCGTATTTAGAACTAAATTCATAATCCCGAAAACGGAAACCATTATGAACATTCCGATTACTCCCCAAAGCATATGTTGCTTGCTACTCTTTTTCAACTCTTCATTATCTGGACTTAATAAATATTTTGCAAGTCCATAAACAAAGTAAACAAGAGCTAAAGCAAATATGAAAAATATGAGTGGGTTTATAATCACCTTATTAACACTTTTCATAAGTGTCATTACACTCGCTTCAGCTACTGGAAAAATCTCAAAAATCATAAATAATTAATAACAATCAACTCCAGGACCAGGAATACATGGAATGGCATCCTCATTTAGTTTCTGAGGGCCAACACCAAATGTATTTGTAATAAGTGCAATAATTCCCCAGAAAGCGACGATAACAAACAGCCCGATAAGACCTTGGATGATTGCACTCTTTGCTTTCTTTTTCTTTTCTTCATCAGCTGAGATAGTATAACTAATAACACCCCAAATAAAGTAAACGACAGCAAAAGTTATTAAGATAGGAATAACCCAGTCTAATAATTGGTTAATAACTGTAAGGATACTAAACGCATCTGCTGCGAAAGCAACAGCTGGAGTGACTCCTAAGATAACTCCCAATGAAATAATTTTCTTCATAATTTATATTTATAATAATAAACAATTCTTATAATGTTGTCTCCCCGACCGACCAGAGTGAGAAAGACGTTAAACTTTATACCACTAATTATATCAATAATATCACAAAAAACCAATAAAATCTGCTCATAACTACTGTTCTGGAAAAGTTGGGACAACTGGCTTCCCCGTTTTAAAGGTTCCAGAGAAAACATTTACAAGTCCCCAAATACTCGTCATCACAAATAATGCAATAATGCCCCACAGCATAAAGGTTTTTCCATTCTTTTTCTTTTCTTCATTATCTGGATTCAAGAAGTATTGAATTACTCCCCAAATAAAACCAATCACAGCCAATGCAACTAAGAGAGGTATTACTGATCTGACAAGAGCACAAGAAGCCCAGTTTATAATACCTTCAACATCTTTCATATCTGCATTAGAGCAAACAGTTTCAAGTGTATTATTTGATGCCGCTTCAACCATGTTTGTTTGTATCAATGAAAAAGTAGCCAGACCAATAATCATTAAACCAAAGAAAATAATTTTCTTCATGAATATTTATTAATTACGTTGAACTTTTAATTTCTTCGACCGTTTTACCAATAGCATTCGCAATAACAAATGCCCCAAGTAATAATACCGCTCCAATCAGAGTATAGACAAGTGACTTTTTAGCCGTAGTAATTTTTTCTGAATTACCTTGGGCCTGAACAAATAGAAATCCCGTATAAATAATTGCAAGAGCTATAATTGGAATACCGACAATCAAAACAATCTCAATTAGTGCCGAAATAAATGAAGGTATGTCGGTTATTTTATCACCCAGAGGATTCACTATTTTTGTCGTAACTTCCGTTCCTGCCGCATTAACAAATATAAAAGGCGCAACTAATATAAACGCAAAAACAACTACAAAGCTCAATTTTCGAATATTTAAAAGAATACTATATTTTTTTGATTTTAAAATTTTCATACTTTTAATTTAAATTAATAATTAACCCAAATAAAGAGGCCCTTTGAATCCCAAAGTTGAAAGTATCGTCTTGACTATTAACCAAGCAGCCAGTGCTATCACATAACCAAATAAAGCATTCTTAAATATCTTTTTTGCTTTACCAACATTCTCAGTATTTCCTCCAGCACTCAAATACAACCAAGCTACATAAATAATTATCAAAGCGAACAATGGTGTCGCCATTGTGATTAATAAGAAAGTTATGACATTGTTTATTAAAATCATCGCATCATTAAAATCGCATGTATTTTCAATCACACCATTTACAACCACTCCACACTCGGGGACAATCTTGCCTGCCGCCATAACTAGAATAGGAACTAAAAATATAATTACAAAACTTAGAATAAATGCGGATATCTTTTTAATCATAATTATTTTTTATTCAGAAGTTCAAGTTGCCCTTCTGCTTTATTTATTGCTATATCCATCGACAATTGATTTGATAATAGATTTTCTATTAATTCCCTGAAAATCATGTCACTTTTTGCTTTATCTGGATCGAGCCATGTTCTTGATATAAGAGCAGAATTAAAGAATGTAAATAAATAATTATCTGTTGGCTTCTCAGATAGTAAGGCTCTTGAAGTTGGTGGGAGAGAAACAGCCGCACCGAATGCCTTTGCAACTTCTCCTTGGCTCAGCATCGTGGCTACTCCAAAAGCAGAAGTCAGGTTTGTGGATCTTTTATTAATTGCCGTTAAGTAAATATCACCAATCGTTCTTTTGGCTTTTGTATCCTTTATCTGAGGGACTTGAGTAACATCAAAACTCAAATTAGGATTCATTGATTCTATAGTGAACAATTCACTAGCCTTACCAAGATAGAAAGCTAGCTCCCCTCCGACAAACATATCTAAAGAATTTGGAAGTGATCTATTCCAAGAATAAACAGCGCTGGAAGAATTAGAAAATTCTAAGAAAAATTTAAGAACAGCTTCTACTGGCGAAACAAAAGTGCTAGAGGTACTATCATCTAGAGTCGAAACATAACCTGTTTTCTCCCCTCTTTTAATTATAGGGTTATCATTCTGAGCAAGAAGCATGGATAAAATATCTTTAACATTATTTACATTACCGTATTGACCCATCGCTATCATGCTCTCTGAAATTGCTCCACTATTTTCCTTCTTCGTAAGTGAAGAATTTAGAATAAATAATTCATCCCATGTTTTCGGTGGAGAAACTATCCCTTCATTAGAAAGAATATCTTTGTTGTAATAAAGAACTAAAGGATCAACAACTAAAGGAAATCCTAAAACTCCTTCCGTATCTAAATAAATATCGGCTCCATCTATATAAGACTCTCGAAAAGTTTTTTCGGGATAACTAGTGTAAGGTATTTTATATAAAAAGTTCTCATTTTTTTGAATCATATCGGCTGTGATAATAAATAGATCAGGGCCCTCTCCATTTGCAAAAGCTTCTATCAAATCTTCTTGATAGAAAGAGGTATCCTTTCTTTTATAACTAACATTCAGCTCTTTGTTATCTTTACTAATATCATCAAAAACTTTTGAAAGTGATGAACTAGGAAAAGTGCCCCAAACAACAACCTTTCCCTTTGGAAGATTGTCTTTACCTGTTAATCCATCTATTTTTATAACCCCAGAGAATATCAAAACCGCGAAAACGAAAAATGCTAAAAATATTGCTACTAAAATTGTCTGGAAATTACTCATATTTGAAAATTATACCATAATGATGAGGACTTGTGGAAATTTTTTCCACAAATTGGAAGCCTCTTTTCTCGAATAATTCTTTAGCCATACTCTCCGTCACAACCAAATGAGTAGCTGGCCCCATACCCCCAAACGACTCAGTCCAATCAATGAAAAGTACCTTGCCTCCATTTTTTAAAACTCTTTTGGTCTCGTCTATTAACCCAAGTTTATCTTCAGCTTGAAATAAGACATTGGAAATAATAACCGCGTCCATACTATGATCAGCAATCTTTGTTCCTCCCCTTTTTTCAATATCGCCCCAAATACATTCGGTATTTTGCTGTGGCCAATATTTTATTTCATCTTCGAGTTTTTTAACTAAATCCTTTTGGACTTCAATAGCATAAACCTTGCCAGTATATCCAACCTTTTTACTTGCGGCCTTAGAATAAAAACCGGTTCCGGCTCCAAAGTCGGCAACACGCATTCCTTCTGTGAGTCCCAATTGTAAAACATTTTGTTCTGGATTGGTAAACATATTTTTATTATATCACATATTTCGGAGCAAAGACTACAAACACGTAATTGATGCGATATTATCCCCAGCTCGGAGCTTCATAACGGTCACCCCTTGAGTTTGACGCCCAGAGCTAGGTATGGATTCCAAACTTATACGAATTACCTGTCCTTTCTGCGAAACAGCAATAATTTCATTCTCTTCTCCGACTATTTTAGCCACAATCAGTTTGCCTGTTTTTGGTGTGACCTTGGCGGTCTTGATACCTGATCCCCCACGATTTTGAGTTTTATATTCTTTTATATTTGTTTTCTTTCCAAGACCATTTGAACTTAAGGTCAAAATTGATAGTGCACTCTCACCTTTTGGAATTCTATCAACTCCAATAACAAAGTCCCCTTTACCAAGCTTAATCGCTCTGACTCCGCCTGCTCCACGCCCCATTTCACGGACATCGGACTCTTTAAATCTTATCGATTGGCCAAGAGTTGTGGCTAGCATGACATTATCACCCTTTGAAATTGGCAAAACTGCCTGAAGCTCATCTTCTTTGTCGAGTTTAATAGCTATCAATCCACTTCGGCGGACATCCTTGAAACTCTCAGCTCCAACTTTCTTGGTTATACCCATCTTGGTTACAAGCATCAATGTCTCGACAGTTTTCTTCGTCTCTTTATCGATTGGTAAAATCGAAGTAACTTTTTCATCTCCGGAAAGAGAAATGAAATTCATAATTGATTTACCTTTCGTCGCTCTTTTACCTTCTGGGATATCATACATCTTGATCTGATATGCTTTCCCAAGATTTGTGAAGAATAGTAGATCAGAATGTGTATTAGCCGAGACTAACATCGTCACGAAGTCTTCTTCCTTCGGTTCAATATCTATAACTCCGACTCCGCCACGCTTCTGAGCACGATATTCAGAAGGATCAGTGCGTTTAACATAGCCACCTTGAGTAAAGACGAGAACTGATTCTTTTTCTGGAATTAAATCTT
>Ga0172379_10008814_pt1 | contig 12601 bp, 9 predicted proteins | sample GrowelOW334metaG_FD_119756 | JGI IMG/M metagenome (GOLD analysis project Ga0172379, IMG submission 119756) | Groundwater microbial communities from an aquifer near a municipal landfill in Southern Ontario, Canada - Groundwater well OW334 metaG | ecosystem: Environmental > Aquatic > Deep... | reverse complement strand
GATCAAATTCGAAACCCACAGAGGCCAGTAGGGATTCTAACCTTTTATCAGCCAAAGTCAAAATAGAGCGCCCTCCCCATACAGGTACAAAAACCGCTCAGATATGGAGCCGCAAAAAATTAATCAAAGCTCTCGCTGAATTTGAGGTTGAGCCTGTCATTGAAAGGTATCTAAAGCATGACGGGATTAGGGAAATGAATCCGGGTACGATCCTGAATTTCACATTTGGGAGTAGTATTTACAGAGCATTCAGTCACGAGACTCCAACGCAACGTTATAAGCAATGGAGATGGCACCAGAATCCTGGCGACATAATTAAAGGTCTTGATAATATCCATAGTCAACAGGAATATGATCAATTTGCAATCGATCTTGGCCAATCCCTAATAGATGACTGGGGTCCTTCAACAGATAACCGGAGACCGAGTAGGATGAATATCGGAGTGGCTATGAAGATCTGTAATCTGGTATTGAAGCATATGGTTTTTTCCTCACACAAAATGGATAGCCCGCTGATTGAATTGCTTCATGTACCATGGGATAGCTTCACATTAAGGCCTTTACGGGCCATTTATCCGGGTACCCCTTCAATACCGGCAAATCCCGGTCAGGGCTTTGTTAAGGATATGAATGCATACATGGATTTGCATTCATTGATCACTGCCATTTCTGCCGAGACAGGTGTCGCCCGGATCGTATACGAGTTTTGGGCTTGGGATTCTGCCCATTAGAGCTTCGACAATCTTTGTGACCGAGGTGATATCGCTATTATAATTAAACCAGGTTAACGCGCGTTCACCCAGGTTAATCCGTGTAAACGCGGATTAACACGGATAATCGTGAAAGAATGCTTCAAAATCAAGAAAAAAATGCGTGTAAACTCGGGTTAACCTGGGTTTACACGCATTTTTTCATGCTGGAAAATGCCGGAGTAGGGTTAGTCGGCAACATCGCTCAAAACACCACCTCCGGTGGCTCCTGCTGAACCTACTTAGCCGACCCTTTTTAACAGCTGAAAGCAAAATTTGTAACCACCCAAACATCAGCGAGGATGAGGCTTTCCAAGAATCTTCATCAAGTCTTAGACGACCTCTTTGGGGATTGGTCCAGCTATGTTCCAATCGCTATAAGTCTCTTTGACTACTTGGGGCCACCTACTTTACTCATATAGCTGGAATAGTACTCATTATATTTAGCCTCTATCTCTTTAACCATGCTATCCTCTTTGTAGGTTGTCAGCAACTCCAAAAGGTTTTTCAATTCATAACCAAGAATGCTTTGCATTTCACCGACAACTGATTGATAAAAGGTTGGGGTTAGAGAAGCATAATATTCAGCTTTGTTTCGGATATTATCAAAAGCAAATTTTGCTGTATCCCTACCTTTTACCTTATCACCAGCTTGATACCAGAGATTAGCGGTTTCAACATCAAGGGCTGAGTAACCGATGACCCTCATTGGTATAACTTTCTCCTGTTTTGCTAATACTTCAGCCGCCTTGCTGGGCTTGCCTTCTTTGATCAAAGCGGACGCCAGGCGGTTAAAGTTGCTTTTAAGATTTTGAATCATACGACGACAGTTTTCATCCTGGTAAACTTTCGGATTATTCAGGTTGGTATACCGGAATTTGTTCATCAGGTTATCATACATGATATCGGTATTGACCATTCCTGTACTCCTGCTTTGCGTTTCACCTTTTACCGGGATCAAACGGTAGCTCAACCCCTGCAATTCCAGATAATTATCCAGTTTAACGGTACCACTGTGTTGGGGTGCAGTGTAATACATCGGACGTTCCCAGTTATTATGGGCAAGGATATCCAGAACGACGAGCTCATCTTTATAAATTCTGTTCTGGTTCATCGTCCAAACGATTGACGAATCAATCTGCGCAGAACGACTCTCAGATACAGTACCAGTTTGGATTACTTTATTCTTATCTACCGGTAATCTGAATATGGATGTCGGGAAATAGTTTACCATTCGCCCATAATCCGAGACCAAATATCGCTGGTCATTATTGGTTGCAAATGTTACCAATTCCTTAAGATCAGCAGGTTCCTTCAGTTTATCATTAACGAGCACGTAGCCGCGCTTTCCCTGCCGATATTGTTCCAGGTCCATGGATATTGGTAATGCTTTTGACTCATAATAAGTTCGTTTCAGCTGATCGATATACCAGTCCTGCGGGAGGAATGGCATGCAACATACCCTGACATCGGTTCTAACTCCTTCAACTTCCTGTATATACCAAAGCGGAAAAGTATCGTTATCGCCATTTGTGAATATCAGCGCATTTTTATCCAGTCCGATCAAATAATTATAAGCAAAATCATGGGCAGTATTCCTACCCGAGCGGTCATGGTCATTCCAATTCTGTGAAGCCATAACAACCGGTACAGCCAATAGGCAAACTCCGGCAACCGTTATGGCCGCAATACTCGAATCCAATTTTCTCCTGGCCAGATCAAACAGGTAAAGAACTCCTATTCCTATAAAAATGGCAAAAGCGTAGAACGAACCTACATACACGTAATCCCTTTCCCTTGGTGTCATTGGGACTTCATTCAGATAGACAATAATCGCAGCACCCGTCATAAAAAGCAGTAGAGTCACGATCCAGAAATCTTTTCTGTGCTTTTTATAATAGAACCCAGCACCAAGCAAACCCAATATCAGCGGCAGTGCATAGTATACGTTATGCCCTTTGTTTTCAGTAACCGCTTTTGGCAGATTATCCTGAGTTCCAAGTCGCATGGCATCAATAAACTTGATACCAGTTATCCAGTTACCGTCCTGAATATTACCATCACCCTGGATATCACTTTGCCGGCCTGAAAAGTTCCACATAAAATATCGGAGATACATCTGTCCAAGTTGATAACGGAAAAAGAACCGCATATTTTCCCCGAAAGTGGGTACATAGCGAACCACATTCTTTCCGTCCTGGCCCTGAAGAGAAATTGGCCTACCTTGGATTTTGCCCCACATTTTGTAATACTGTTCGTATTTGGGGTCCTGGGTATTGTACATTCTGGGGAAAAAGGTGGTAAAGCGGCTGTCATAAACATAATCCGTACGCGTATCAGCCACAGTATATTTTCCATCCTTTTTATAATAGATTTTACCCCCATCCTTGTAATCGATCATCGGAGCATTAAAATACTCCCCGTGCAACAAGGGTCTTTGGCCGTAAACTTCCCGATTGACATAGGATAAAAGGCTCAGTGTATTATCGGGGTTATTTTCATCCAATGGCGGGTTGGCAGCCGAACGGATCGGCAGGATCAAAATGGATGAATAACCGATCATAATAAAGGTAAGCATCAGGAAAATGGTGTTCCATAAGACCTTGCCATTTTTACGGCTCCACCAAATTCCGTAAAACAACACTCCACCCAATAAGAGTATGAAAATAAAAACGCCAAAATTGAATGGCAGCCCGGCCACATTGATAAAGAAGAGCTCAAACCACGAGGCAGTTTTGAGAGTAAACTGAATCACAACAGAGAGGATAACGGCTAAGAGGATGAAGGATCCAACGATTGCATAAACGACTCCTTTCTTTGTAACCGGGAACTTCTTAAAATAATATACAAGAACTATTGCCGGGATGCATAAAAGGTTCAGGATATGAATACCTATTGATATCCCCATGAGGTAGGCAATCAGGATCAGCCACCGGTCACTGCGGGGTTCATCGGCAACACTTTCCCATTTCAGGATAGCCCAAAACACCGCGGCGGTAAAAAGTGATGACATAGCATAGACTTCGGCTTCAACTGCGCTAAACCAGAATGAATCTGAAAAACAATAGGCAAGTGACCCTACAACTCCGGCGCCCATTATTGCAACCAGTTCACTTGTTCCAGGTTCTTTATCCTTTCTAACGATTTTGCGGGCCAGGTGTGTGATCGACCAGAAAAGAAATAAAATCGTAAATCCCGAAGCCAGGGCTGACATCACGTTAATACTTTTAGCCATCGCCATGACATTCCCAAAAGTAAACAGCGTGAAAAACTTACTGATGAGCATCCAAAATGATGCACCCGGGGGATGGCCGATTTCCATGTTTTTAGCTGTTGCGATAAACTCCCCGCAATCCCAGAAAGATGCGGTTGGCTCAATAGTGAGGAGATAAACCACTGAAGCGATTGCAAATACAATCCATCCTGTGATGATGTTAAGCTTATTGAAATTCATGGCTCGAATTATGGTCTCAGATTTGGGGTATAAAGCTCAAAATTATAAAAGATACTTCGCATTCCAATTTGGTAAAAAGCCAGAATCCAGGGAGAAACGATTTCACTTTTCAAAGGTCCTAATCTTTGGGAGTTCCAAGCATTTCAATCAGTTTTGCCCTGACTGCTTCTGCATCGGTATTAATCGAGAGAATTCGACCCTCCTGATCAACCAATACTGTCATCCCAGCACTGTTACTTATATTGTATTTATCCCAGATCCCATGCTTGTAATCGATTTCAACCAAGTTTATCCACGGGTATTTCTCTTTCTCAAGATGCTTAACAAGCTGGTCGGTATTTTCAATTTCACCGGCAACTCCGACAATTATAAATCCAGAATCCTTGAACTCCTGGTAAACTGGTATCATGCTGCGACTTGTTCGTATACATGGACCACACCAGGTAGCCCATAAGTCAATCAGGGCCACTTGACCTCGAATAAGATCTGACAATTTGTGCTCATTGCCTTTCAGATCAGGGAGAGTAAAGTCAATGAATTGCCCACCAACCCGAATTTTCTTTTCTCCTTCCATCAGGTCTGTTGCCGTCTTGGAGTATGGATGGTCCGGGTACTTTTTAATTAATAAAGGGAGTAACGGTTGAATACTTGCTGTACTTTTGTTGCTTACACTGGCATCTTTGAATTCATTAAGGAGAAAATTAAAGGAAACCAAACTTATATTTTTCGCGCAATAGTCAAAGCTGAATTGCTCCTGCTGTTTGTAAAGTGAATCCAATTTTGCTTCAAGCACTCTGCCAACAGGTGTAAAAACCATCCCTGTTCTTTTCATTTCATAATACCTTGCCAATAAGGTGTCTCTCCGAGCCTTATTCTTGGTAGTGTCCATCTCGCTAAAAATTGTATCCACAGCCTTGTTCCAAAATTTTTCTTCTTTGGAAAGAAGGTGGATGCTATCTGATATAGGATTTATAGCCGGCCCAAACTTGTTTTCAATTATTTGGTTAAACCTGGCAAGTTCACGGTTTAAACTACCACCAATGATCTGATTTTCCTTTGTCTTCTCAAAAGGATAAAGCTGACAGGTTATGATTCGCCGGTCATTAAAAAACGTAACATAGTGCCAGCCACCAGTTTTATACTCCTCTGAAAAAATAATAGCATAGGCTTCAATATTGGTTCTGGGTAGGGTAAATTTAAAAGTGTTGTTTTTTATAGGAACAACTACCTCAGCTATATCAGGATTTGCCCCGGATTTGATAACAAAAATGGTATCGGTCTTCCTACCAATTAACCTGCCGCTTACCGTGCAAGTTTTAGGGCTATGATTACAGGCCTCCATAAGAACCACTGAAAGGAAAAGCAGGAGCCATATGTAATAGTGTCTTTTCATGATGACAGTATTTAAGTAGTGCCGACGTGAATTCCATGGAAACCAAATGGCACCTTTGGTTTCTTGCTAAAATATGGCTTAAATTTAATAAATTTAAGCCGCTTCCGATTTCTCGCTACTCTATTCCCCCAGGAATTCAACCAGCTTCTGAAATGTGTATTCCCCTTTATCACTACCGTTTACCTTATCTCTCTCCGAACTTTCCCCAAAGGAATGAGACACCCGGAGCATTTCCATAACGTCCGGATTCTTCAGCAGCCGGCGCCGGCGAAGACTCCGGCTCATGAGATCGCTTGGATTGAACCTCAGTAACCTGGTAACAAATGATATTGGCTTCATGATACTTTATGGTTTACCTGCGTTAAGGATTGTAACGGTATCCTTTTTGCTCCCCGGCAAAAAGATAAAAGCGGAAAGCCTGACCCGGAGGGGAACGCCCGGGATACTGCTCACTGGTCATTATTCTGAATCCTGTTTCAATCTCAAGCAATTCAGATACTTCGATATCAAAGTATTCTGCAAACCGTTGAAATTCACTCACGGTCGGATCAACCACCCTTTTATAGATCAATCCCCACCGTTTGAAATTTACTCCGATTGCCAGGTAAAAGGATTCATTGGGCTTGAACTGGAATACGTCATCCTCTTTCGACTGGATAAATGTTCTAATGTGGACACGCCGATAAAAGTTACATGCTCCGCCGACCGGGAAATAAATTGATTTTTATTCGTGTTCTGATATAAATTAGATCTTTACAGTTTAAAATAGTTGTTCACCCTAACCGGAAACGGTTGTAATTTTTATCGGCACGTCCAATTATTTGGCATACTTCTATTTTGCTTTGTAACCATTATTGCCGGACTTTTAGCTTTCAAATTATCTCCTCTAATCAATCATGGTTTGGATGGAATGAGGAATGATATAGATAAATTAATGGATAATAAGTAAAATGGTACCCCCTATCATGAGATTGTTTGACGCTCGATTACTACTGAACATTCAATAATAATATTGACTACACTGCCGTTGTAGTTGTAGAAATAATCTTTGTGTATGAAACTTGAAAACCTATTTTATACTAGTGCACTAATTCTGCTGCTGATTTATTCTTGTTCTAAAGTGGACCCGATTGAAAATAAAGATGCAAAGCTTGAATTCTCAAAGGATACTGTTCTGTTCGATACGATTTTTACAGCTATTGGATCAACTACCAAAAGCTTCAGAGTGTATAATAAGAATGACCACTTCCTGAAGATAGACCGGATACGACTCTCCGGTAATGGGGAATCAAGATATCGACTAAATATTAATGGAAGGCAAACAAATGAATTGACCAACATCGAAATATTGGCAAATGATAGCATTTTCATATTTGCAGAGGTGACTTTGAATCCAAATAATCAGAATAACCCGATGGTGGTCGAAGATTCCATTGTTTTTCAATCCGGTACAAACACACAGGCAGTAAAATTGATAGCGTTTGGTCAGGATGTTCACCTTATAAATGGTAAAATCCTCAAAACCCAGATGTGGAACAACGATAAGCCTTACTTGGTCTATAATTCCATGCGCGTCGATAGTGAACAAACCTTGACCATCGGATCAGGAACTCGCGTGTATTTTCATAAGGGTTCAAGTATGCAAGTATTTGGGACGTTGATCGTGAATGGTACATTAGAAGAACCTGTCAGTTTTTTAGGTGATCGCCTAGAGCATCAATACGATGAATATCCAGGACAGTGGGGCGGTTGGTTTGAACTCGATAATGGTGCAATTTATATTTTGGGTGGCATCCATTTTGTAAAGGGTAGTAAGGATAATGTCATTAAACATGCCATTATAAAAAATGCAATCAAGGGTATTCAGGTAGATTCGATAGCCAATCTTTCCAAACCTACTCTAACCATATCTGATACGAGAATCGAAAACATGTCTGTTGCGGGTATTTTCGCCCAAAGCTCCAGCATCCTGGCAAGCAACTGTGTGATTGTAAATTGTGGCTCATGGAGTGTCGCTTTAAACCTTGGGGGGTCATATGAATTCTATCACTGCACCCTTTCAAATAACTTTGGTGCCGGTAACCGAACCGAACCCACCCTCATTTTGAACAATTTCTTGGTTTACAATGGAACCATTTATGTTTATAATCTTTACAATGCATTGTTTGCCAATTGTATCATTACCGGAAGTAAGCCAATGGAAATCGGATTATATAATACCTATAATAAAAAGCCCGTATCGGGGCAGTTTAATTACATTTTTGACCATTGCCTTGTAACGGTTGATACAATGAATACCAGTGATCCGGCACGGTGGATTGATGTAATTAAAAACATGAATCCACGGTTTGATTCTTTAACGCTTACGATTAGAGATTATCGATTGGATTCTCTTTCGCCTGCCATCAACAAGGCAAATCCTTATTATTCAGGTTTCATTCCTTATGATCTGCTCGGGAATAGCAGACTTTCTGATGGAGGGCCTGACATTGGTGCTTATGAATGGATTAAGAAATACTGATGAAACAGCCGCTGAGTATTTAGAAATTCAGGGGAGATATCAGAGGAGAGTCTAATAAAGAGGCCCAAGAGAAACGAAAGAAATTGATTGAACTAGAACGGAATTGGAACAAACGGACAGGTTTTCCAGTCTCCGGCACCGGAGTTGACCAATACCCAAAGAGGTCACCTAAGACTTGATGAAAATTATTGGAAAGCCTTATCTTCATTGATGACTTGGTGGTCAAAGAATTTGGCTGGCTGTTGATAAACAGAGTCAGTAAAGGGTGTTCAGGAAGGTCCGCCGGAGATTGGTTTTTTGAGCGTTTTTCCAGAATGAACAAATATTTTTAACAGTAAGGCTCTAATTTATACCAGAGTATGAATATTAATCGGTCAGCAGAGCCTGTAACTTTTATCGGCGCGTCCAAATTAACTTAATGATCTTGGTTGTAAGCCAATAATGCATAAGCATGTTTACCCGCGTAAAACTGGGTTTACACGGGTAAACCCAATTTTGAATATGGGTAAATCCGGGTTTACACGGCTTTAATGCTGCCACTATTTAATCTTGATCAAATTGATTGGGTGTGAAATCGGGTTAATATAGGTAAACCCGATTATCAGGATGATAACAAAATGAGGATTAGCTTATTGGTCGTTATCATTTATTCTTTCTCCTGGTCCCTGTCTGATTTGTTATTGTCATATATAAAATAGGTGCCCAGGCAGATGACAGCGATTGAAATGATGAAAAGGAGAACCTGAGCCTTTTGATGACGTTTCTCAGCCAATGCCTCCGGAACGAAAGCATTGAAGGCTTCGGGTTTTACAAAATTATATGTAATGCAAGCCATGGTCAAGTATTTTGAAGGTGTTATTTTTTATGTTCGAGTGGCAACTATAGTTTATATATCTTTTGCCAGGTTCCTCTATGCGGTCATCCTTAATTTTCGTATTTAAAGCCTCACCATTGAAACCAGGATGATCCAGCATCGCCATTGGCCATTCTTTGTGTTTGTCCATAGCGTAAAGCTCAGCCAGGAATTTGTCGTTCTTCTCCATTGGGGCGATTATCTTCAACTGCTCCTCCCTTTTTGACGCTTTCTTGGCATTATTATAATTGTCATGACATCGCTGGCAACAGAATTTCCTGTCAGTCCGGCCAATAAGGACTTTTCCACAGTTGAGACAGTACAAGTGCTTTCTTTTCGGGTGATTTGGTGAACCAGATTTGCCCGAAACCAGGTCTCTTAATCTATTGCCTTTTGAAGTGTTAGGTTCGTTTGACATAATAACCCCTCCATTATTTTGTGAAGATAAAATGAAACATTACATTAGGAGAATTCAAATTTATTATAAATTATGAACAAACAGAATATGAATAATATAAGAAGATTCTCTCTCATCAATGCAACAATATCTGTTATTTAAACGTTAAACAAGGTAAAAATGTTACAATGAACGGAATGAAGTTTTTTATCAACCAGGAATTGGATCGAATACAGAACCCGGAGATTGCCAGAGAGTTCTCTCCAATTTTCGATAGTGTCCGGGATTTAGCGTTTACGATAACCGATGTGGCGGGGGTCTCCTCACGAGTCCTGTCATACTGGTCGGGCCAAGGTTTACTGTTCGAAAACTACAAGGAAAATAAGTGGAGGCGGCTCGACCTTGTAGGCCTGACCTGGGTGGAGATGATTCTGAAGATGCGATCCTACGGTATTTCTTTTGAAACCATAAGGAAGATTCGCCAAGACTTGCAGCCAATGGGCCTGGCTGATCACATTTTAAACTCCCAGGATCTCAGGGAACTCATTCTCGATTTGGCCAAGCGTGATAATCAAGCGGTTCCTGATCTTGAAAAGATCTTGGCTGATCCGGAGGTCAGGGAGGAGATCCGGGGCCAAATACCGAATTACTTAAAAATATTAATCTTGGATGCGATCATTGTCAAAGATCATATCGCGCTGCTGATCAATCATGACGGGTTTGTTCTTCCATACAAGGAAAGTTTCAGAGATACCTATTTGGAAACACCCGAACTCCGCCAGTTTTTAATGAGCACTTTCCTAACGGTCTCCATAACCGACATCCTGATTGAGTTTTTTGCAGGCCATGAACCGGTGTTCCTGTGCGATGAGATGAAGCTCCTTACCGTCGAAGAATCGGCAGTCCTTCAGGCGATCCGTCAGCCCGGAATAAAATCTGTTTTGGTCAAACTCGACTCAACGGGTGAATTCAGCCTTCTTGAAATAACGCGCGTGAAGATACTCAATCGGGCTAATAAACTTTATGAGATCATGCTTCAGGGTGGTTACGAAAAGATTACTATAGAAACCCAGAAAGGAGAAATTGTCTATTGCGAGAATACAACACGGAAACGGTTTAAGGATTTTGGTACTGGATGAGCCAGACCGATTGGTGTATGGTCCGCCTGACCGGTAATCCCGGATGGTGGATGACAGTATTAACAACTTATGATTTCTATTGAGGACCTTCATGAATTAATGAGAAAAATTGATCAACTGAATGAACGTCTAGGAGCCCTGGAGCACGTAAAAATGAATCCAGAAGTTCCCTTTGGCTGGATCGATACCGCTGATGTGCTTAAAATGCTTAAGATCAGCCTGCGAACTTTGCAGGGGTATCGTGATGACGGAATTATTCCGTTTTCGAGAATCGGAGGAAAAATCTTCTTTCTGAGGAGCGACATTGAAGCCATCCTGGAGAAAAACAGGGTGGAGTGTTATTAACGAACCGGATGGGTAAATGGGCGAGGGGCTTTAAAATGTTTCACATATGTTTCACATGGCAAGAAAAAGGCCTCCAGCGAAAAACGCTGAAAGCCTTGTTCTGTCTCAGTCGGGATGGAGAGATTTGAACTCTCGACCCCTCGCCCCCCAGACGAATACTCTAACCATGCTGAGCTACATCCCGGGATGTGGGTGCGGGTTTGGGTGTGAGGTGTGGGTGTGGCGGGGGAGTGTGGGTGTGGGCGTGAGGGGGCAAAGGTAAGAGTTTTTTGGTTTTTTTCAAGCCTGATTTTCCGGTACGGTTTTTGGCAATGGCTGATCCATTAAATAAACAAATGCAAACTGTAATTTTGTCACAAAACCAAGTACCCTTTGGCCCCTTCAATTTACACGGACTTTTACCCTGTCATCCCCGCGACGGCGGGGACCCCAACATAATTTACGAAATTTATCTGAAACTATTAAATTCCTTATAATGATCCAATTCGCCCCACTCTCCTCCGAACCTAAAACCTCTACCAGCAAGCTTTCGACTGAAGTCAAGGAAAAAGTTCACGTCCTGATCCTCGGCTCCGGTCCGGCCGGTTATACCGCTGCCATTTATGCAGCACGTGCCAACAAGAAGCCTGTTCTTTACCAGGGCTTGCAGGCCGGCGGTCAGCTGACTACCACCACTGAAGTTGAAAACTTTCCGGGCTACCCCGATGGGGTGACCGGTCCGGAAATGATGGACCAACTGCAGAAACAGGCTGAGCGTTTTGGTACAGAAGTACGCTGGGGATTGGCTACGGCGGTCGATTTTTCAGGTCCGAAGCATAAAGTCTGGATTGATGACGAATACCTGATTGAAGCCGATGCTGTCATTATTGCAACCGGTGCAACGGCTAAATATCTCGGACTTGAATCTGAAGAAAAATTCAAAGGCTCGGGAGTTTCTGCCTGCGCCACTTGTGATGGGTTCTTTTATCGCGGCCAGGATGTAGTCGTTGTGGGCGGAGGGGATACCGCCGCTGAGGAGGCTACTTATCTTGCCGGGCTCTGCCGTAAAGTTTACCTGGTGGTTCGTAAAAATTACCTGCGTGCTTCAAAACCCATGCAGGACCGTGTGGCCAGGACAGCCAATATAGAAGTCCTTTACGAGCACACCACCAAAGAAATCACAGGCGGACAAACTGTTGAGGGAGTCACCCTGCTAAAAAGCAAAGGCGAAGAAGTTAAACTCGCTGTTACCGGGTACTTCGTGGCGATCGGCCACCAGCCCAATTCAACTATTTTCAAGCCTTACCTCGATATGGATGAGACCGGTTATATCAATACAGTTCCGGGTACTTCCAAAACCAACGTTCCCGGTATTTTTGCCTGCGGCGATGTGCAGGATAAGTATTACCGTCAGGCGATAACGGCGGCGGGATCGGGGTGCATGGCGGCGCTGGATGCGGAACGGTTCTTGGGATGAAAAATCAGGGCAAAAGGCAGAAGGCAGAAGGCAGAAGGGGCCCCAATGGCCTTCATGGTCAGCGACACGGTCCCCGCCTTCGCGGGGATGACACTTTCATTGGCTGATGTACCGACATAGCAATAACCTGCCACCTTACTTTTTTCGTAAATTTTAAGTCTTAAGACTGCCTTCTGCTTTCTGCCTTCTGCCTTTTGCCCTGATTCATAATCTCCTCCCTCGTCAGCGGTACCGCCGGTATCAGCACCTGGTACCTCAGCCGCATCTCCTCTCCCTTCTTCAGTTCCATGGCTT